>Ga0181554_1001282_pt1 | contig 23985 bp, 14 predicted proteins | sample 011ome_16_FD_145602 | JGI IMG/M metagenome (GOLD analysis project Ga0181554, IMG submission 145602) | Coastal salt marsh microbial communities from the Groves Creek Marsh, Skidaway Island, Georgia - 011503CT metaG (spades assembly) | ecosystem: Environmental > Aquatic > Marine > Intertidal zone... | reverse complement strand
ACGCGGAGGAGATCATGCGCGCGCACGACGAGCGCGTGAGGAAAGCGGCGGCGGCGGCGGAGGCGGCGGCGAGGGAGCGCGAGCGCGCGCTCGGGGACGGCGACGACGACGACGACGACGACGACGGGCGAGCGGCGGCGAACAGAGAGCGGCGGACGCCGCGGGGGCGGGGAAGCAGAGCGAAGGCGCACTCGCGGGGGGGGAGCAGGCGCGCGGGGGGGGCGCGGGGTGACGATAGATAGACGACGACGACCGTCCGCCTCGGCGTGGGCCTGGAAGAGCGGGAGACCACGACGCGCGCGGCGTTCGTCGGCTGCGGCCCGGGCGCTTTTCCCGTCCCGTCCTCGCGCGAGCGGTTGAGCCGGCGGTGACACACGTGCGAAAAAACCGGTCCACGGCTCGCGCGCTTTTATTTTCTGGGCGCGCTTTTTTGGATGCGCGTGATCGTCGCGATTTTGGGCTCTTTTTGAGACTAGACTTCATACATAAATATATAAATTTCACCGTACGCGTGTTCGCGCGAACTCGATTGGTCGTTGTTTTCTGTTAAATCTGTCAGCTTTTCGCGCGGGCGCCGATCTTTGATCCCCCTGGCTCTGAGCGATCGCGGACGCGGGACCGGGGCGCGCGCGGGTTGATCGGGCGCGCGAAGACGGTGGAAAACGTTCAGTAATCATCGAATAAAACGCTAGAAGCCATGTAGTCAACGCGGGGTCTACCAGACGCTCGCGCGCGAGCGCGCGGCGCGGATGATCTGGGGACGTGCAGAAACACGTCCCCGCCGAGTTCTTCTTCGCCTAGCGGCGTCCCTTGCCCTTGACCGGCACGGGCTCGGGCTCCTTCTTGCCGAGGACGACGAACGCGAGCGCCGCGATCGCCGCGATCGCGCCGAGGACCTTACCGTCGATCCCGCCGCCCGAGGCGGCCGGCTTCGTCGGCTTCGGCGGCGTCGGCGGAGGCGCCGGGGCCGCCTCGGGGGCCTTTTTACTCGCGGCCTTCGCGGCCTTCTTGGTCTCCGCCTTCGAGAGCTTCTTGGCGAGGGGAGCGGGCGCGGGGTCGGACATGGTGTTGTCGAGCGTGCGTGCGGTGCGGCGAGCGATGAGTGGCGTGCGGTGCGGCGAGCGATGAGTGGCGTCGCTTCGCGCGGCGGAACGTTGAAAAACACATGCCGCGTGTCGCTGTCGGAAACTCAAAAAAAAATCTCTGGACGAATGCGTGGCTGTCGTTGGCCCGCGCGCGCGACTCGACGCGGGGACACTTCGCGCCGCGCGCGGCGTCTGAACCGCGCGCGCGCTTCCTGGAGGAAGCCCTCGAGACTCGCGACGCGTTTCCGGGGTTTCGCCCGCGCGCGCGCGATGTCTCGCGTCGGCGCGACGGCGAGCGCGACGAGGAGCGTTTTCTTCGTCCTCGTCCTCGTCCTGTCGTGCTCGGTGACCCGCGCGGACGCGGCGTCCGGCGGGGGCGACCCGGTCGCGCCGTTCTTCGGGTTCATGGGCGCGATGGCCGCGCTCTTGTTTTCGTGTGCGTCCTCTCGAGCGTTCCCCGCCGCGCGTCGACCTTCAGATCCGCGATGCATCTCTCCGAGAAATCTACACAGTATCTGGATAACAACGTCGTTCGTTCGCTCAACGATCGAACGCTCCTTCGAACGCTTCATCATCGCGCCTCTATCTGCCCACGCGAACCCCTCCCCGTCGCGTCGCAGGCATGGGCGCGGCGTACGGCACCGCGAAGAGCGGCGTCGGCATCGCGGCCATGGGCGTCTTTCGCCCCGAGCTCGTCATGAAGAGCATCGTCCCGGTCGTCATGGCCGGCGTGTTGGGGATCTACGGCCTCATCATCGCGGTGATCATAAGCACGAACACAAGCCCGGGCGGGACGTACACGCTGTTCCAAGGGTACGCGCACCTCGGAAGCGGGCTCTCGTGCGGGCTCTCCGGGCTCGCCGCGGGGATGGCCATCGGCATCGTCGGCGACGCGGGGGTGAGAGCGAACGCGCAGCAGCCGAAGCTGTTCACGGGGATGATCCTGATCTTGATCTTCGCGGAGGCGTTGGCGCTGTACGGGTTGATCGTGGGGATCATCTTATCTAGCGCGGGGTCCGCGGTGTCGTCTCCGTGACGTGATGGGATTTGGGGGGGGGGATAGGGAGATATAGAGTAGCGACGCGACGCGCGTTTTCCAACGATTTCCGACGAACGAATTCGACTTCGACAAACTTCGTCTGGTCGAGGCGCGCGTACGAAGCGACGCGATCTTTGATGGTACACTCGTCTCGTATAAAATTCCGACGGCGTCGGAGACGTAGGCTACTCGGTACATCGTACTCGTACAACATCTTCAGCGAAGAGAAAGAGAAAGAATGAACGCGTCCCTCGCGTTTGGTTTTCGGCGTCTGTCGTCGCTCACGCCGCGACGTCGTCTTGGTTCACGTCGTGCTTGCACACCGGGCACTCCACGCTGCGCGCGAACCACTGGTCGACGCAGTCCTTGTGGTACGCGTGCAGGCACGGCAGCCTGCGGAGCGCATCCCCGGCGACGTACGTCTCGAGGCACACGGCGCACCTCGCGTCCGTCTCGCAGACGCGAACCGCCTTCTTCGCCGGCGGCGGCGCCGGCGCCGGCGCGTCCTCCGAGGGTCCCGGTCCCGGACCTGGTCCCGGCGCCGTCGCGCCCTCGACCGCGGTCGCTTCCTCCTCCCCATTCTCCTTCCACTGAAACACCGGGATGCGCGCGAGCGCGGCGGCGGACACCCCGCGTCGTTTCACGTCGTCGTCCAGCGCGAGCAGCCTCTCGTAGTCGTCCTCGTCGAAGTCCCTGTCGCTCATCGCGAGCGCGGCGATCTCCGGCCGCGCTCCCGCGACACCTTGCAGCGCGTACACGCGCTGATGCAGCGCGCCCATGATCTGGTGGAGTTGCATCACTCGCGCGCGTCTCGCCGCGGCGGTCGTCCGTCGTCGCGCGTCCCTCGCGGCGCGTTCAGGGTCCGCGGAGCCGCCGCCGGCGCCGCCGCCGGCGCCCGCCGCGGCGTCTGCGAGCGCGTTCTCGAGGTCGAACCCGTTCGCGTCGTCGTCGTCGTCGCCGTCGTCGTCGGAGTCGCCGAACTCGTCGTCCACCTCCGCGAGCGTCGCCTCGAGCGCTTCCTGCGAGCGGCGCCACTCCGCGGCGCGTTCCGCGGCGCGTTCGCGCTCGGCGCGCCACCGCGCGTTTTCCTCCTCCTGGAGCTTTCGCGCGAACGCCTCGTCGCCGTCCAACTCGTCCGCGGGGGCGTCGGCGTCGTCGCCGGCGGCCGCGCCGCCGCCGCCGCCGGCGTCGCCGCCGCCGGCGCCGGCGCCCTCCGCGCCGTCGCTCGCGCTCTCCGATGCCCTGGGCTCCTTCGACAGGAGCGGCGGCGGCGACCCCGGGGGAACGCGCCAGACGCGCGCGAGCGTCCGCGTCGTCGACGAAGACGGACGTTGGCGATAAGCCTCGTCTTTCGAGGACTCGGGCGCGCGGTCCGCGGCGACGACGACGCGCTGGCGCTTCGCGAGGCGGCTCGCGTTCGCGTCGTCGCGCTCGCGAGTCGAAGGGCTGCGGGTGGAGGTGGGGAGCGCGTCGGCGAAGGGCGGGGACGGGCGAAGACGAGGCGGCGCGCCGCGAGATCCGCGCGGTCGTCTCGGCGATAATATCGCGCGAGCGAAAGGAAAGGCGACGCGCGCTCTTTTCGAAAAGGGAGACGGGGGGTTCGCGTCGCGACGGCGACGCACCTCGCGCCCGCGTCCTCGACGGAGGCCATTTTATCGTTCGCGGAGGTTGCGGAGAAGGACCCGCCGGCCGCGTGCGCGCGTCGCTCGAGGAGCGCGCGCGGCGTTGTAGGTCAAACGTCCTCGCTTTCGTCCATCCTCGTCAAAGGTCGCGATCTTGTGACCTTTTTTCCCGGGGTTTTTGTCTCGTATGTGAGTCAGTCTGACGAGTACGTCCTCGCACGTACGTTGTACAGAACGTACTCGCCGAGCCGAAAAAATTCCGCCCGCCGCGCCGTGGCGGGCGCGGCGCGGCGCGGCGCGACGACATCAGAACCTGTCCACGCTCGCGGCGCGTTCGCGGTGACGCGAGGTCGGTCGCACGCCCCCGCGCGCGCTCGGCGCGATCCCCCACCCCGCGCGAAGACCTTCCATCGCGCGCGCCCGACGGACGTGGGAAGCGCCCCCCGAGCGGAACGCGCCGGCGTCGCCCGATCCGTCCGATCGATTCGCGAAGCATGCCGCCGAAGCGAGCGGCCGCCAAAAAGCCGCCCGCGGGGCCCCCGAAAGGATCCGCCGCGTCCGCGAAGAAGGACCCCTTAGACGAGATCGCGGCGACGATCCAGAAACAGAAGGCGTTCGTGACGTGCGCGAGCGACGAGAACAAGCACGTGAACGAGCACGCGTACAGTGGCGCGTACGCGGCGTTAGGGATCGACTCCGCGTTCACGGCGGAGAAATTCCGCGACGAGTTCAAGCTCGAGGTGACGCACCTCGACGACGAGAAGGTGGAGTTCGAGATGCAAGGACTCTCGCCCGCGATCGCGAACGCGTTCAGGAGAATCTTGATAGCGGAAGTGCCCACGATGGCGATAGAGAAGGTGTTCATGGTGAACAACACGTCCGTGATTCAAGACGAGGTTTTCGCGCACAGGCTCGGGCTGATTCCGATCCGCGCGGACCCGCGGCTGTTCGACTTGAGGGGCGAAGGCGACACCCCCACGGAGAAGAACACGATCGTGTTTAAGATGTGCGTCAAGTGCACGCGGGAGAAGACCACGGACGGCACGAAGGGCGCGCTCATCAACGACAAGGTGTACACGGACTCGTTGGTGTGGCTGCCGAACGGGAGCGAGCTGCCGCCGGACGAGGAGACGAAGTTCACGCAATTCTCGTGCGACCAGGGCGAGTACCTGAAGAAACGGAACAAAGAGAGCAAAGAACTGGGGGAGAAGGAGTACTTCAACCGAAACGGAAAGGACCCAAACGTCATATCCACGGTGCACGACGACATCCTCCTCGTGAAGATGGTCGCCGGCCAAGAGATCGAGCTCGAGGCGCACTGCACGAAGGGCGACGGGAAAGAACACGCCAAGTGGTCCCCCGTGGGGACGACGTGGTACCGCATGGTCCCGCAGGTGACGTTCCCGAGCGGACCGCTGACGGGCGAGGACGCGGACGTGTTCATGCGCGAGTGCGCGGACTTCGACGACGCCCACGCGTGCTACGAGCGCGTCGGGAGCGACAGGAGGGTGGTGGCGAAGAACGAACGCGGGTGCGAGTTTTGCGTCGAACGCGTGCGGGCGCTGAGCGGCGAGCCCGGGTGGGAGGAGAAGGTTCAGTTGCTGAAGAAGAAGGATCACTTCATATTCACGGTGGAGAGCACGGGGCAGATGCCGCCGGAGCTGATCTTCAAGGAAGCGGTGAACGTGCTCGCGTCGAAGTGTCAGTCCGTGTTGTCGGCGCTCTAAGTAGGTTTTATTACGTATTACGAGTAGGTTCAGGGTTTTCTAATCGTCAGTCGAGCGTCTTGACGCGATCTCAACACTCTATGCGCCCGCCCTCGTCTTCTTCCTCCTCTACCGCCTCCTCCTCCTCCTCCTCCTCCTCCTCCTCGCTCGCGTCTTCGTCGTCCTCGCTGTCGCTGTCGTCCACGGCAACGACGGTGTACTGCATCGCGAGGTCCCACCGACTCGACGGCGCGAGGTGCGAGACGTACTTCACGAACCGCATCAGCCCCTCGTCTCTCGCGACCAGAGACAGCGTGTTAAACGTCGCGCTGACGCTCAAGAGCTCGTCCTCGTCGTCCTCCTCGGCGGCTTTGTACACCTCCGCGGTCGCCGCCGCGGACGCGACGCCGCTCTCGTCCGCGGCGATGTAACACTCGAACCCGCCGCACTCGCCAAAGTCCCACGCCTGTGCGTCGTCCTCGCCTTCGTCGTCCACCACGCACAGCGTCGCGTCCAGCCGAGGGTCCACGGTGAGGATCCCGTGGTGCGCGACGGTGTAGTCTAGGCCGGGGCGGAAGCGTCGCACGTCGCCCTTGTGCGCGGTCGGGCGCCAGCCCGTGAGCGCGGTGAGCAGACGCGCAAACGCCTCCGACGCGAACACGTCCGCTCTCAGTTTCCTCAGAAGCGCCCCGGCGCCAGCCTCGTCGGGGGCGCCGGCGTCGTCGTTGTCGTCGTCGAACCGCAAGAACCGCTGCTTGTGCGTCGGCCCGATCGCGCGCCATCCTTTCCCGACGCCCGCGGTCCGCGCCGGGATCGCGCCGCGCCCGAGCGCGTCGCGCGCGTCCTCCGCGCGCGTCGCCGCTCGAATCGCGTTCGCGAGTTCGGGCTTTAAAAACTCCCGCATCTGCACGCTGCTGTCTTCCTCCATCTTCGCGCGTATCCTCGCGACGTTCTCGGGGACGAGGTACTCCGGGTTCACCCATCGGGACAGGTACGCGAGGTCGTCCTCGTCCGGCCCGAGCGGCTCCTCCTCTTCTTCTTCTTCTTCTTCTTCTTCTTCTTCTTCTTCTATTTTTTCTTCTCCGCCGCCGCCGTCGCCGCCGCCGTCGCCGTCGTCCTTCGCGTCCTCCTTCGCGGCCGCCGCCGCGGCGAGGACCGCGTCCACGGCGCTCTGAAACGGCACGAACCCCGCGACGTCGTCGTCCTCGCTCGCTCGCGTCTGCAGCTGCGTCAGCGTCGCGTTCTCGCTCCCCTCCGGCGCGGTCGCCGCGTGGTACCACCCGGAGATGCTCAGCCGCGGCTTATCCTCCGCGAACACCTCCTGCACGGCGTGGAAGCTCCGCCCGGGCTGCACCGTGAAGAACGCCATGCTGTTCCACCTCGGGATCAAGCGCGCGGTCGGGTCCACCGCGGGCGTCCCTGGCGTCTCGACCGGGTACAGCTCGAGCGCGCCGCCGTCCTTTTCCGTCCACGCGTCGTCCGGGTCGGTGAGGTAGACGATGTAGGAGATGCATCGCGTGCCGATGACGTCGTCGTGGCACAGGAGGTGGCCGCTGCGAGGGTACACGTTCGCGCTGCAGTCGATGCGGTCCGTGAGCGGCGCGCAGCCGGTCATCGTCTGGACCATGTCGCGGAACTCTTGCGAGTAGATGGCGTCTCGGAGGCGGAGGAGCGCGGGGATCTTCGCCGCGATCGCCGGATCGCCGCCCTTTTCCGGGTCGTCTATCGTGACCAAGTCCGCGGTCTGGAGCACCTTGAACAGGTCCGTCTCCTTGAACGTCGCGCTGAGGTTATCCCTCATCTCCGCGCGCACTCGGCGCAGCATCGAATCGTCGCACAGCGGGGAGACGACGCCGTGGGCGTAGGGCGTCGCGCGCTTGTACTCTTCCGCGGCGGCGGCGACGTTCGCGTAGACGTCCGCGGCGATGATGGCGCCAGCGTCGTCGCCGTCGCCGTCGTGGGACGTCTTCTGCTTCTTCGTGGACGCCATCGCGCGTGCGGTGGGGGCGCGCCTCTCGACTGCCGGCGGCGGCGCCTGCATTCTGTCTGATTCCCCATCTCAGTTTCAGAATGGTACGAGATTGTACTTTCGAAAGTACTTCCGTCGCGCGCGCCCGCGCACTCCCGGAGGCGCGCGAGGGCAACGATGCGTACCTTATGACCTTAGGCGATGATGCGCGCGCGGAAGTATCTTCGCGTTATCGGTATTTTCGTCGTGTCGTTCCTCATCACCTTCAACGCGTTGAGCTATCACGCCTCCGAAGAAGACCTTCACGACCGCGAAGAAGTCGCGCGCGAATCCCCGTGCCTACCGTGCGCGGTCTTCGAGGCGCGGTCGTCGCTCGCCCCCGCGCGCGCGGTCGACGTCGTGTACACGTGGGTGAACGGATCCGACCCCGCGTTCCGTGACGCTCTCGCGCGACGCAAGGCGGAGTGGGAGCTAGTTGACGCAGAGAAACGCGGAGACGGGCACGGCAACGGAGAGAGTGGCGCGAAATCGAGCGACGAGAACGAGCTGGGAGCGAAGAGGAGGGACGTCGCTGCGAACCTCACGGCGAGCAATCTGACGAAGAACCGGTTCGACGACCACGATGAGCTGCGTTACTCGCTCCGCTCGGTGTGGATGCACGCGCCGTGGATCCGGAACGTGATCGTCGTGACGAATGGCCAGATCCCGAGCTGGTTGAACCTGACGCACCCCAAGGTGCGGGTTGTCACGCACGCAGAAATTTTCCCAAACGCGGAGCACCTCCCGACGTTCTCCTCGAACGCGATCGAGACGCACTTGCACTCGATACCGGGAATATCGAAGACGTTTCTGTACATGAACGACGATTGCTTCTTAGGCGCGGACGTGGGCTACGACGACTTTTACACTGAGGCAAAGGGAACGAAGGTGCATTTGTCCTGGATCGCGCCACCGTGCGACTACGCATGTAAGAACGAGATCAGAGCAGGGAAGTGGGCGGAACCGCGACCGGCGTCGTCTTTTGAAATGGACGTGTTCGGGCAGACGCTCGCGTACGCAAATTACCTGTTAGACGACGCGTTCGGCGAAGCACCGGTGGAGAGGAAAGTCGCAGCGCATGCGCCGCACCTCGTGGACGTGGAGATTATGCGGGAGGTGGAAAACCAATGGCGCGAGGAGCACGAGCAGACGTCCTCTCACTACTTCCGTCACCCGATGGACCTGCAATACCAGACCGTGTATCTGTACTATCTCATGAACGCGAAGAGAGGGCGGACTTCGTTCGAGTTCGTGAGCGCGTTCGACGTTGACGGCGACGGCAAGCTCTCGAAACGGGAGCTAAGGCATCTCGTTGCGGTCTTGACTCAGAAGGCGTCGGACGACGTCGCCGCCGCGAAGGCCAAGCACGAGGACGAAGTTCAGAGGCTCGAGGACGCGTACAAGAGCATCGTGAAAGCCGCGGAGGACAAGGCGTGGGCGAGCGAGAACGAGCTCGATAAGGCGGAGGAGGCGGCGGAGATGACGGTGGAGGAGGCGAAGGAGGCGGCGAACGAGGAGCTCAAGGCGGGTCTCGCCGCCGCGGAGGAAGCGCTCGCGGCGGCGGAGGAAGTCGCCGCGATCGAGATCAAAGGCTGGCGTGACGCCGCGGACGCAATTTTTTCGTCCTCGTTAAACATGTCTTTCCTCGACTCTGATCAGGACGGTCTAGATCGAGATGATCCACTTCCGGTGCACGTCGAGTCGCTGTTGAAGGACAAAACGGTCGCGGCAAAAATCGATAAGATCGTCGCGAAGGAGAAAAAATACGAGTACGAAATCGCAGATTCAAACGGTGCGCCTGAATTACGACATGCACCCTCGTTAACACATTCTCGCAGTTTTTCTTCACGAATCGGTCGAGCACTCATTCCGCTTCTCTAAAATTGCAGACGTGCGTTTTTACATGATACGAGACGCGCAGAGCGCGATCGTGAACGACTTGGAGAAAATCCGCGGGGCGCCGCCAAAGTTTATGACCTTGAACGATGATTTAGACGTCGCGCTGCCGCCGGACGAGAGGGCGCGCATGTTGACCGAGGTGCGCGAGCTCCTAGAGACGTTGTACCCGTATCGAAGTCCGTTCGAGCTTCCGCTAGAGGAAGAGGAGGGCGAAGGAGGAAGGAGGAGGAGGGGAGAGGCTGGCTCAGGTGGGACAGAAGAATAAACAACGCCTCGCCCCCGAAATACCACAAATTTCGCGCCGACCTCTCAGATCGCGCCTCGCGCGCCAGTCGTTCGACCCGCCGCCGCACGGCGCGCGATCCACCCCGTCCCCCCCGGCACGATGCCCCCCGCGGCGCTGTCCTTCGCGGACATGCTCGACGGCTCCCCCGCGAGCCTCGCGAAGCTGCGCGCGCGGTTCGACGCCGCCGCGCGCGAGGAGAAGCGCGTCTTCGAGTCGCCCGTGAAGCGATCGACGATCGATCCCTCCGCGGCCGCGGCCCTCGGCGCCGCGTTCGCGGAGATGATGTCCGCGTCGCCCGCGAACCTCGTCACGATGCGCGAAAGGCACGACGGGGAGTCCTCCACGCCGACGTCGAGCTCGGTGAGGCATCTATCCAGGCAGCTCCTGTCGCCGCACCCGGCGCCGTCGACGATCTCGTTATCGCCCCGCGACGACGCGACTCGCGCGGAGCCCGCGCCCGCGGCGGACTTCGCAGACATGTTCGCCGCGTCCCCGGCGACGCTCGCGAAGATGCGCGCGGCGTCGCGCGCGCGCGACGACCACCCCCACGGCGGCGACGCGCGCGCGTCCGGGAAGAAGCATCGCGCGTCGATCGACGACGCGTCAGCCGCGGACCCCGGCCGCTTCGACGACATGTTCGCGGCGTCCCCGGCGCAGCTCGCGAAGCTCCGCGCGGCATCCGCGCGCGCGTCCCCGAGCGGCGCGTCCTCCTCCTCCTTCCCCGGGTTCACGACGACGAGTGGTAATAAAGGGTCGCATCCGTACGGGGACGACCGCTTCGTCGTCGTCTACGACGTCGTCGCGGCGGACGAGACGGAGTGCCGCGAGAAGGTCCTCGCCATCTGCCTCGAGCAGACCGTGGAGCTCCCGGCGAGCCTCGTCCCGGAGGGGACGTGGATCCGCGAGAACGTCGTCGGTCGTCTGGAGAAGCTCACCCCAAGGGCGGGCCTGAGAGGGTCGTACCGGTGCGAGATCAGCTACCACGCGGACACCGCGGGGAACGAGATCTCGCAGCTGATCAACGTCGTCTTCGGGAACACGTCCATGAAGGAGGGCGTGATGGTCGCGGATTTGATCGCGCCGCCGTCGGTGCTCGCGGCGTACCCGGGCCCGAAGTTTGGCGTCCGCGGACTGCGGAAGCTCCTGGGCGTCCCGAGAGGGCCGATGATCATGACCGCGTTGAAGCCGATGGGGAGCTCCACGGCGGCGCTCGCCGAGATGGCGTATAAGTTCGCCAAGGGCGGGATCGACGTCGTCAAAGACGACCACGGCCTCGCGGACCAGCCGTACTCGCCGTACGACGAGCGCGTCGTCGCGTGCGCGGCCGCGGTGCGACGCGCGAACGAGGAGACCGGTCGGCGGTGCATCTACGCGCCGTGCGTCAACGCCCCCGCGCATCTGGTTGCGAAGCGGGCGTTCGCCGCGAAAGCCGCGGGCGCGGGCGCGGTGCTCATGATCCCGGGCATCACCGGGCTGGACACGATGCGAGAGCTCGCGGACGACGAGTCGTTCGGCCTGCCGATCATCTGCCACCCCGCGATGCTCGGCGCGATGCTCGGCGGCGGGTCGTACGACCGCGTCGGCGGGTTCTCGCACGAGGTTTTGCTCGGCGCGCTCCCTCGCGTCGCGGGCGCGGACGCCACCATCTTCCCGTCCTTCGGAGGACGGTTCGGGTTCAGCGTGAAGGAGTGCGAGGGCATCGCGCGCGGCGCGCGGCGGCCCATGGGGGGCATGCCGGACATTTTCCCGTCCCCCGGCGGCGGGATGACGATGGAGCGCGTCGCGGCGATGAACGAGGTCTACGGCGAGGACGTCTTGCTTCTCATCGGCGGGTCGCTGATGGGGCACTCGCCGGATCTGGTCGCGAACGCGAAGCACTTCATGAAGATCGCGGGGCGGACGGACCTGTACGGACCGAAGGAGAACGGAGGGAAAGGCGGCGGCGCGGGCGACGTCGGCGGAGGCGGGAAGGACGGGAAGAAGGTCGACTTCGAGGCGCTGGTGAGTAGGTAGGCGTGTGAGCGTGGAAGCGATCGTGAAGGCCCGACCGAAAATTAAGACCGTACGCTATCCCGAACTAAGGTTGAACTACTAGAACGGACGTAAAAACCTAAAAATAGGTGACTAAAAGCCCATACGAGCCGTATCCGATGCCTTCCAAAAAAATTTCGTCCGCGCATACACTGATAAATTTCGCGCCAAATTTTACGAGCAGACGTCGTCCGCGCAACGCGCATGATCTCTGAATCTGATTCAGCATCCGAAGCACGCGAGCCGCGGAAAAGCAACAACGTGCGCGTCCGCCTCCCCGCGGGTGATTCTGCTCCGCGCGCGGCCGCTCCGACGGCCGCCTTGACCTCGAACATGCCGTCCCCCGTGGGGAAAAAACGCGCGCGATCCTCGTCCGGCGACGACCCGGGTCCGCCGCAGCCGAAGAAGTCCTCCGCGCGCCCAATCTACTACAGAAGGCGCGCGTCCGCGTCGCCGAATCTTTTCTCATTCGTCGTCTCCGCTTTTCTGCGTTGGACCCGCGCGCGACGACCCGCCGACGACGCGCGCTGACGATCGCCCCTCGTCCGTCTCCGCGTCTCCGCAGGGACGTGCTGCGGTACTTCACCTGCCTGCTTCGCGACTCCGGCCTCGGGCATCTGAGGGGCCTGGGCCTGCACGAGTGTGCGTCCCGGCGCCATCCCGTCCGCCATCCATCGCGCGCGCGGCAGCTTTTTCCGCGCTTCATCTTGTTTCCCTAACCCGCCGCGCGACCGTCGCGCGATCGCGTCGACGACGCGCTCACCTCTCCGTCGCCCCTCGCGCGCGTCTATTCATCCATCGCAGACACCTCGGAGTGGCCCAGGAACGACTTCAAGCTCCAGCACGTCTTCGGCGGGTCCATCGCCCGAGGCTCGAAGTGGTACGCGAAGCTCAAGAACGAAGACGCGGTGCTGGATTTCATTCACGCCATCCTTCGCCTCGCGTCGCCGCACCGCGTCCCGCGAGCGCCTCCGCGCAGTTTACTCAAGCGCATGTTCGTGAACGGAAAGACGCAAGGGTACACCGTGGACGTCGACGTCCTCCACGCGCTCGGGAGCTCCGTGGAGGAGCTGCGGTCGCTGCTGGAGAAGACCCCGGGGGGCCCGCACGATCACCGCGCCAAAGGCGGGGCCACGCAGCCGCTGTTCGTGCCGTGCCCGAACGACGACGAGTACGCGATGGGGAGCGACACAGAGACGCCGCCGAACACGCCGCCGCAGAATTATAGCCCGCAGCGCGAGCAGCGGACGCGCTCGTCGTCGCCGGACGACAGCGGCGGCGAGGACGGATCCGGGACGTCGAAACGAGCGAAACGCGGTCGAGGGCGACCTCCCGCGGTCGCCGCGACGATCGCCGCGCCGACGACGCCGATGACGCAACCGATGCAACCGATGCAACCGATGCAGATGATGCCGATGCAGATGCAGCCGGGCCCGCCCGTGTACGTGCACTACGGGCAGCCGCCGCCGATGAACGGCGCGCCGGTGATGTATCCGGCGATGCAGACGGTGCCGATGCAGCAGTTTTATTACAACTACGATACCGCCGGCATCGCGTACTGCAACGGAACCGCGTCCGCGCCGACGAACAAGGTCGAGGAGGATTGGGTCGACACCGCGATCGTGTCGCCGTCGACGTCGAACCGCAATCTGCAGGAGTTCATTCACGGCGAGCTCGGGCTCGCGATGTGAGTGTGATGGACCGATAGATGATTTTTTATTCTTGCGCGCGCTCGACGAACCGAGGTCCGCGCCCCCTCCCCGAGACGACCGGTGGTCGCGAGCACGTCGTTCGCGACCCCTGAAACGGCGGGAGGGGGGACGACGACGGAGGGACGTCAGACGCGCAGAGGATGAGGGAGGCGAGGAGAAAAAGGAAAGATCCACGAGTCTTTCGCCGGAGCCACCCACCCTACTGAACATTCCCCTCGATGACACATACTGTTTGATAGACAACGATTGAGCGTTCCAGCGTAGACCTAGCTAGCTAGCACTGCGTTTACCTGGTAACCACATTAAGGAATTCATCACACGTCGTGCACGTCGACGGCATATAACTATCTACTAAGCATTCCTTTCTCGTCGTCCCGCCCGTCACCGTCGCTCGCACGCCGGGCATAGCCACGCCCCCGGAGGCGTCTCCGCCAAGCCGACGCACGCCAAGTGGTACGCCCCCGGACACGCGTCGCAGCACACGAGAACGCCTCCGCGCTCGCAGCGCGCGCACCGCTCCATGTTTCCGTCCGACCCTAACAACTCGCCCGACGCGTCGTCGTCGTCCCCAAACTGCGTCTCGAGCACGGTCGCTTCCTCGTCGTCGTCGATCCAGCTCCCGCCGTATTGACTCGCCGCGTCGCCGCCGCCGCCGCCGGAGCGCCCCGTCCCGGGCGTCGTCCCAGGAGGCGTGTCCGCGACGTCGCGACGCACCCTCGGGCCAAACCGACGACCGACGACGCCGGCGACGTCGAGCGGCGTGTGCGCGTCCGCGAGAAGCGCGAGTTGTTGGTGCATCAGCGCGGGCTCGTCCCCGGACGCGTCCAACGCGTCGCCTTGCGTCGCGGCGACGAACGCCTCGTCCTCGGTGTTCCACCCGTCGTCGTCGTCGTCGTCGTCGTCGTCCCCTGACGCGACGTCGTCCATGAACCTATGCACCGCGGCTTGCTTCGCCGCGTTCGCGCGCTTCGTTCGCTTCGCCGCGAGGACGTCCGCGCGTTTCGTCGCGCCGCCGCGGCGCCAGCCGTCGTCGTCGTCGTCGTCGCCGGCGGGCGCGAACGACGGCGGCGGCGGCGGCGGCGGTCGACGTCGGACGGGTTCCACCGCGGGCGACGGCGCGGGCGCGGCGACGCGCTTGCGACGTTTCAGGACCATGAGGTCGTCCGAGTCCGGCGTCGGTTGAACCGGCGTCGACGCGGGCGGCGCCGGCGGCGGGTCAGTCCCTGGCGCGCCTCCGCGCGCGTCGTTTTCGTCCGGGGGATCGCCCCAGCCGCCTTCCGCGTCGTCGTCGTTTTGCGACGGCGAGCCGCCGCCCCAACCGGCGTCGCCGCCGGCGTCGCTTACCCCGCCCCAACCCCCGCCGGCGCTATCTTGCGTGCCCTGTGACGCGCCCCAGCCGACGCCGGCGTCGTCCTGCGTCGCGGGCGCGCCCCACCCTCCGCCGCTGGTTTGCATGTTCTGCGACACACCCCAACCGCCGCCGCCGCCGCCGCCGCTCTGCGTACCGCCCCACCCGCCTACCGCGTCGTCCTGCGCGTCGCCGGTACCCCACCACCCGTCCGCAGCGCCGGGGGTGACCGCGTCGTCGACGGTTGGCGCGACGTCGAACCCGGGGGTCGAAGCCTCGCGAACCGTCGCGCGCGGCGGCGGCGGCGGCATCTGAGACGCGGAAACCGACTTCGACTTCGACTTCGACGCGGACGCCTTCGCGGCCTTCTCTGCGGACGCGGTCGCGCGTTTCTTCGCCGCCGCTGCGAGCTTCTTTTGCTTGATGTGGAACGCGATGTCCGCGATGGTCTCGTCGTCGTCGTCGGGAACGTCCGCTTGCGCTTCCGGCTGCGTCGTGTTTTGTCGTCGCAATTGCGATTGCGATTGCGATTGCGAGTGCGCGCGCTGCTGCTGCGACTGCTGCGACAGGCGCTCGCGAAGGCGCTGGCGCGCGGATTCAGCCGCGGACGGCGACGGTCGTGCCACGGGCGCGGGCGCGGTCGCGAACACGTCGTCGTTCTCCTCGCCGCACAGCGGGTCGCCGTGAACGCTCGCGCCCTGAGTGTTCATCGCGTTCGAACCCGGTCGCTGCGACGGCGGCGTCAGTTGCGCGAGCGGCGTTCGATCGTTCCTCGACGCGCCGTGCTTTGGGTCATCGCAGCCTATCACCGCGCACTCGGGGTTTTCGCACGGCTCGGCCTCGTTCGCGACGACGCGCCGCGGCGACGGGTCGACGAGCGTGGCCGTGAAATCCAACCGCTGCGTCGCCCCGGTGTGCGCGCCGCCGCCGCCCACTCCGTTGAATCCGCCGTGACTACCGCTCGCGTCGATCGATCGCGTGACGTCGTCGTCGTCGTATTCGCACGCCGCGCGCTCGTCCAACTCCGTGGGGGCTTGACTCACCGACGCGCGAGGTCCGTCGTCTTTCACCGCGCTCGCGTCCAGGATGGGGGCTTCGTACCCGTGCGACCGCTGCGAGTTCCAGTTCGCTCGAAGCGGCTCGTCGTCGTCGTCGATCCCGCCGCCGCCGACGTCGTCGTCGAACGCTGCGGGCACGAACCCGCCGTCGCCCCACTCGTCATCGTCCCACTCCACGGGCGGGGCGTAAAACGCCGTCGTCGGCGCGTCCGCGTTCGCTTCCGCGTGCGCCCTATCCCTCGCCGCCTCCGCGTCCGCTTTCGCTTTCTCTTCGCGCGCGATCGCGCCGCCTTCTATCGACTCCCCGCGAACGTCCAGCGGCGGCGGGAGCCCTTGCGCGGCGGACATCGCGCGCATCAGCGCGACGCACATCCGCCCGTGTGGGACCGAGAACACGGGCGTCGGGCGCCGCTGAAGCGGCGCCGCGTTCTGCATGTCTATCCGCCCCATCGCGCGGGGGGCGCAGTCGTACGCCTGCAAGAGCGAGTGCTCCACCGTCGTCAGCGGCGCGTCCCACGGGCGGATCGAGAACGCGCTCGCGTTGCCTCGGCCCGCGCCCCCGCGCGCGCCTTTGCGCTTCTTCCCGGAGCTCCCTCTCGCTTCCATCTCGCGCTTCGCTTTCAGCGCCTCCGGGGTCGGACCGAGCTCTTTTAGTTCGCACCGCGGGTCCAGCCCGGCCGGCAGCATCCGCGGGCAGTCGTTGCACAGTTGGAAGCACCGTCCCGGGTCGGACAACGATCGCAGGAGGTGCTCGTACTTCCCCTGTTCTTTGCTGAACTTCTCCGCCTCTCTCCCCTCGAGCGCGAGGACGACGACCTTACCGTCCCGCGCCCGGCCTGTCCGCCCCATGCGTTGGATCGTCCGGATCGTGTCCACGACGTCGAAGAACACGATGAGGTCCACGGCGGGGATGTCCAACCCTTCCTCGCCGATGCTCGTCGCGACGATCGTGTTCAGCGACCCGTGCCTGAACGCGTCGAGGACGGCCTTCTGTTCTTTCTGCGACTGCCCTTTCGTGCCTCGCGCCGCGCCCGCGCCTTTCGCGCCGCCGCCGCCGCCGCCCTTGCTGCTGTCGCCCTGGCCGATGAACTCCGCGACTTTTATGCGACACTCCGCGCCGTCGGGCACCTCGGGCGGTACCCCCGCGGTATCGCCGCTGCCGCCGCCGCTGCCGGACGCGGCGCTGAACATCCCGGTCACGGTTTTCTGCCCTTTCTCCGGGTCCACGAGGGGATCCCCGGGGCCCAAGTTATTCCCGCCGCCGGTCGTGACCGTCACCTCTCGCAACGCTCTCACGATGTCCCGCACCGAGTCGCGATAGCTCGTGAACACGATCGCGCGCGTCGCCGGATTATTCGTCGCGAAGTGCCTTCGAATGATCTGCGTCAAGCGCGCGAGCTTCGGCGAGTGGTGCGCGCCGTGTCCAGCCATCGACCGCAGCATGTCCAGAACCTCGCGCATCACCGGGGACGCGCCGAACAGCGCGCCGATGTACCCCTTGGTGTTTTGGTCCTCGACGTAATCCACCGCCTGTTGCGCGCTGTACCCGCTCAGGAGCGCGTTCAGGCGCGCGATGAAGTACGACTGGAGGCACAGCGAGAAGGCGTAGTTTTTCTTCGCCGGCGGGACCGCGGTGTTCCCGTTCTGGAGGTCGCGCTGCGCGAGCTGGATCGTGAACGGCTGAGGAATGTCCTTCGACGTCCCCTCCACGAACCTCGCCATCTTCACGCCCTCGGTCGGCAGCGCCCCCATGGACGTCAGCGTCTTCAGCATCGGTCGCAGGACGTCTCGTAACATGTCTTGGACCTCCGAGATCGCGCGCGTCGCTTTCACGGACTCGAGCTGGATCGAACGGTTGTGCGTGTGACGCTTCACGTCCACGTCTTTATCCGACCGAAAGTCGATCCTCCCTATGTTCAGGTTCCTCACGACCTGTTGCACGTCCGCGATGTCGTGCCCGGGCGTCGCCGTGAGCGCGAGCAGCCGGAACGACACGTTCCTGTCCCACAACATTCGAACGACGCCGCAGTACGCGTGCTTCCCTTTCGCCCGGTGCGCTTCGTCGATGACGAGGCAGACGACGTCCTTCGCGGGTAACACGCTCGAGGCGATGTCGTTTTCCATCGTCTGCGGCGTGCAAAAGAACACGCGCTTTTGGTCCCAGAACGCCCTTCGCGTGCCGCTCTCGTCCTTCTTCGTGCTTCCCATCAAGACGCAGATGTCGTTCTCAGGAATGCCGCATATGTCGCGACACGCTGCTTTCTGTTGGTCCACGAGCGGCCGCGTCGGGGCTAAGAAGACGACTTTGCCTTTCGGGAACCACCGGTAAAAGTTGTACATCACCACCGCCGCGATGAGCGTCTTCCCGAGACCGGTCGGCAAGCACACGAGCGAGTTCGTCGTCAGCGCGTCTCGAGTGATGTTGTACTGGTAGTCTCGTCTGACGAGCTGCCCGGGGTAGACGTACGACTGCGCGGCGTGAGGATCGAGAAGCATCCCGTTCGCGTCCGAGCAACGAATCAACCCTTGCGAGTTCGGCGTGCCCATCGCGGACGGCGTGAGCCGCCCGGCGTACTGCCCCTCCGGCGTCGACGCGACGTGCTGCGAGGGCTGCCACTTCGACGGGTGCGTGTGGTGGTGCACCGCGGCCGGGGCTTGACGTCGCGGCGCCGCCGCCGCCGCAGCCGCGACGGGCGGCGGCGCGCTCCACCACGCGTCGCCGTCGCCGTCGATCTCGATCGGACGCTGGTGCGGGAGCACGTCCGCGCTGCCGCCATCGCCATCTCCATCGCCTCCTCCTCCTCCTCCTCCCCCGCCCCCCCTGCCGCCGCTCCCGCCGAACATCGAGTCCAACGTCCGCTGCTTCTCCTCCACGCCGGGGCGGAACAACGTCTGCTTCGGCCCGCCCTTCGCGGCGAACATCGTGGTCACCGTCCTCTGGTTCACCGGAGGTTGGTTGTTCGCGGTGAAGCGCGGCGCGTTCGACGCGAGCGCGCGGTCGACCGCGTCGTGCCCGGTGCGGTGGTTCGCGTCGCTCGCGTTCCACCGCGCGCCGCCGCCGCCGCCGCCGCCGCCGCCGCCGCCGCCGCCTCGCTGCCGCTGCCATCCTTGCCTCCCGCCCTGCTGCGCGCCGCCGCCGTGCCCGCTGAACCCGCCCTTGTACCCCGTGTGCCCGCTGAACCCTTCGTTCGCGGGGTGAGGCGGCCCGCCGCCGCCGTCGAAGTGCTGCTGCGGCGGCGGGTGACGCTGCCGCGGAGGCGCCGCCGCCGTCGCGCGGTTCGGCTGCTGCTGCGGTCGATGGTGATGCGTCGCGGGCGGGGGCTGACGCGGAGCCGGCCGGTGCCCGGGCGCGGGGTCGCGATCTGAAGGACCCGCGGGCGGCGCGGACGTCCGAGCCGCGGCTATCGCGTCCACGTCCACGCCCATGAGCGCGTCGTCGTCCCAGTCGTCCGCGATCTCGAACGGCATCGTGGCAACCCTCGCGCTCTCGGGGATTCGATCAGATTCGACGAGATCCTCTCGACCGACGTCAGCGTCCTCCGCGTGCGCCGCGCGTTTCGACCATCTTTCACGCGCGCGATATCGTCTCTACGTCGTGTGCGACCACCTCGGGCGCCCGGGACGTCCGTCGACGCGTGCGCGGGCGTTGTGACCCGTCGTCGCTCTCCGCGAGTTTCAAAATGATGAATCGGCGAGCTGGCGGTTTTTTCTGTTCTTGGAAGAGAGGGTGCCCACAAAACAACATCAATCAGTTCGGCATGCGCGTCCTCCTGTTCCTCGTCGCGTGGGCCGCCCTCTGCGCGGGCGCCCCCGCGCCCCCCCCGCCGCCTCTATGGTACTTCGCCCCCGTCCTGTCCGGCGGCGGGTACTCCACGGAAGCGATCGCGCTCCTGCACGGCCTCGTGAACGTCCTCCCCGCGGACGAAAAACCGAGCGCGGTGCGCGTGAGCCATCACGGCGACGCGATCTCGACCGAGCACTACCTCGGCCTCCCAGACCACTACCGCGAAGCGCTCGACGCCGCGATGCGCCCGCGCCCGCCGCTCCCCGCGCGCGATTTCGTCGTCGTGTGCCACTCCGAGCCCGGGGCGTGGGACCCGCCGCGGTATCACACGACGCGGTGCCCGCCCGAGGGATACGGCCGCGCCGGCGCGCTCGCGGTGATCGGACGGACGATGTTCGAGACCGACCGCCTCGAGGACGAGCACGTGCGGCGGTGTAACAGGATGCGCGAGGTGTGGGTCCCGACGTCGTGGAGCGCGCGCGTGTTCGAGGCGGCCGGGGTGAGGAAGGAGAAGATCCGCGTCGTCCCGGAAGCCGTGGACGTCGACGCGTTCGACCCCGCGGCGTTCTCGACCGCGACGGGAGGAGGAGACCGCGCGCCGTACGACGCGACGGGGAACGGCGTCCTCGCCGTGGGCCCGCGCCTGGACGACGACGCGGCGAGCGGCGTCACGAAGTTCCTGTCCGTGTTCAAGTGGGAGGCGCGGAAAGCCCCGGAGGTTTTGCTCGATGCGTACTTTCGCGAGTTTTCCGCGTCGGACGCCGTCGCGTTGTTCCTTCGCTGCGAGCTGTTCCACGAGGACGGGCGCGACTTGGTGCGCGAGCGCGTCGTGGCCGCCGCGAAAGACGCGTTCCACGCGACGCCGAAGTCGGAGGGGAAGCGTCTTTGGGGCACGCCCGACGGCGAAGGCGTCGACGCGGCGATTCGATCGCGCGCGCCGCGAGTGTTCATTCTCCCTCGAGCATCCGACGAAGAGATGCCGTCGTTGTACGCCGCCGCGGACGCGTTCGTGCTTCCCTCGCGCGGAGAAGGCTGGGGGCGGCCGCACGTCGAGGCGATGGCGATGGCGTTGCCCGTGATCGCGACGAACTGGAGCGGGCCGACGGAGTTCATGACCGAGGCGAACTCGTACCCGGTGCGGATCGAGGACGCGCTCGTCGCGCTGCCGGAGGAGAGCGCGTTTCGGACGCACAAATGGGCGCAGCCGTCGGCGACGGCGCTGAGAGCCGCGATGCGCGCGGTCGCGTCGAACCCGCGGGAGGCGAAGGCGAAGGGCGAGAACGCGCGGCGGACGATGGTGGAGCGGTTCTCGCCGAGAGTCGTCGCCGAGCTCGTGACGGAGGAGCTGCGGAGGGTCGCGGCGAAGGCGCGACGGAGGACGAGAGCGGGCGACGAGGACGAATTATGACATCACGTGTCGCGGCGCGGGTTTCGTCTCTCACGGACCCTAGACCGACCCGCGATAGCACAGCGATATAATAAACTTAACCTTATTAGCACCAGCGACAACAAACACAACACGCGACGTACAGTACGACGCTCATCCCCCGATCCCGCCCAACAGTTCGTTCCCGGTGTACGCCTCGTACGCGGTGAGCGCGCCGAAGCCCACGAAAAACAATCCGCCCAACGTCGCCATCAGCTTCTCGCTGATGCGCTTCGACAGCAGCTCGCCGCCGACGACCGCGAGCGCGTTCGCGATCACGTGCGCGGCCATCGCGCCGACGACGACCCCGGCCGGGTTATGTTTCGTCGCCAACGTCAGCGTCGCGAACATGCTCCGGTCCCCCCACTCCGCGACCATCATGATGGAGAAGACGCGCGCGAACGCTTCCCACCGCGTGGACGGCGGCGGACTCTTCTCGTCCTTCTCCCGGAGCGTCTCCTCCGCGTCCGCTCTCTCGCCGTGCGACGACGACCTCGCGCCCTCGCCGCCTAGGAGCGCCGCGACTTCCTCGTCCTTCGCGTCTTCTTTGTGAAGCTTTCGAGCGTCCCACAGCATCTGCGCGCCGAAGAGGACGAAGAGCACGGCGGCGACCCAATCCATTATTTTCACGCTCGAGTGCAGCATCTCCGCGCTCGTGCTCACCAAGTACCCCGCGAGCGCGCTCCCGAGGGTCATGAAGAACAGCGCGGAGATGGACGCTAAGAACACCTGGAGCTTCCCGTGCCTCGCCGCGAGCATCATCGCGAGGAAGAACGTCTTGTCGCCGATCTCGGTGAGGAGAATCAAGACGAACGACTGCGGGATCCCCGCGTCGAAGACGCCGTCGTTGAAGTCGGCGAACGCGCTCCCGAAGGTCTCGCTCGCGGTCGGGCGCGTGACCCCGCTGTTGGGGTCGAACTGCGACATCTCGAAGCGACGGTCTGCGCGCGCGCGCCGCGTGAGGCGGGCGGCTCGCGACTGGCGAACCGCGTTGGCCTTGAACGCGTCTGGTGTACTGTAACATCGCATCGGCATTGCAAAAAAATCGGCATTCGAAACGATTTTTTGTGGGCCCTTTCCCCAGGAGGCTTTCCCCAGGTTACGTATGGGCAAACAGTTTAAAAGTCCTTCAAGGTCACGTAATTGGGCCTCTGCGACCCTAAAAATCGCTCGGAGCGCCGCGCGGAGGCCATCTTCTTCGCGCGTCGAACGAACGATCTCGCATCAGTGACCATGTCGGCCGCTGCTAACTCCGCGGTGAGTTCCGTCGCCCGCTTTGCCTCTCGTTACCGCGCGATCGCGCGACGCGTTCGAAGCCCCGCCGCGTGAATTCGTCGCTGACGATCTTGTCCCTTCGCCCCTCCTCCCTCCTTCTCCCGCAGGCGTACTGGCGCATCGCGGGCATGAGCTACCTGAAGTACTCGAACATGTGCGCCGAGGTCGTGCGCGGGTGCTTGAAGGAGCCGTGGCTTACCAAGGTGCGAACGCGCGCCTTCTCTCCGCGCGTCGCGCGATCTACGTCGCGCGACCGCTCGTCTCGATCAATTCGAGCCCGCGTCTCGAGCGCGCCCGTTGATCGTTTGAGCCAACCTTTCGTCCATCGACTGACGCGCGCGCCCGTCTCTTCTCGTATTCCTCAGGCCAAGCCCCGCGAGGCGGTGTACATGAAGCACACGAAGTGGGCGGACGGCAAGCCGGGGACGCCTGGTGCGTCCTAAACCCGACCGCGCGTCCGATCGTTCGTTCGAGTCGAGTTTTAGGGCTTTTTTTCTGTACCCGCGCGCGTGCTGACCCTCCCAACCCCTCTCTCCTCTCTCTCTTAGTCATCACCGAGGTCATCCCTCCGGAGACGAAAGCGTAGGACGTGAAGGGGGTTAGCACCTTCGAAGTTTGTAATTCAGTTCTACTAGTTCCATCGTAGTTCACGTCGCGTTGCGTGCACTCGTCGCCCGCCATTTTTTTTCATGGTTTTTGTTCTTACACAACACACGCCGCGTCGGCGGACTGTCCGCCAGTCGACTACACACACCGCGCGTCTCGATCACGCCAAATCCCCGCGCTTGCACGCTTGGAGCATGTCCACGTACACCTGGCACTTGTTGATGTCGTCCACGTTCTGCTCCAGGCACGCGCTGAAAGCTTTCATCTGCGTCGCGCACGGGTTCCGCGCGGGCGCCGCGTCTTGCATAGGTCGAGCAGCCTCCTCCGCGGGGGCGCCGCCGCCGCCGCTGCCCAAGACGCCGCCGACGGCGTGGCGGGCGATGGAGCTTCCCGTGCCCCAAGCCATGCCTGCGACGCGAAGGTCGAGGGCTAGCCGTCAGTATTCGCTGGAAACGAGATCCGAAGACAGACGAGGAATGAAAGGCGTCGTGGGGGCGGGGGAACGCGGTCGTCGGTGGGACGCGAACCTTGCACGACCATCGATCCCAAGCCGCCCATCATGCTGCCGCCGCTTTGGCGCTGCTGCGCCGCGGGGGGGGGAGCGTTGCCGTGGCTCGAGGCCGGGCGAGGAGGGGGCGCGCGAGGGCGACCACCTGCGAGGGCGAGGGGAGGGAGGAACGCGTCGGTCGACGATGAAGCGATCGGAAGGGGGGCGAAAGAGCGAGAATATCCGCGACGAGATCTCGAGCGACGCGCGGGGGAAGCGCGCGCGATCGAGGACGCACCGCCGAAGCCACCGCCGCCACCGCGTCGACGACCCATTTCTGTGAGGAGTTCGGTCTCTTCTCGAGCCTTCGGGGCGACGGAGAAAGTGACGGGCGACGACGACGACGCGCTCGCGAAACTCCACTCACACTTGCCAACGCGATTTTCAGATACAACACAAAAAGAATAGAAGTCCGTCACTTGTTCGACGTCCTCGCGGTCGTCGTCCTGTAACGCCTCGTCCCCGAAGGAACGTCGCCCCTCCCCGCGCCCGGGCCCGCGCCCGGGCCACCGCCGCGACCGCCGCGACCGCCGCGACCGCCGCGACCGCCGCG
>Ga0181554_1001275_pt1 | contig 24045 bp, 24 predicted proteins | sample 011ome_16_FD_145602 | JGI IMG/M metagenome (GOLD analysis project Ga0181554, IMG submission 145602) | Coastal salt marsh microbial communities from the Groves Creek Marsh, Skidaway Island, Georgia - 011503CT metaG (spades assembly) | ecosystem: Environmental > Aquatic > Marine > Intertidal zone... | reverse complement strand
CGGGCGCCGACGCCGACGCCGCCGTCGCGCGCGTCGACGCGCTCGCGCGTCTCGACGCCATCCCGAACGGCGTCCGCGTCCACCACTTCCACGACGAGCGCGCGCTGCTCAGAGGGTTCATCGCGCACGTCCTCGCGAGGGACCCGGACGTCCTGTGCGGGTTTGAAATTCAAGGCGCGTCCGTCGGCTACCTCCGCGACCGCGCGGCGAAGCTCGGGTGCGTTCTATCTCACACTGGTCCCCATACGACCGCGTTGGCGTGGTGAACGCCGATCCTTAAGGACTTTTCCCGGCGTGTCTCTGCGCCCAGCCCTCGCTTTCAATCCCCGCCTTCGGCGCCTTTCAACTCCACCTGACGCCTTTGAACTCCACCCCGACGTTCGCTTGTATGGAATGGCCCTCAGCATCGGCCTCCTGCGCGACGTCTCCCGCGCCGCGTCGCTCCCCGGCGCGGCGGAGCGACAGGACGACGAGTACGGCCGCCTGCACGCGTCCGGGTTACACGTCACTGGGAGGATCGTGATCAACCTGTGGAGGGTGTTGCGCACGGAGCTGAAGCTGCAGTCGTACACGATGGAGGCGTGCGCGCGCGCGGTGTTGCGGCGGCGGTTGCCGCGGTTCACGCATCGAACGCTGTCGCGGTGGGCGTGCGCGAACGACGACGACTTTAACGGCTTTAACGGCGGCGGCGGCGTAAGGGGCGGGAATAATGGTACTACCGTAATCGCGGCGGCGGCGCATCAGCGCTGGCGCGCGATCGATCACGCGAGCTCGCGCGCGGTCGTCGTCGCGCGGATGCTCGAACAGCTGGACCTCGTCGCGAGGACGTCGGAGCAGGCGAGAATTTTTGGCATCGACTTTTTCAGCGTCCTCTCTCGCGGGTCGCAGTACCGCGTCGAATCCATGCTTCTTCGGTTAGCGCACACGCAAAACTATCTCGCGGTGTCGCCGAGCAAAGAGCAAGTCGCGAGGCAGCCCGCGATGGAGTGCCTGCCGCTCGTCATGGAGCCGGAGAGCAAGATGTACTCTGACCCCGTCGCGGTGCTGGATTTCCAGTCGTTGTACCCGTCCATGGTCATCGCGTACAACCTGTGTTTCAGCACGTGCTTGGGGAGAGCGCCGCGCGAGAGTCCCCCGGAGCGGCACCTCGTCGACGCCGCGAAGCTCGGCGTCCTCGACGCGTTCGCGCTCGCGCCCGGGGTGCTGCCGTCGCTCGTCGAGCTGGGCGCGCGCGGCGGCGGCGGCGGCGGCGGCGGCGGCGGCGTGTACTGCGCGCCCAACGGCGCCGTGTTCGCGACGCCGTCCGCGCGCCCGGGCGTCCTCCCCAGGCTCTTGACCGAGATTCTGGACACGCGCGTGATGGTCAAGGCGGCGCTGAAGCGCGCGCCCGCGAGCGCGAAAGCGCGCAAGCGCGCGTTGAACGCGCGGCAGATTGGTTTGAAACTGATCGCGAACGTGACGTACGGATACGCCGCCGCCGGGTTCAGCGGTCGGATGCCGATGGCCGAGCTCGCGGACGCGATCGTGCAGTGCGGTCGCGACACGTTAGAGCGCGCGATTCGAATGGTCCACGCAAACCCCGCGTGGAACTGCAGGGTCGTGTACGGGGACACGGACTCGCTGTTCGTGCACATGCCCGGGCGGTCGGTTCGAGAGGCGCACGCGATCGGCGCGGAGATCGCCGCGGCGGTGACCGCGGCGAACCCTCCCCCGGTGGTGCTCAAGCTCGAGAAGGTGTACTCGCCGTGCATACTCGCCACGAAGAAGCGGTACGTCGGGCACGCGTACGAGAGCGCGGATCAGCTCGTGCCGTCGTTCGACGCGAAGGGGATCGAGACGCAACGCCGCGACTCGTGCGCGGCGGTGACGAAGCTCATGAAGGCGTCGCTGCGGTTGTTATTCACCACCGCGGATTTGTCGCTCGTGAAGCGGCACGTCCAGCGGCAGCTCATGAAGGTCATGGCTGGTCGGTTGCCGCTGTCGGAGTTCACGTTCGCGAAGGAAGTGCGGCTCGGGACGTACAGCGGCGTCGCGTCGACGCTTCCGCCCGCCGCCGTCGTCGCCGGCGTCGCGATTCAAAACGATCCGCGCGCGGAGCCGAAATTCGGCGAGCGCGTGCCGTACATCGTCGTCGCCGGGCAACCCGGCGCGAGGCTCGTCGACCTTGTCATGTCCCCGGAGACGTTCATCGAGAGCGTTCATCGAGGGCACCGCGTGCAGTTTCGGTATTACGTCGAGAAGCAAATCGTCCCGGCGATGAAACGGCTGTTCGACCTCGTCGGCGCGGACGTCGGCGCGTGGTATCGCGAGCTCCCGCCGCCGCCGCGCGAGCCGCCGACGAAGCGTCTCCTCGCGAACCCACACGCCGCGACGTCCTCGAAGCAGACGGTCGACGCGTACTACCTCTCGTCGCACTGCGCCGTGTGCGGGGAGATGACGACGGGGACGCGCGTGGTCTGCGCGGCGTGCGAGGACGAGCCGGCGACGACGACGGCGACGTTGCGCGCGCGCGCGGCTGAGGCGGAGACGCGCGCGGAGCACCTCGCGGCGACGTGTCGAACGTGCGGCGGGTGCGGCGGCGGCGTTGGCGTCGGGTCGAGCGCGGCGGGGGACGGCGGGAGAGGGAACGAGGCGATCGAGTGCCGGTCGTTGGACTGTCCGGTGTATTACGAGCGGAGAAAGACGGATAAGGAAAGCGCGGCGGCGGCGGCGCACGCGGAGGCGTTCGAGAGGAGCTTGTCGTGGTGAGTGCGCCGGGCGACGACGAGTGAAAGAATGTGTTATTGGTGGTGGTACAACTAGTTGTAGCAGTAGAACAACGCGCGCGATTGCGCGCGTGTAGATTCAACGTAGAGATAGCGGAACGTCATCGGTTAGTGATGCGAGAACCAGTCATCGCTAACTATAGATGCGGAGAAATCAGTAAACCAGTAATCAGTAAACGCTTCGTCCAACTCTTGTAGAGCCTGCTTTGCTCGATCGTTACCCATGTCAGCAGCTCTCGTAAACCATATCACGGCTTCATGAAGATCCCGTTCGGTGCCGTGGCCTGCTTGGTAGCAAGTTCCGAGGAAGACCATGGCATCTGCGCTGTCGCAAGCGGCACCTCTTGTGAACCAACAAAAAGCCTCTCGGTCGTCTCGCTCGACGCCGTCGCCTGTCATGTAGAGCGAACCAACGACGGTCATGCACTCTGGCCAGCCCGCGTTTGCTCCCCTGAGGATCCATTCGAACGCTTTCGAGGCGTTTTGCTCAACGCCGAAGCCTTCTTGATAATGAATCCCGACAGCGAGCATCGACCCGGCGCAGCCCGCCTCCGCCGCCTCGAGAAACCACGAGAACGAAGCCGCGTGGTCGACTCGCTCCACGCCCTCACCTTCCAAGTACGCGTGTCCGAGCGCGTACATCGCGGAGTATATGACGCCTTTGGCGGCCGCCCTCTTCCACCACGCGACGGCCTCTTCGAATCTTCCATGAGCGCGACACGCGCGAGCGAACGCGCACAGCCTCGTCGGGTCCGCGGGGAGGCTGTCTTCGCGCTTCGACGCCGCGTGCCAAACTTTGCTCGTTCGCGCGAGCGCGCGCCTGTCCCTCAAGTCCTCGACGCGCGCCAACACGACGCACGCGAGGTCCTCGGCGATGCCGTCGAACGGACCGGCGGAGGTCTCGATCTTAATCTTCTTCCGCATGCTCGTCGCGTCGCGTCGCGCGGTGTCGCGGCGGGCGAAGTGCGCGAAGGAGCTCGACGGTCGTGGCTTTTGCCTTCAGTTGGTTTTCGTCGGATCGATCGCGATCGATAGATCAGAGGCGATGGCCGGATTTGGTCGTCGAACGGTCGAAGCGCGCCGCGCGCGTCGTCGCCTGAATTGGGCAGAACAGGGCGCGCGCCGCGGCGGATGGTCGTCGCCGCGCCGACCCCCGGCGCGATGGCGTCCGCGTCCGCGTCCAAACCCGGCGGCGGCGGCGGCGGCGGCGGCGCCCCCCAAGCCGCCGCCGTAGACTACGCGGCCATCATCGCGACGAAGACGGCGATGCCGCGTCTTCCCGACGACCCCCCGGTCGCGCGCACGGGATGGCCGTACGTCGCGCAGCTCAAGGAGCTCTGCATCGAGCTCTTCGCGAAGCACTTCAACGCGAATCCGTCGTTCGAATCGCTCCCCCCGGACGTCGTCAAGCGCGTCGTGGACATCCTCGGCGCGGACCTCCCGATCGAGACCGCGGGGGAGCTCATCGACGACGAGAGCTACTGGGAGCGACGCGCGGTCGCGACCTTCTCGCGTTGCGACCCCGTGCGCCACGGCCGCTCGTGGAAGCAGCTCTTCTTCGAGCGGCACTGCGAGGCGGCGATCCGCGCGCACGACGCCACGAACAGCACCGCGGAGGAGAACGACGCGCTCGCGCGATTGCTGTCGTACGCGGGCAAGTACGCGCGCGCGTTGGACGTGGTGTGTCTCCCGGGAAGGTTCGACGCGAAGATGCTCTTCAGACGAATGCCGTGGCTCGCGTCGCTCGGCGTGCGATACAAACCCGGCGAGGAAATCGGCATGGGGTTCGACAAGAGCCTGTTCGGCGCGACGCTGAGCGACGTCAAGGCGATCGCGGCGGCGGTGGAGAGCGCGGAGACGCTGTTGACGCTCGACCTGGCGGGGAACCTGATCGACGACGAAAAGGCGAGGTGCGTTTTCCTGACACTGGTCCCCATACGACCGCGTTCGCGTGGTGAACGCCGATCCTTAAGGACTTTGCCCGGCGTGTCTCTCCGCCCACCCCTCGCTCACAATCCCGACACACCTCGACGCCTTTCAACTCCAACTGACGCCTTTCAACTCCAGGGTGGCGGCGAGCGGCCTCGTCGCGAATCGCGGCGTCCTCCGCTTAAACCTCTCGCGGAATCTCATCGCGGACGCGGGCGCGCGCGCGATCGCGCGGTTGCTTCACCCCACGAGCGTCCTCGCGCACGTGGACCTGACGGACAACAAGATTGGCGAGGACGGCGCGCGCGCCGTCGCCGCCGCGTTGACGACGAACGCGAGCTGCGCTTTTTTTTCGCTGCGATTGAATCACTCCGTCGGCGACGCGGGCGGCGCCGCGGTGTTCCGAGCGCTGATGAAGAACACGACGACGCAGCAGATCAACCTCGCGGCGTGCTCGCTGGCGTCCGAGTCCGCGGCGGCGCTCGCGGAGTTGATCGCGCGGCCGCGCGGGACGTTGATTTCGATCGACGTCGGCGCGAACGATTTTAGCGAGGCGGACGGGAAAAAGCTGGCGGCGGCGATGAAGGCGCGTCCCATCTCACACTGGTCCCCATACGACCGCGTCGGCGTGGTGAACGCCGATCCTTAAGGACTTTTCCCGGCGCATCTCTCCGCCCACCCCACGGTTTCAATCCCCGCCCTCGGCGCCTTTCAACGCCACCTGACGCCTTTCAACTCCACCCTGACGTTCGCTCGTATGGAACGACCCTTAGACGAACGACGTGTTGCGGACGTTCGACGTCCGCGGGTGCCTCGGGATAGGCGAGAAGGAGATGGAGGCGATCAGGGAGAAGGTGGAGGCGAACGCGGAGGCGACGGAGGGGAAGATGTACGGCGCGGGGACGATTACGGAGCCGTTCTTTCTCATCGATTTGAACACGTGAATGATTACGCGTCGGTATGACCTATAGCAGTCTACATCCGGCGACGAGTTAGTCTACATACTGCACGTGATGATTCTAAACTACGTGTACTCTCTAGCTAGCTAGCTACCTTCGTAGTAGGCATCTACATGCGCGGCTCGTTCGCGTCGACGTACCCCGTCGGTAACGGCTGTCCTTGGTTCGTCAGCAACCGCCGTCCGTTCGCGTCGTGCGTGTACCCGACCTTCGGCGTGACCCTCGGGTAACAACTCGCGTCCGACGTCCCTTTGCTCGCGCAAAACGCCGCGTCCCAACGCGCCCTCGGATCCGGGTGCACCTGATATATCCGCGGGGTAAGATAAGATATAATAAGTAACGCGCGGACGCCGACCGACGATTGGTGCGTACGATTAGGGGCAAACAAAGTCCTTAAGAAACGGCGTTCACCGCGCGAACGCGGTCGTATGGGGACCAGTGTGAGTAAGGAGAACGAACGCGCCTGATACGTCATCTCGTACAGCGCCTTCCCCGGCGCGCCCTGGCTCATCTTCCTCGCGAACTCCGCCGGATACTGCTCCGTGGGCCCATCCTCCGCGAGCAGCGTCCCCTCCCTCGCCGCGAGCGCCTCCGGCCGCGGCACGCCTCCCTCCGCGTACGGCGTGTGCCCGTCCAAATCCACCTCGACGCGCCACGTCGCCACCGCGGGCTGAGGGTGATTGTCCGTACGAAGCGAACGTCGGGGTGGAGTTGAAAGGCGTCAGAAGCGGAGTTGAAAGGCGTCGAGGTGTGTCGGGATTGAACGCGAGGGACCCTGGGCGGAGAGAGACGCCGCCGGGAAGAAAAGTCCTTAAGGAATCGCGTCCACCACGCCGACGCGGTCGTATGGGGACCAGTGTAAATACATAGAACGTGCCTCGCGGAGGTTGGTCGTCGCCGGCGCGATGTCTTCGTAAAATCCCGGGTGCAACGCGTAGAGATCGTCCGTCGGCAGCGTCTCGTTCCGACCCGCCTTGCGGTCGTTCTCGATGACGACCGCCTTGATGTCCGGGCGGTTGAGCGTCGACTGCGCGAGGAAGAGAACGGTCGCTTCCTCGACGACGGCGACGAGGTCGCCGTCCCATCGCGTCTCGCACTGCGGGTAATTGTCCATACGAAGCGATGATATCGGGGTGGCGTTCAAAGGCGTCAGAAGCGGAGTTGAAAGGCGTCGAGGTGTGTCGGGATTGAAACCGGGGAGGGACCCTGATGGGCGGAGAGATGCGCGCGCCGGGAGAGAAAGTCCTCACGCGAGAGACGGCGTTCACCGCGCCGACGCGGTCACACGGGGACCGGCGCGAATCAAATCAGAACGCGCCTGAGAGAGGAGGTACTCGAACTGCTCCTGGACCGCGAGGTTGCGCATGACCACCCCGCTCGACCACTGCGTCTCGTCCACGCCGCATATGTAGTCGTTCGCGAACGTGAACCACAGGCGCTGCCGCGCGTCCTCGTACGCGTCGCACTTGTACTCGCGCGTGAGCGTCTGGTCGCAGAACGCGCCGTTGAGCTCGTTGAGGAGCTCGGCGACCATGCCGATGGCGACGAGGCCGTGCTGGTTGCCGAACTGCGTCTCGATGGACGGCGTCGCGTCCGCGGAGGTACGGTGATCCGCGAGCCCGGCGACGCCTTCCGACGCCGTGTGCGCCGCGGACGCGACGCGGACGCCGCCGCCGAATACGGAGCCGAGGAGGGAGTTGATGCCAGAAGATGACGATGATGAGGCCGCGGGGGGACGGGGCGCGACGCCGACGCCGACGCCGACGCCGACGCCCCGCGACGACCCCGTCGTCGTCGTCGTCGTCGTCGTCGTCGCGCGCGCGTCCTCCCCCGTCCGCGCGCTCGGCGCGAGGACGACGCACGCGACGAGGAGGGCCGCGCGGAGGACGCCCGCCCGCCGCGGCATCGCGTCGGGGCGACGGCGACAATGACGAACGTCCTTTGCGTACCTGTAGCCTCCGTGAGGACTCAGTGATGAGTCATACGCGGAAATTGCGCGTGATCGTATGAGCATTCAGTCAGAAATTTCAACGTATCTACTGTTGTGAAGAACAAACTTTCGCGCGATCGATAACAACCGACGCCGGCGCCCGCGTCGCGGCGCTCTGAGCGTGCGTTTAATGAATCTTTTCGCATAAAAACTCCATGCATGCACGCGTCGTGCCGTCGTCGTCCGTCCGTCCGTCCCGTCTCGTTCGCGCGCGCCCGACCCGCGGGCGGGTCGCGTCCCCCGTCCCTCGTCTCCCCAAGCGATCGCGATCGCAATCGCAATCAGCGATTTTAGTCGACGACGTCACAACGCCGCGCGCTTCGGCTTGGACGGCTTCCGCCGCTTGCTCGAGACGAACAACGCGGCGGCGGCGGCGGCGGCGGCGGCGCTCCCCCTCTCGCTCCCGTCCTCCTCCTTCGCCGCCGCGAACACGCTCTTGCTCTTCTTCCCCGCGGCGTTCGCGGCGCCCGCGGAGGCGGTGCGCGGCGCGTCGGCGCCTCGCGGTCGAGCCCCCGCGTCGCCGACGGCGGTGGGCGTGTTCGGTCCGGTGCCGGCGCGGTGTTCGCTCTTCGACGGCGTCTGACCAGACGCGTCCCTGCCGCGCTTCGCCGGCGTCGTCGTCAAAGTCGTCGTCGTCGTCGCCGTCGTCGTCGTCGTCGTCGTCGTCATCGTCGTCGTCGCCGCGCGCGACGCCTTGGTGGACCCGCCGCCGCTCGACGACTTCCCCCGGCTCCTGCTCGAGGACCCCGCCTTCTTCTCGTCCGCCGCCGCCGCGCCCGGTCGCTTCGCCGACGCCGGGGTCCTGGGGCTAGTCCCCTCGCCCCCCGCGTCGGCGTCCGCGTCCGCCTTGCGCTTGCCCTTGCTTCCTTCCTTCTTGACGCCGGCGAGCCCCGCCGTCGCGGCGTTTCTCGCGGCGGCGTCTCCCTCCTTCTCCTTCTTCTCTCGCTTCGCCGCGGCGGTCCCGCCCCCGGCCCCGGGCTCCCCCTCCTTCCCGCGCTTCGCTTTCGACGCCGCGTCTCCGCCGCCGCCGCCTCTCCCCTCCGCCTTGGGCACGTTGAGCGCGGCTGCGGGTGGGGGTTCCGTGCGAAATGAGTAAATAAAGTTCATCGGTCAGTTGGTTGAAAGGGACCATTTTCGCGATCAAACGAGTGTTGAACCCGAGCAGCGAGCGGTGCGTGAAATGATTTGAAAACGCGCGCACACCGCAGAGGACGCACCTAACCGCGCGGCGGCTTCGCTCGCCGGGCTCGCGCGCATGTCCGCCCCCGCGCGCACCTTGCACGCGATGGAACAAAAGTCGCAGTTCTCCGTCTGCAGCAGACGGTTGCAGTGCGCGCACGCGCTGTGACGCGCTTTCGACTTCGGCTCCTTACCCGGCTTGCTCGACGCTTTCTTTTCCTCGCCGTCTTTTCCTTTGCCTCCGCGCGGATGCGGGCGTTCCCTGAGGGTCGTTCCATACAAAGCGATGGCGGGGTGGAGTTCAAAGGCGTCAGGTGGAGTTGAAAGGCATCGAGGTGTGTCGGGATTGAACGCGAGGGATGGGCGGAGAGACGCGCCGGGCAAAGTCCTTAAGGAATGGCGTTCACCACGCGAACGGGGTCGTATGGGGACCAGTGTATAGAACGCGCCTGAGGAAGACTACGCGCGCGGAGTTTATGACGTACGTCTGGATCGCGCTGACGTCCATGAGCGCGCACACGTCCTGGACCCTGACGACGTTGTGGTACGAGCTCCGGCGGACCTGCGGGGGTCGGAGAGAGAGGAGAGAGAGGAGCGAGGAGGAGGTGAGCGAGCGCGTCTTCTCGTTACGCTTTCAAACGCTGCTGGTGTCGTGATTTGCGATATCGATACCACGGGTTTGACCGCTTCTCGAATACGTAAAAAGATACCGCTCGAAGGTCGAGGTCGGTCGCCCGGCGCGCGCGACGGCGACGCCGCGCGCGCGCCGTCGCCGCGTCGCGATCGCGGGGACGCTTCGAAACCCTCGCGGGCAGGTCCCCAGGGCGAACGCCACGTCCGATCGATCGCGATACGCGCGCGGGAGGACCGAACGCGGGCGCGCGCGAACCCCAAAACATTCGGGGAAATCGCCCGTCCGTCGTCCGTCGCGTTCTTTACCGCGAGGTCTTTGAACGAATCGGAAACCCTTCGCGCGGACGCGTCGCCGGAACGCGCGTCGCGCGCTCGATTCGAGCGCGAAACGAGACGCGCGATCGCGCGACCGGATCATCGCGGGTGTTTTCTAAGCGACGCGCGAGAAATCGGGCGCGGGGAGAGGACGCGAGCGCACCTGAACGACGTCTCTTCCCCCCGCGCACGACGCGCAGTAGGTCTTGCTGGTGGACGCGCAAAACAGATTCGCGAGCTCGCCCTTCCCCGCGCTCGCGTGATGGTTAGCGCACGGCTCGAAGAACGCGCTCGCGACGAGGTCCTGGACCCACGCGAGGTCCGCGGGCAACGCGACCTGCGGGTTCGATCGAGGAACGGCGCGTCGCGTGAGGAGGCGCGCGGCGTCGCGCGATCGCGGCCGAGGCGAGCGGCAATGCGGTTTTTCGAGAGCGCGGAGGAAGAGCGCGCGAGATGCGATAACAATCGCGCGAACGCGCCTCGACGACGCCGCGCGCGCGGACGCGGCGACGACGCCGCGAGACGACGCGGGGGCGATTCCAGGTCTGGGAGACCGCGCGCACCTTTCCGTTCTTCATCCCGGCCGCGACTCCGCGCGCGGTCGTGCCGCGCTCGCGGTGTGTTTGAACGCGACGCGCGCGGTCGACGCGAGGCGAAGGCGCGCGAGCGCGGAGCGCGCAAAGTGCCGACTACGCGTACGGACTACGCGCTCGACGACTTGCGCGCGGTCAGGAAAGTCCTGACTCGTGAACGACGGTTTAAAATGTCCTCGAATGGGGCGCGAAAAGCCGTTTCTTTCGACACCACGCGTGTTAACGCCTTTTGTGATTGGTCCGCGATCGAGCGCGTTCGACGCGAAAGGTTTTCACCCACCCCGCGGGGTCAACATTTGATCGTGTCCCCTTTCAACTGACCGATGATTTTTTTTTGTACGGTTCGGTTCCGCGGGCCAAACTCGAAAAATCCACTGGAGAAACTCGTCGTTTTTTCTTTCCAACGAGTGACCTCTTGCACCGGCGCTATCTCGGTCCTCCGCTCGCTCTCGCTCTCGCTCTCTCCCCGTCACGGCGTCCGCGGCGGCGGCGATGGCAGCGCGGCGACCTCGGTCGATGCCTCCCCCCGCGGCGTCGACGACGACGACGACCGGAAGCTCGCGCCGCGCAGCAGACCCCCCTCGCCGAGCGCCCTCCCTTCCTCCAGCTCGGAGACGTCCACGCCGGCGACGGCGGTCACGGCGATCTCCGTCAGCGCGCGCGTCGTCGCCGCCGCCGCCGCCGACCGGAGACTCTCGGGGTCGTCCACGTCCACGCCGAGATCCCTGAGCAGGTCCTCGAGCTGTAAGTTCCGCGCGTACGTCGTCTTCAGCACCTCGCCGAGAGTGACGCACATCCCCTCGTGAAGCTCCGCCTGCGTCTTGTACGCCTCGAGCGACCGCTTGAGCTTATCGTTTTCCATCTTCGACGCGCGAGCGATGGCGTCGTGATCGACGACGAACCCGCCGCCGCCGCCGGCGGCGGCGCCGGCTTTCTTCCCGCCGAAGGCTTTGCCGAAGATGGACGCCAGCGTCGTCGTTTTCCCGCCGCCGCCGCCGTTTCCGCCGCTCGCGGAAGATACGATTGGCGCGGTGTTCGCTCTGCTCGGGCGCCGCGTCGCCGCGCTGCTCGGCCGCGAGCCGCCGCTCGTCGAGACCCTTCGCTGCTTCCCCGAGGAGACCGCGCCGCGCGTGCCCTGACCACCCTGACTCCGCTCGCTCCTGGCGCCGTCGTCGTCGCTCTCCGTCGACATCGCGCTGACGAGGACGGGTGATCACGTTACATTCGGGGGCGCGTCAGTTCGGAGTCGCGACAGCTGTGCGGCGCGTCGGGATCGAAACCGAGGGGCGGCGCGCGGAGAGAAACGCGCGCGGCGCGATCGCACGGGGACCAGTCAGCACGTAGGACGCACACACCTGAACGTCAATGACTTTTGCGACGAGATGGCGGAGACGCCGCTCGCGCCGCTGCGGTCCGACCGCAAGCTCGAGCTCCGCTCGAACCGCGGACGCGACGAGAGCCCGCCCGGCGCGGTGTGCTCGGACCGCACCGCCGTCGCGGCGACGATCGGCGGCCCGGGCCCCGACGCCGACGACGGCCCTAACCCTAACGGCGACGGCGCTTTGGATGATTTCTCGTACGCCGCGAGCGACGCCTTCAGCCTCGCGCACTCCGCCTTCGCCGCGCCGAGTTCCTTCGCGATGCGCGCGGCTTCCGCGTCTTTCCGCGACGTCTCGCGCCTCGCGTCGTTTATCTCCGTGTCCTTCGCGACGACCATCGTCTGGAACGACCCGACGAGCGCGTTGAGCTTGGAGACTTCGCTCGCGCCCGGCGCGTTGGCGTCGCTCGTCTGCGACGCGAGCGCGGAATCGCGCGCCCTGGTCATCTCCTCCGCGTCCTCCGACCTGATCGATCGATGTTTCGAGCGGCGGAGTTCGGAGGCGTCAGGGGTGGAGTTGAAAGGCGTCGAGGGCGGGCATTGAAAGGAAGGGGTGGGAGGAGAGATGGCCGGGAAGAAAAGTCCAGCCTTAAGAAACGGCGTTCACCACGCCGACGGGGTCGTATGGGAACCAGTGTGACGAGAACAGAACGCGCCTGATCGTCTCCGAGACGCGCGCCGCCGCCTCTCTCGCCTTGTCCACGCCCGCCGCGGCGGCTCGCTCGTACATCCACCGCGCCTCCCTCAAATCCTTGGGAACCCCCAACCCGTTCTCGACGAGATTCCCGAGGTTGTTCATCGCGTCCGCGTCGCCCTCGTTCGCGGCGATTCGGAAGTGAACCGCCGCGTCCGCGTACGCCTCGGACGCCATGTACACGAACCCTAAGTTGTTCCTCGCGCGCGGGTGCCCTCGTTCCGCGGCTCTCGAGTACAGCCCCCTCGCCTTCTCCGCGTCCCTCGGGATCGCGGCGATCGCGTGCCCGTCCTCGTGGACGATCGCGAGGTCGTTCAGCGCGTCCGCGTCGCCCTGCGCGGCGGCTCGCTCGAGCCACTCGATCGCCTCTCGCGCGGCGGCGGCGGCGGCGGCGGGGTCGTTCGCCTCGTTCTCATTCGCCGCCTCCATTCCCGCGACGCCCACCGCGCGCTGCGCCGCGGCGTCGCCGTGCTCCGCCGCGAGCTGGTACCAGTACGCCGCCGCCTCCGCGTCTTTCCGGACGCCTAGCCCGTTCGCGTACATCCGTCCGAGCTCGAAAGCCGCGCCCGCGTGTCCCTCGTCCGCCGCGAATTGGTACCTCTCGCCCGCGCCTCGCAGATCCCCCGCGCGCTCGACGACGCGCGCGGTCGCGCACGTCGCGTCGGGATCGCCCAGCGCCGCGGCGGCCTCGTTCCAGGACGCCGCCGCGTCCGGGTCGGGCGCGACGCCGGCGCCCTCCTCGTAGCACCGCCCTAACCGTCGCATCGCGGACGCGCACGGCGACGACGGGTCGGACGCCGCGCGCGCGTACAGGTTTAGCGCTTTCTCGCGCGATCGCGGTTCGCCCCAGCCGAAGAAGGCGCGGTCGCCCGCGCGGCAGAGGAGCTCCGACGCGCTGACGACGACGCCGTGGCCGTTCGTCTCGTCCGCGACGCGACGAGCGGTCGCGGGCGTGCGCGTCGGCGGCGTGGGGGGAGGCGGCATCGCCGACGCGAGCGATTCCTTCGCGCGCGCTGAGCGACTTCAAACCGCGAGAGGAATCTCCTTCCTCTCTCGACGGAATCAACCAATTGGCCACGACCGGTCGAGTCCGTCCTCCCGCCCCGCGTTCGCCCCGGGTTTCCCGCGCGCGCCGCCAGACCTCGCGCGAGGACGACGACGACGACGACGACGACGACGACGACGACGACGCCGGCGACGAAGCGCGATGCGCCCGGCGCCGGTCCGCCCGAGGCCCGCGAGGCCCGACAATGCCAAACCTGTCGCCCGAACTCCGGCCTCGTCATCGTCCGGCCAGTGCACAGCTGTGATCTTTTTTTTTATCCGGAGCTCGTGCCGGCGAGGGTTCACGCTCACGCGTCGCGAATCGCGATCGCGGCGCATTCCGCGACGGCGCCGCCGCCCGCACCGTCCCCACCCACTCGTTCTTCTCCCTAACGAACGCGCACAGCATGGCCGCCGTCTCCAGCGTCCGCCTCGCCGCGCCCGCGCGCGTCGCGAGCGTCGCCCTCCGCGCGCGCGACGCCTCGGCGGCGCGTCGCGTCGTCGCGCTTCCCTCTCGGTCGTCGACCTCATCGCGCCGATCCGCGCGTCGCATGACGATCGCCGCCGCTTCGAAGAACTACAACATCACGCTCCTCCCCGGCGACGGCATCGGCCCGGAGATCATGGCCGTCGCGAAGACGTGCCTCGTCGAGGTCGGCTCCCAGCACGACATCGCGTTCGACTTCACCGAGGCGCTCGTCGGCGGCGCCGCGATCGACGCGACGGGGATCCCTCTACCGCCGGAGACGCTCGCGACGTGCCAAGCCTCGGACGCGGTTCTCCTCGCCGCGATCGGTGGGTACAAGTGGGACACGCTTCCCGCGGAGCAGCGCCCGGAGCAAGGGCTCCTGGGTCTCCGCGCGGGTCTCGGCGTGTTCGCGAACCTCCGCCCGGCGAACATCCTCCCGCAGCTCATCGACGCGTCGTCGCTGAAGCGCGAGGTGGTGGAAGGGACCGACATCATGGTGATCAGGCGCGTTCTGATCGATTTGATTCACGCCGGTCCCCGTACGACCCCGTTCGCGCGGTGAACGCCGTTCCTTCAGGACTTTCTCTCCCGGCGTTCGTTTCTCTCCGCCCATCAGGGCCCCTCGCTTTCAACGCCCGACACGCCGCGACGCCTTTCAACTCATCCGCTTCTGACGCCTATGAACTCCACCCCGACGTTCGTCGCTTCGCACGGACCCTGTGTGACCCTCGTCAGAGAGCTCATCGGCGGCATCTACTTCGGCAAGCCGAAGGGCTTCGGCGTGGACGACGCCGGGAATAAGACCGGGTTCAACACGATGATCTACTCCGTCCCGGAGATCGAGCGGATCGCGCGCGTCGGGTTCGAGACCGCGAAGAAGCGCTCGAACCGCCTGTGCTCCGTGGAGAAGTCCAACGTGCTGGAGGTGTCTCAGGCGCGTTCTCCTTACACTGGTCCCCATACGACCGCGTTCGCGTGGTGAACGCCGATCCTTAAGGACTTTTGCCGGCGATTCTCTCCGCCCACTCCGCGCTTTCAATCCCCGCCCTCGACGCCTTTCAACTCCACCTGACGCCTTTCAACTCCACCCCGACATCGCTTTGTATGGAACGACCCTCAGCTGTGGAAAGAAGTCGTCACGCGGATCGGCGCGGAGGAGTACCCCGACGTCGAGCTCTCGCACATGTACGTCGACAACGCGGCGATGCAGATCATCCGCGCGCCGACGCAGTTCGACACGATCGTGACCGGAAACATCTTCGGCGACATCTTGTCCGACGCCGCGAGCATGCTGACGGGGTCCATCGGGATGCTGCCGTCGGCGGCGGTGGGGAGCGACGGCCCCGGGCTGTTCGAGCCCGTGCACGGCAGCGCGCCGGACATCGCGGGGACGGACAAGGCGAACCCGCTCGCGCAGGTTTTATCCGCGGCGATGATGCTTCGGTATCAGTTCGGCGAGGAAGAGGCCGCGGCGAAGCTCGAGAAGGCGGTGAACGATCTCTTGGACGACGGGTACAGGACGGGGGACATCATGTCCGAAGGGTGCACGCAAGTCGGATGCACGAAGATGGGCGAGATTCTCATGGCGAAGCTCAAGGCGGCGTGAGCGAGCGAGCGAGTGCGAGAGCGAGCGAGTTAACGAAAAATAAACATCGCGTCGCGTCGCGTCGAGTCGAGCAGAGCGCGTCGTGTCGATATCTATTGTAACGTGATGAGTGATGATGCGAACGACGACGTCGACGATCGATTCGCGTTTCGATTTGCGGTTCGCGATTATCGATCGACGCGACGAATGTCAGCGTCGACTGAGTGTGTCGTGTGATACAAGAAACCCGCGGCGCGCGTCGTCTCCCATCGCGCCGAAGGAGTCGACGCGCTCGCGGTGTCCTAAACCACCGCGCACCAACGTGGTGTGGTGTGTGGTTAGTATGTAGTACTTCTGCGAACGAACAGCCTCCCCCCGTTCGCCGCCGCCGCGATCGGATCGTCGTCGAAGACCGACCGCCTCCCCCACCGCCCCCCTCTCTCTCAACAGATCCTCTCAACAGAACAGATCATCGATCATCACATGATCGCCATCGTCTGCAACGCCGCGACCCTCTCCCCCGCGCGCTCGATCCTATCCCCCAGGTTAAACTTCCCGCGTAGCAGCGGCCGGACGTCGCTCACCTCGGAGAGACGCGCGAGCAGCGGCATCAGCTTCAGGAGCTGTCGATCTGAGGGCCATTCCATACAAAAGAAGTTCACCGGTCAGTTGAAAGGGACCCACGCGATCAAGTGTTGAAACCGGGTAATGATGGGTGAAAAACGTTTGTATAGAACGCACCTGACACGTCGTCGAACCACGACTCGATCGGGACGCCGTTGTCGACTTGAAACCCAAACGCCTGCGGCGAGTTGTCCACGATGATCGTCCGCGAGAGATCCCGCCCGAGGACGGAGAGGTCTTTCATGTAGTTGCCCTCCACGAGGACGCAGCTCTCGCGGTATAAACGGTGCTTGATCAGCCGTTTTTCCGGGTCGATCGTGTTGAGGAGACGCTCGGCGTAGACGCGTTGCGACGCCGTGAACACGACGACTTCGAACCGCGCGGCGGCAAACTCCATAAACTCCCGCAAATACGGCCGCTTCCGCACGTTCACGATGTGTTGCTGGTTGTTGAACGTCACCGGGAACGAGAAATCGCACGCGTCCTCCGTGGCTTCCAGGTTACTGTGCACCAGAGTCTCGTCCAGGTCCAGGACGAGCGTGTTTTTCGGCTCCGCCTTGCTCTTCTTCGGGAGTATCGCCGCGCGCTTCGCCGGCACGCACGACTGATGTTCATCGATGAAGAGGGCGATTCCATCGGTCAGCGGGTATATACAGTATACGTCGAAAGGATGACGTGGGGTGAAGAGAAATAAACGAAACGAATCGAACGATCGCGGAGGAGCGCGTGGAAAGCGGTCGGTCGCGCCTTCAGCGGCGGCAGTCCGTGGATGAACACCCACGGGTCAAACTCCTCGTCGTACTCGTCGTCCAGCTCCGGGTCGTTCTCTTCGTACTCGTACTCGTCCTCTTGCAGCGCGCCGAAGCCGTCGCGGAGGACCGCGTCCGCGACGGTTGGGGTCGGTGGTGTCGACGTGGCAGGAGCTGATTGGCCCGGCCCCGGCCCCGTCGCCGCCGCCGCCTCGGTGACGTCGCTGCCCGAGCCCGAATCCGCCGCCTTCGCCGCCGGCGGCGCGTTCGCCGCCGCTCTCTCCTCCGCGGCGAGCTTCGCCTGCCGCGCCGCCGCGGTCTCCACCGCGGCGGCGGTCGCGCCGTACTTTGTCGTCGCGGCGGCGGTAGCGGCGGTTCCGGTCGCGCCGCGCGGCGCCCGCGTCCGCGCGCTCGCCGCCGCCGTCGAGTGTTTCTTCTTCTTCGCCGCCAGCTGTGCGGCGTCCTTTTCCTTCTTCGCGTCCGCGGCGCGCTTCGCCTTGGCCTTTCTCCCCGCCGCCGCCGCCGCGCTGTTCTCCGATTTTTTCCCTCCGCCGAAGAAGGAAAACATCGGGGAGAATATCGACGACATGGCGCCTCTGCGTTTCGTCTTCGATCCGCCCGCGCCGCCGGACGGCTTCCCCGTGCTCCGATCGTGACGCGTCACCGCGACGTCCTCGTCGACGCTCTGAAACGTCTTTCCGAGATCTCTCGGCGTCGGGTCCGACGCCGCGCCGGGACCCCCCGCCTCCGCGCCGCCCACGGCGCCCTTCGCCGCGGACTTGCTCTTCGTCTTGCGCACGCTCGATGTGATGAACCCGCCGACGCCGGGGGGTCCGTCCGCGTCCGGGTCGCTCGCGCGGCGTCGTCGCTTCTCGGAGGAGGATTTCGGCGAGCCGTCTCCGCGATCGGAGGCGTCGGCGTCGGCGTCATCGTCGTCGTCGTCGTCGCGCTTGCGCTTCGCCGCGGACTTCCCTCCGAGGCTCTTCAGGAGGCTCATCCCCGCGCTGAACATCGAGCTCAGACGCCGTTTACTCTTCGCGTTGCTGCGAGCGACGACGGGAGGAGGCGGGCGAGGGACGGAGACGGGGTCGGCGCGGAGGAGGCACGAATTGCATTTGTCCTCGGGGGGGACGACGGGAAGGAAATCTTGGAGTCTCGCGAGATCCGCGCGCGACGTCGCGCGACGCACCTCGCCGGTGGGCTCTCGTACGACGACGGCAACGCGCCGCCGCCGGGCGGTTTACCCTTGGGCGTGCTCGGCATGGCGCCGCGACCGCGTCGCGTTTCGCGCGCGGGTTGTGGCCGCCTCCGCGGCGCACCGTTACGGGGTCGTTGCCGAAAAAGCGTGCATCTCAAATATCCGACGACGAAACGCAGCTTTTTGATCGGCGCGAAGGGTCAAATTGAGCGAGAGAAGCGTCTCGGCCTTTCAACTGATCGATGCACCGGAGCTGGTCACGATGAAACAGGATCACGCGGCTTCATCATGATCGCGGCGCTGGCAGCAGGTCGGAGGAACAAAAAGACGAGTCGCAACTCGATCGATCCGCATTCGACGCGCGCGCGCTGTCCTGTCGACAACGCCACGGGTTCGAGCACACGCGCTCGTCGTCGTCGTTCGCGCTCGCGAGAAGACGCCGTCAGCGTCGTCGACGGAAATCGAACGGAAAGGCGGAGAAGGCTCCTCTCTCGCGGCCGGAGCGAGGGCGCGACGCGCTTCTTCCTCCGCCCTCTTTTTCGTGAATTTACCACGTTCGCGCGTGTCGAGCGACGGACGCGCCTTCGACCGCGGGGTTTAGTCGCGATCGAGAGACCGCGATCATGGTCGACGAGGGATGGACGACCGTAGAGAAGAAGGCGCCGACGGGCGTGGGAAGGAAAGAGAGCGGCGGCGGCGGCGGCGGTAACGCCGCGCGACGCGCTTCAGGTGCGACGCGCGCAATCATTCATTCGCGCCCCGCCGCCGCTTCGAGCTCGCGCGCGAAACCCTCATCATCCCGCGCGTCGCGTCGCCCTCCCCCCCGGTCCGCGCCCTCGCGCCCTCGCCTCCTCCGCGCGCGCGCGTCGCCGACGATCCTCCCCTCCGTCCCCCCTCCTCCCCACCCCAAAACTCGCGTCGTCCCTCAGGCGACCGCGGCGCGAGCGACGCGCGCGGCGACCGCAAGAGCGGCGGCGGCGACGACCGCGACGCCCGCGGAGGTGGCGCGCGAGGCGGCGAATCTTCCAAGCCGCCGTCCGACCGCCGCCGCGGCGCGTCGTCTCGCGACGACCGCGACGACGCGTCCGACGCGGGTGACCGCGCGGAGACGCGACGGAGCGAAGGAAGGAACGCGGAGCGCGGAAACGGCGACGCGCGGCGACGCGCGTCCGCGCGCGACGGCGACGGCGACGACCGCGGCGCGGACGACCGACGATCGTCGGCGGGCGGAGGAGGCGGAAACGGCGATCCTCGCGGAAATCATCATCAGGCGCGTTCTATCTCACACTGGTCCCCATACGACTGCGTTGGCGTGGTGAACGCCGATCCTTAAGGACTTTCTCTCCCGGCGTCTCTCTCCGCCCACTACCCCTCGCTTTCAATCCCGACACACCGCGACGCCTTTCAACTTCGCTTCTGACGCCTTTGAACTCCACCCCGACATTCATCGCTCATATAAAAGAACGCCCATCATCGCGATCATCGCCGCGACTCGCGGCCGCAGCGCGCGGCGAACTTCAACCCGGGGGATCCGACGAAAGATCTCGACTCCCTGACCGCGGCAATCTCGCACGCGCGCCCGGGCGTCGGCGAGATCGCGCGCATCCTCGCGGCGTCGACGTTTCGCCCGGGCGCGCCCGCGTTTACCGTGCTCATCAAAGCGTGCGGCCGCGCGGGGGCGTGGGAAAAAGCCGTAGAGCTCCACGACCACATGAAGGCCAAGGGGATGGGCGCGAACACGATCACGTGCAGCGCGCTCATAAACGCGTGCGGGAAGAGCCGGCAGTGGAAGAAAGCGCTGGAGGTGTTTGAAGAGATGCGCGCGGAGGGCGTGGAGGCGAACATATACACCTACTCTGCGCTCATATCCGCGTGCGCCAAAGGCAAGCAGCTCGACAAGGCGCTCGAGATCTTCGAGCTGTGCAAGGTGAACGGCGTGGAACCGGACGGGATCACCTACGGTGCGATGATCAGCGCGTGCGAGAAGGGCAGACGCGTGGACAAAGCCCTGGAGATCTTCGTGCAGATGAAAAAGGCGGGAATGGAGGCGAACGCCATCACGTACAACGCGCTCCTCGCCGCGTGCGAACGCGCGGGCAAGGCGGACGACGCACGGGAAGTCTTCGACGACATGAAGCGCGATGGAATCAAACCCGATAGGGTCGCGCACGCCGCGCTCATCGGCGCGTGCGTCGGCGAGGAGCGGTATCAAGCCGCGATCGACGCGTACAAGGCGATGAAGATTGACCCCGACGCGGCGGTGATCGCCAACGCGCTCAAGGCGTGCGCGGGCGGCGGGTTCGTCGCCGACGCCGTCGCCGTCTGGCAGCGCGCGATGAAGGAGGGCATCGAGCCCACCGCGTCTATGGTAACGCACGCGCTCGCGGCTTTCGAAAAGGGCGGCGCGTGGAAGAACGCGATCGACGTCGTCGGCGGGTTGAGAGCCGACGCCAAGGCGACGGCGCGCGCGGCCAAGGAGGCGCAGGCGGCGAGGACGCGCGCGGACGCCGCGGAGAAGGACGCGAAGGACGCGCTCGACGCGCCGCCGCCGGCGTTGACCGCCGCGGCGCTCGTCGCGGGCAAGTCCGCGCGCGAGGAGCGCGCGGCCAAGGCGGAAAAGGAGGCTGAGGAAGCGGCGCGCGACGCGCGCGTCGCGTCGCTCGTCGCGCGCGCGGGGGGCGTTCGCGCCGACCTGCCCATCGCGTCGTACGCGACGATCGCCAAGGCGTGCGAGAAGCACGGCGCCGGGAAGCGGCTCGTCGAGACGTGGTGCGCGGCGCGCGCGTCGCCGCACGCGTCCGCGGACGCGTCGACGACGCCGTGGTTCGAACGCGCGCTCAGAGCGTGCGCGGCGAGCGGGTTGGGAAAGGAGGCGCGCGAGATTTTGGACGCGATGATCGCGGAGTGCGACGGCGGCGCGACGGCGGCGGCGAGAGCGTCGGCGCTCGGCGCGTGCGCGGCGTCCCCCGCGGGGTCCGCGCCGAAAGCTGCGGCGGCGGTATGGGACGTCATCAAGACCGCGGTGGGCGCCAAGGCGAAGGCGGACGGCGCCCTGGACGCGTGCCCGGCGTTGCAGGCGTGCCGCGCGGCGGCGGTGTGCGCGGCGAAGGAAGCGGACGCGGCGCTCGCGCGCGACGTGCTGCTATCCTCGTCCAAGGCGTCGACGAAGGGCGTCGCCGGCGACGCCGTGATCGTCGCCGCCGTCGCCGCGGCGCTCGCGCTCGCGGGCGAAAACTACGACGACGACGCCAACGCGGGGGAGAACTCCGCGATCGACGCCGACGCGCTCGCGACGGTGGCTCGAAGCGGCGCGCACGCGGCGGCGTTGAAGCTTCTGTCCGAGCCGGACGATCGCGCGCGCGGGGGCATCGCGCTGTGCGCGGAAGCGTGCGCCGTCGTCGTCGCCGCGTGCGAGACGAGAGGCGCGGATATCGACGCGGGGACGAAGCTGTTGGAGGCATGGGCGGAGAAGGGCGTCGCCGGCGCGGCGGAGGCGGCGAAGAAGGTCAAGGAAGGCGCAGCCTCAAGGGGGGGCGGAAGCGCGGGCGCGGGCGCGGGCGGCGGCTCTGGGGAGAAAGCGACCGGCGCGGTGGCGGCGGGTTCGCCCGCGGCGGGTTCGGGTTCGCCCGCGGCGGCGTCGCCCGCGGCGACGGGCGCGGGCTCCGCGTCGTTCGCGGCGATGATGGGCGGGGGCAAGTCAGCCGCGTCTTCGGCGAACGCGAAACCGCCGCCGCCGTCGTCGCCGCCGCCGCGGAATCAGGACGGCGGCGGCGGCGGCGCGGGAGGAGGAGGAGGAGGTAAGGGTGGGAATAACAAAGGCGGGAGCGGGAAGGGCGGCGGCGGCGGCGCGGGAGGTAAGAGCAAGACGACGATGGGGGGAGGCTGGAACAAGCCGCACCCGCCGCCGCCGCCGCCGCCGCCGCTCCCGGCGCTGGACGCGACCGCCGCGAAGGCGGCGCCGTTCGTGCCCGCGGCGAAGAACGGCTCCAACGTCACCGCGGCCGTCGCGAAGCTGTCCGTGGCGGCGCCCGCGTTCACGCCGGGGAAGCCCAGCGCCTCGGCGGCGGCGTTCGTCCCGAGCGGCAAGTAAGGTGTACGTACTGTAGGGGATCGATGAGAGGTGTTTTTTTTTCTTGGGGGATTGTGATTGGACGTGGGTGGTTACAGTAGTGTTTTCGTGTTTTCGACGCCGACGAGCACCGTCGACGACGCTTTTTGAAATCGTGAATCGAGTACGTTGAACGAGTCTTCGAGTCGTCGCTCGCGCCGCCTCGCTTCTCGAATCCATCAGCCTCTCAGATGTCGATGAGATTACCGCCGCCGCCGCCGCCGCCGGGCGCGGGCGGAGGAGGGATCGGCGCGGGCGCGGGCTGCTCCGGCGCCGGCCGCGACTCCGCCAAGCTCGCGGCGATCGCCGCGGCGATCATCGCCTCCTCCTCCTCCCGCGACGACGGCCGCTCGGACGTCTGCGGCGTGGATTCCGGCGGCGGCGGCGCCTCGGCCGCCGGCGCGATCGGAGCGACCGGCGCTGGCGGCGGCGCGGGCGGTCCGCCGACGTCCAATCCGGCCAACAAGTCGACGAGCGGAGGCGGCGTCGGCGGCGGCGTCGCGTCTTGTGTCACCGAAATCATCGCCGGCGCGCCGCCGCCGCCGCTGCCTCCGCCGCCGGAATCAACGCCGGAATCCACGGACCCCCCAGGCTCCGCCGTCGCCGTCGCGTCATCGTCGTCGCCGATCGCCGCGACCAGCTGTTCCGCCACCTCGATCGCTCGCGCCAACATCTGCTCGTGCTCCACCCCCCCCGACTCCACCTCCGACGCGAGCGCGTTCAGGTGCTCCTCGCACGTCGCCCTGAGCTGCGTCAGCATCTCGGAGTGGTCGTCGTCGCCGCGATCGCCGCTCGACGACGCGACGCGGCACTCGAAAAGAATCTCCGCGGCGGCGGCGGCGGCGTCGAGCCGCTCCGCGAGCCGCGCCTGCCGCATCGCGGGGGTGATCACCTCCGGCGGGGGCGTGAACCGCTCGTCGCCGTAGACCTCCCGGCGCTGCGACGGCGGCACGCCGTGAGCGGGCGTCGTCGTCGACGACGACGACGCGGACCCCCCCCCCACGGCGGCGAACTCTTTCGCTTTGTTTTTCATCTTGCACATCGCCGCCTTGGTCGCTTCTTTCATCGCCGCGAACTTGGACGCCGCGCGCTCGGAGAACGTCGCCGGTCGCTCGATGACGCGCCCGTCGTCGTACTCCGCGTCGGTTGGGGAGCCGAGCTCGCGGTCCATGTCGTCCACGGCTTCCGCCTGCGTGGGACGGGACGGAGGACGGATGTCAGATCTGGACGAAAAGATGAATGAATGGTGAAACGTGGCGGAATACGCGAGGGACGGGAGGGACAGGACGCGCGCGACGCCGCCGACGCGCACCTGCTCGCGACGCGTCATCAGCGACGACCGCGCGTCCTCGTCCTCCAGCGCGACGTACTCGCCGCCGCGGGACAACGACATGGCGACTGAGGTCGTGCGGTCGCCCCGCGCGCGCAGATCTCGTCTGGGGACGCGAGCGACGAGACAGGACGCGCAGCAGACGAAGCGACGACTGATGCGGCGCGGCGATTGGAATATTTTACTGATGATTGCCGTAAAATCAATCTAACACCGCCGCTCGCTCGCTCGCTCGCTCACAGCGCCTTCACGAGGTCCGCGATGATCGCCACCGCGATATCCACCTCCTCCTCGCTCACGACCAGCGGCGGCAGCAACCGAATCACGTCCCCCGCGCCCGCGGTCAATATTAACAACCCCCGGTCTCGCGCCTGACCCACCAGCGGACCCGCGGGGACGTCCAACTGCACGCCCACGAGCAACCCGCTCCCTCGCACCTCCTTCACGCAATCGCACCCCTCCAGCTTCGCGCGCAGACCGGACCGCAGCTGCTCGCCGCGTTT
>Ga0181554_1001261_pt1 | contig 24185 bp, 20 predicted proteins | sample 011ome_16_FD_145602 | JGI IMG/M metagenome (GOLD analysis project Ga0181554, IMG submission 145602) | Coastal salt marsh microbial communities from the Groves Creek Marsh, Skidaway Island, Georgia - 011503CT metaG (spades assembly) | ecosystem: Environmental > Aquatic > Marine > Intertidal zone... | reverse complement strand
GCCCGGATTGGCGAGATGTCGAACAGTGTTGGGCCGTATTACAAGATCTTGTGCCGGAGGACCGAATTTCTCGGCTCGCCGGCGATCAGCCACCGGCTGAGCGTTATGCCCACTACCTTCGCACGCTAGAACCCACGCCCGTTATTGTTCTGGGTAGCCGTCATGCTGTGTACGCCCCAGCGCACAAGCTCGGACTCATTATCGTTCTCGATGATGCGGACTCGGCACATCGAGAACCATTAGCCCCCTACCCCCATTCCAGAGATGTTGCTCTGTTGAGAAACTCGATGGAGAACGTTGCTGTGTGCTTTGCGAGCGTGACGCCGAGCTTGGCTGTGCGCCGATGGATTGACATGGGATACATAGCCGAGCACTCCGCAGCGGGAAGTACCCGACCGCGCGTCATCCCGACATCGCTGACCTTGGGCCAGGAAGCTTTGTCATCCCCGGCTCGTCTCCCTTCGAGCGTTTACCAGGCGGTGAAGGTTGCTCTGAACGACGGCCCAGTTCTCATTCAGGTCTTCCGGAGTGGTTTTTCTCCCGGTCTCAGCTGCGCACAATGCAAGTCAAAAGCATCGTGCGCACACTGTGGCGGACCCTTGCGGAAGTCCTCCGCGAGTAGCAATCCCACCTGCCTATGGTGCGGTGTAGTTGCTGCACGGTGGGCCTGTCCTGAGTGCTCAAGCTTGAAGCTCCAGCCTCGCGGGCAAGGAATTGGGCGCACGGTTGCTGATCTCGGTAAGTCTTTTCCCTCGGTCCCGATTATTCGGTCAGATGGAGAGAACCGGGTCGTCAGCGTTCCAGATGCTCCTGCTCTTGTGGTGGCGACAAGAGGGTCAGAGCCTGTGACTCCAGGAGGTTACGCGATGGTTTTGCTCTTGGATGGTGCCGCAATGTTGCAACGCGACTCTCTCGGCGCCCTCGAAGAGTCGGTCCACTCATGGGAGCACGCGGTCTCATACACCGCTGATGAAGGGCTTTGCTATGTCACCGATCTTGACGGTCCGCCAGCTATGGCGCTCGCGGCAGGAACCTGGACGCAACTGTTTCGTCACGAGTTGTCCCAGCGTGTGGCCCTCAAGCTCCCTCCGGCTCTGCGCATAGCGTCGCTTACAGGGCCCCCTCAGGACGTCGATGCAATCTGTGATGCGATGCGGTCCCTGTCGCCACAGATTGACTCCTTAGGACCCGTGGCAGTCGCCGATGGAGCGGTGCTCTCTGTGGTTCGTTTTCCTTATGCGCTCGGGGAGTCCGTGGTGAAGGAGCTTGCGTCCTGGAGACAGAAGATGGCCAGTGGTCCGCGACGAACCGCAGTGGAGAGAGTCAAGATTGTGGTGGATGATCCACTGGCGCTCGACACACTTGCGGGAGAGTGACATCACCCCGAGTGGTCGCCATTACTAGGCTCAGTGAAATGCGCATCGTCTTTGCCGGGAGTCCTGAAGTTGCACTTCCCACCTTGAAGGCTCTCCACGCCTCTTCCCACACTCTCGAGGGTGTACTGACCCAACCTGCGCGTCCGGTAGGCAGAAAACAGGTACCAACCCCCACTCCGGTGGCATTAGCGGCAGAGGAGCTCGGAGTTCCTGTGGCCACCCCGGCGACTGCAGACGGCGTCACGGCAGCGCTGAGTAGCTGGGAGCCCGACGTCGTCATTGTGGTCGCCTATGGGCGGATGTTGGGGGAGGAGGAGCTTTCTAGCGTTCCTCAGGGCTGGTGGAACGTTCATTTCTCCGTGCTGCCTCGATGGAGGGGCGCCGCGCCCGTTCCCTATTCATTGGCGGCCGGGGATGAGGAGACCGGGGTCAGCGTGTTCCGTATCGAGCAGGGTCTCGATACTGGTCCCGTGGCTCAGGTGCGGACATACACGATTGCACCTCACGACACGGCGAGTAGCGTCCTCACGAAGCTTGCAGATATGGCGCCGGAACCTGTTCTGACCCTGCTCGAGGATATTGATGCTGGTTCGCTCACGGTGTCGGCGCAACAGGGAGAGCCAACTTTTGCTCCGAAACCCGGCAGGAGTGTGGGGTCCATTGACTGGTCGAAGAACGCCGAGAACATCTATAACCAGTTGAGGGCCTGGGGCGAAGAGCCAGGATGCTTTGCTGTTCGGGATGACAACGAGCAACAGGTCAAGATTATCTCCGCTTGGCATGACGTGGCCCAGGGCGGTCTCCGTCCTGGCGCGCTCGTAAACCATTCGGAGGGCGTCTCTGTCGGGACGGGGACTACAGCAATCGTCTTGACCTCTGTTCAACCGGCTGGAAAGTCTGTCATGCAGGCCAAGGATTGGTTCCGAGGGCTTCCACCTGGGGTGGGGTTCCGTGCCTAAAGGTGCCATGTCTCGGGAAGTTGCGTTTGACGTGGCGGTTGCCGTGGAACGCGATGGTGCGTACGCGAACTTGGCGCTTCCTGTCGCCTTGGGGCGCTCAGATCTTGATGAGCGTGACCGTGGCTTCGTGACTGAACTGGTGTACGGGTCACTTCGAGCTCAGGGAGAACTGGATGCTGTCATCCAAGAGGCAACCCATCGAGACTCTTCCTCCCTCGAGCCAGAGGTCCGCGTTCTTCTTAGGTTGGGGGTGTACCAGCTACTCCGTATGCGGGTCGAAACCCACGCAGCTGTCAACGAGAGTGTCCGTCTTGCAAAAAATCAAGGCCTCCACCGGGTTGCAGGCCTTGTCAATGCCGCTCTGCGAGCTGTCTCTGCTCATCCGGCGGAGTACTGGGAACGAGTTATTGGCCAGTCGACTGCGTCTCTGCGCTCCCATCCCTCCTGGATCGCGGCGCAACTTGAGAGCGCACTGGCAGAGTGCGAAGGAGCGGGAGAGCTCGAAGAGGCCCTCGACTCCCACAACCAGGCACCTCTGGTCACGCTCTGTCACCTCCCGGGGTTCTCCGAACCAGGTGAAGCGTCAGCCACCGACTATTCGCCGATTGGCTCTACCCTCCAAGGAGGCGACCCTCGCAGAGTTCAGGGTGTCACGCAGAAGTTCATTCGCGTCCAAGATGAGGGTTCACAGCTGGCCGCACTTCTGCTGACACGAGTGTCCCCTCTCGCGCCTGCTGAGCGAATTTGGGACATGTGTGCTGGTCCGGGAGGCAAGACGGCGGTTCTCGGTGCGGAAGCGTGCATCGTCGGAGCGTCGGTGCTTGCGAGTGAGATTTCCGAACACAGGTCTTCGCTCGTGGAAGATTCGACGTCCGCCATCACGGACCGGTTGAAAGCGGCCTTGAGCGTCGAAGTGGGCGACTCATGTCGCCCACGTGCTGAGAGATTTTCGCGGATTTTGCTCGATGCGCCCTGCTCCGGACTGGGCGCCCTGCGCCGTCGCCCAGAGGCGCGCTGGGTTAAGACACCAGAGAGCATCCCAGCGTTGCGAGAGCTACAGGAAGCCTTGCTTCGCAACGGTCTCACCTCGCTCGCACCGGGAGGTTTCCTGGCCTACGTCACGTGCTCGCCGGTGGTCGAGGAGACTACGGAGGTAATCGACAGGGTTGTGGGTGGCGATAAGCGGCTGACACTGCTGGACACACCCGCTGTGTTGGAGGGGATCGTGACAAGCCCGATTTCGGGGCACCGTCGCGGCACAGCAGTCCAGCTCTGGACCCACCGCCACGGGACAGATGCCATGTTTATACAACTGATCCAGCGTTCGCTCTAGGTAGGCTGGGCGAGTGGACATCCGCCTGCACCCCAGCGTGCTTTCTGCTGACTTTGTCAATATGGAAGCGGAGCTCCAGCGGATTAGCACGGCGGATGCCGTGCATGTGGACGTCATGGACAATCACTTTGTCCAAGCCCTCACGTTTGGACCGCAGATGGTGAAGCGCATCGTCGATGTCTCACCCGTGCCCCTCGACGTCCATTTGATGGTGAACAATGCGGATGCGTTTGCTCCTGGATACGCCGAGATTGGAGCGCAGTCTGTGACGTTTCATGTGGAAGCGGCTCATGATGTGGGATCGACGTTGCGCTCAATTCAGTCTCATGGGGCGAAAGCGGGAATCGCTCTCAAACCGGGGACGCCGCTCGATCCGTACACGGATTTTTTTCACATCGCCGACATGGTGCTGGTTATGACCGTTGAGCCCGGTGCCGGAGGTCAACCCTTCATGTCCGAGATGATGCCGAAGCTTGAGCAGTTGCGGGAATACCTGGACCAGAACGGGCTCAGCCCGCTTGTGGAAGTGGACGGCGGTATCACTGTGGACACGCTCCCTGTCGCATGGCGCCATGGCGCAAACACCTTCGTTGCTGGCTCCAGTGTTTACGGTCACGGAGAACCAGCAGACAACATCCAAGCGTTACGAAACTCCGTGATATCCGAGGAAAGGAACTAAGCATGGACCGCACCAAACCCGAGATCGAGCCGCAGATGGGCCCTGAGCCGACCGAGATGGTCGTGGAGGATGTTTTTCTCGGGGAGGGAGACGAAGCCGCTCCTGGCTCCGTCGTCGAGGTTCATTACGTCGGCGTTGATTTCGAGACAGGCGAAGAGTTTGATTCGTCATGGAGTAGGGGTGAGTCGATCCAGTTTCCCCTGACAAGCCTTATCAAAGGGTGGCAGGAGGGCATTCCGGGAATGAAGGTCGGTGGTCGCAGACTACTCACCTGCCCGCCCTCGTGGGCCTATGGTCCCGCCGGGGGAGGGCACCGACTCTCAGGCAGAACTTTGGTGTTCGCGATTGACCTTCTGGGCACCCGCTAGCGCTCCTGCCCGGTAACCTGGGGTGGTGAAAACCTTCGACGACCTCTTTCTCGAGCTCCAGGCACTCTCCACCGAGCGGCCAGAGGACTCCGGTACGGTAGCCCTGCTGGATAAGGGTGTTCACGCAATTGGAAAGAAAATTGTGGAAGAAGCATCAGAGGTCTGGATGGCGGCCGAGCACGAGAGCACTGAGGCTTTGGCTATCGAAATCTCGCAGCTGATTTATCACCTCCAGGTTCTGATGCTTGCGAGAGGACTGACCACTGAGGATGTGTACCGGGAACTATGAGCGAACCCTTGCGCATTGCCGTTCCCAATAAGGGGACTCTGTCCGAAACCGCTAGTGCAATGCTCGTCGAGGCCGGTTATGTCGGCCGACGAGACCCCCGCGCACTCACTGTTCCCGATCCTCGTAACGGCGTGGAATTCTTCTTTCTCAGACCACGAGACATTGCCACGTACGTAGGGTCAGGTGCCCTGGATGTGGGAATCACCGGCCGCGACCTGTTATTGGATTCTGACACCGAGGCCCTCGAGATTCAGCCTTTGGGCTTCGGTCACTCGACTTTTCGATTTGCCGGACCCGCGGGAATTTCCGAGGTGTCAGACCTCAACGGTAAACGTGTCGCGACCTCCTACCCAGGTTTGGTCGGCGACTTTTTGGCAAGAGCCGGTGTGACGGCCGACATCGTGACGCTCGATGGCGCCGTGGAGTCCGCTGTGCGCTTGGGGGTTGCCGATGCTGTCGCCGATGTCGTCTCGACGGGAGCAACTCTGAAGGCTCAAGGGCTTGAAATCTTTGGGCCGGTGATTCTGGAATCTGAGGCAATTCTCATCAGTCTCACACCTGACATCTCAGGTATCGAGACCTTGCGCAGGAGGCTTCACGGTGTATGGGTGGCAAAGCAGTACGTGCTGATGGATTACGACCTGCCGCAAGCCCTCCTAGAAGAGGCGTCAGCGATTACACCGGGACTCGAATCGCCTACCGTCTCACCGCTCCGTGATCCTTCCTGGGTTGCGGTCCGGGCTATGGTTCCTAGGGATGACGCCAACCAGGTCATGGACAAGCTCTACGCTCTCGGCGCTCGCGCGATTCTGGTGTCTGCCATCCACGCAGCACGCATCTAATGTCGCTCTCGGTCCGGGTCATTCCTTGCCTTGATGTTGACAAGGGACGAGTGGTGAAGGGCGTGAACTTCCTCGACCTGGTTGATGCGGGGGACCCCGTGGAACTCGCCGCTCTCTATGGCGAGCAAGGCGCGGATGAGATTACGTTTCTGGATGTCACCGCGACCGTGGACGACCGCACGACGACCCTCGACCTTGTCCGTCACACAGCTGAGAACGTGTTTATCCCTTTGACGGTCGGTGGCGGGGTTCGCTCAGTCTCCGACGTCGGAACACTCCTCGAGCACGGGGCAGACAAAATCAGTGTCAGCAGTGCGGCTCTCGCCAGACCAGACCTCCTTGATGAGATCGCCGCGCATTTCGGCCAACAAGTGTGTGTGATTTCCGTCGATGCACAGCGGGACTCCGCGATGCCCTCGGGTTATGTGGTGACCACGCACGGGGGTCGCAAGAGTGCTGGTGTCGATGTCCTCGAATGGGTTCGCGAAGCGTCCGAGCGTGGGGCAGGGGAGATCCTTCTCAATTCCATCGACGCTGATGGGACCAAGCAGGGTTTCGATGTAGAGATGATTCGCGATGTTCGCGCGATCTCTCACCTTCCTCTCGTGGCGTCAGGGGGTGCCGGCAACGCGCAGGATGCGGTGGGTGCCTATGAGGCCGGGGCTGACGCCGTGCTGGCAGCATCAATATTCCACCACGATAAAGTCAGTGTTCGAGATGTGAAGAAAGCCCTCGAGGGCGCAGGGGCGGTGGTGAGATGAGTACGTCGTGGGTAGTTGAGGCGGACCCCGCCATTCTCGAGCGTGCATCTTTCTCGGCGGATGGTCTCATTCCCTGCATCGCGCAGGATATTTCCTCACGAACAGTGCTCATGATGGCCTGGATGGACGCTGAAGCGTTGTCCAGAACACTGGCAGAGGGCCGAGTGACCTATTTCAGCCGCTCACGCGGAGAATATTGGCGTAAAGGCGACACCAGCGGGAACATCCAGGTGGCCAGGCGTATCCGGTTGGACTGCGACGGTGATGTGCTTCTGGCCGACGTCGAGCAAACGGGGCCCGCCTGCCACACCGGATCAGACACTTGCTTCGAAGCTGAGCACACTGATGTCTGATACTCGCCTCGAAGAATTCCTTGAGTGGGGCAAAAATCGTCGAGTTACTCCTGTGATCCGCCGACTCTTCGCGGATAGTGAAACCCCGATGGGGCTTTATCGCAAACTCTCCCGCGGGCCTGGATCATTCCTTCTCGAATCGGCAGATCAGGCGGGAAAATGGTCGAGATATTCCTTCCTCGGAGTCGCAGTTCACGGTGTCCTCTCTCAAGAAAACGACCGAGCGCTCTGGCTCAGCCACGGGATGTCAGAGACGGACGCTTTTGGGCAGGAGATGCCTGAGAAACCGCTCGATGCGCTGGAGCTTCTGCACCAGCGTTGGCTCTCCGATCCGATTCCCAATCTTCCTCCTTTTGCCGGGGGCCTCGTGGGTCACATCGGGTGGGAGGCTGTGCGCGAGGTTGAGCGTTTGCCACATCCGCCTCTGGCAACGCACTCCGTGCCAGCCATGCATCTCGCCCTGGTGCGCGATTTCGTCGCGTTTGATCACCACTCCTCAGAGGTTGTGCTGGTCGCTCTCACGCACTCTGTTGGGCCTGTTGGGGTCGAGGAGTACCAGCGCGCGGTTGCTCGGCTGGATTCGATGCACGAAGCACTCACTCAACCCACCTCCTCGACACTCCATCAGAAGACCGAACCCCCTGAGGAACTTCCCCATCCCGCTCTTGATGAGGGTCAGTTCTTCGAGATGGTGGCGCGTGCCAAGAAACACATCGACGACGGTGATGTCTTCCAGGTTGTCCTCTCCCAGCAATTCGAATTTCAGGTGGACGCAAGTCCTCTCGAGGTGTATCGAGTGCTGCGCTCGGTGAATCCGAGTCCGTATATGTATTTGCTGGAGTGCCAGGGCGTTTCCGGCGAGACTTACCATGTCGTGGGATCCTCCCCAGAGGCCCTCGTCACCCTTCAGCGGGGGAAGGTGTACTCCCACCCGATAGCAGGGTCACGACCCCGAGGGGGGAGCGTGGAGGAGGACCACCGGCATGCTCAGGAGCTGCTGGCGGACACAAAGGAACAAGCTGAACACCTGATGTTGGTCGACCTTGCGCGGAACGACCTATCCAAGGTCTGTGATGCTGGAACCGTCGAAGTCACCGAATTCATGCAGGTTGAGCGTTTTAGTCACATCATGCACCTGGTGTCCTCCGTGGAGGGGGATCTGTCGTCCGACAAGTCAGCGGTGGACGTCTTCCGCGCCACCTTTCCCGCCGGGACGTTGAGCGGGGCACCAAAACCGCGGGCACTAGAAATCATTGACGACCTGGAACCGACCCAACGGGGTGTTTATGGCGGGGTTGTCGGATATTTTGGCCATTCGGGCGACGCTGACCTTGCCATCACTATTCGCACAGTCTGGATGCAAGGGTCACGCGCGATAATTCAGGCCGGAGCCGGGATCGTTGCCGACTCCGACCCCGCGAGTGAGTATCGAGAGACCATTCATAAGGCTTCGGCTCCCGCTCGAGCTATCCGCATTGCAAACGCCTTGAAACCTGACGTGCGATGAGACGGCTTCACCATCTGTTGGCGGTTCTCGCCATTCTGTGCGCAGCCTTTGGTTCTGCCACCACCTGGTGGGTTGCCACCCTTCTGTCGGGGCAGAGCGTTGAGGTGTCGGGAACATCAGCAAGCGCCCTGCTCTGGAGCGTGGGGTCCGTCGCGCTCGCGGCCTACGGCCTTCAGTTCACGCTTCGAGGGCTTGTCCGGAAGCTGACTGCTGCACTGCAGGGTGTGGCCGGTGTCGCGTTCACTAGCGTTGCGGTCGCGGTGGCAGGAAACCCACTGTCATCCACACTCGAGGGGGTGACGTTGCTCACCGGTGTTGCGGGTGAGAGCGCCCTGGAACTCGTTGATGCCGTCGCCGTCACAGGGTGGCACCTCTCGGCAGTCGTGTCTGGCGTTTTGGTGGCAGCGTCGGCCCTCTTTGCGATATTCATGCCTGACAAGAGCGCCCCGACGGATCGTTTTGCGCGGTACACGTCTGCGGGTTCCGTGGAGGACAGTGTGTCAGCATGGGACTCGCTCAGCGACGGCACAGACCCGACCCAACGGTAGACTGAGGACGACTTATCGTGAAGGAGAACCCATGAACCCCGCGTCTGATCCAGGCCACGGACACTCGCCCGCCGCATGGACCGCTGTAACGGTCATGATTTCCGCTTTGTCCATCGGGACCATTGCGTTCTTTTTCCAGATGTGGTGGCTGGTTATCGCCAGCGCTGTTCTGACGGTGCTGGGCTGGGGGCTGGGTTTTGTCCTGGCAGCGATGGGCTGGGGTGTACGCGGTCCGAAGTACCAGCCTAAGGATCACGCTTAGGTGCTCACAGGCCTTTACGAAGGAGCCCTCGAGGACGCTCTAGCGAGAGAGATACAAGAACCTCTCGGTGACCTTATTTCACGGGCAAAGGGTGCACCAGAGGTCCGCGATGTGGCCGGTCTGGTCCCCCGAGACCAGGTGCACATCATCGCGGAGATTAAACGCCGGAGTCCCTCCAAAGGCGAGCTCGCCCCCATTACCGACCCCGTAGGTCTTGCACTCGCCTACGAGCGAGGGGGGGCAAGCGTAATCAGTGTGCTGACGGAGGAGAGACGCTTTGGAGGTTCACTCAAGGACCTTGAAGATGTCTCCCAAGCTGTCAGTATCCCCGTCCTCCGCAAAGACTTCATCGCCAACGAGTACCAGATAGTTGAGGCTCGGGCTCATGGCGCTGATCTGGTGTTATTGATCATGGCTGGGCTTGCGGATGAAGAGGTAGCAAGACTTCTCGAGATCACCCACTCTTGGGGGATGGAAGCCCTAGTGGAGACCCACTCTGAGGACGAACTTGTTCGTGCTGTGAACCTCGGTGCTCGCATTATTGGTGTTAATGCCCGGGACCTCACAACTTTCGAACTCGACCAGGAGCTTTTCGGGCGACTACAGCACCTCATGCCAGAAGGTGTGCTGAAGGTTGCGGAGTCCGCGGTGGTGAATTCACAGGATGTGACGCGGTACCGTGAACAGGGCGCACACGCCGTATTGGTCGGTGAGGCTCTCGTGACCGGCGTGGACCCAGAGCACACAGTGAAGGAGTTTGTGGAAGCATGACTCAATCCTTGCGCGAGGTATCGGGACCCTATTACGGGGAATTCGGAGGGCGATTTGTTCCCGAGTCGCTCATCCACGCACTCGACGAACTAGAGCGTGCTTATCGTGAGGCGCAAGCTGATTCATCCTTTGCAGCCGAACTTGCTGAGCTTCACAAGACCTATACGGGACGCCCTTCCATCATCACCGAAGCCCACAGATTCGCGGAACACTGTGGTGGCGCTCGTATCTTCCTCAAGCGTGAGGACCTCAATCACACCGGAAGTCACAAGATTAACAACGTCTTAGGACAGGCCCTGCTGGCGAAGCGGCTGGGCAAAAAGCGCCTCATCGCTGAGACCGGGGCCGGTCAGCACGGCGTTGCTACTGCGACCGCAGCGGCACTCATGGGCATGGAGTGCGTCGTCTATATGGGCGAAGTCGATACCGAGAGACAGGCACTCAACGTCGCCAGGATGCGACTGCTGGGGGCTGAGGTCCACGCGGTGAAGACCGGGTCGCGAACACTCAAAGACGCCATCAACGATGCGATGCGCGATTGGGTGGCTAACGTCGACACGACCCACTACTTGCTGGGCACTGTTGCAGGTCCGCACCCGTTCCCGCTGATCGTGCGTGATTTCCACTCCGTTATTGGGACTGAAGCGCGGGAGCAAATGTTGGAGCTCACGGGAGCCCTCCCCACGGCGGTGACCGCGTGTGTGGGTGGCGGCAGTAACGCTATGGGGATTTTCCATGCTTTTCTTGATGACCCTGGCGTGCGTTTGGTGGGGTACGAGGCTGCTGGCGATGGTGTGGATACTCCGCACCATGCGGCGACCATCAGTCGAGGGAAGCCCGGAATGCTCCACGGTGCACGCTCCCTTGTACTTCAGGACGAGGACGGGCAGACGATTGAGTCTCACTCGATTTCAGCTGGACTTGACTACCCGGGAATCGGTCCGGAACATGCGTGGCTAGCGTCGATTGAGCGTGCTGAGTATGTGCCGATCACCGATGACCAGGCCATGCAGGCACTTCGGTTGCTCAGCCAAACCGAAGGAATCATTCCCGCGATAGAGACCGCGCATGCCCTTGCGGGCACGCAGATTCTTGGCCAGGAGCTCGGTCCGGATGCGACAATTCTCGTGTCCCTGAGTGGTCGCGGTGATAAAGACATGGAAACAGCGGCCCGTTACTTCCGACTGTTGGGCACTGCTCCGGAGGGCTCATGACCCGAAGGACCGTCCAGGAGACAATTGCTGCCAGGAAGGCAGAGGGTCACGGGGTTCTCGTGGCGTATCTTCCCGCCGGCTTTCCCACTGTGGAGGACAGCATTTCCGCCGCGATCGCGACGTTGGACGCCGGGGCTGACATCCTCGAGTTCGGTGTGCCCTACTCAGATCCCGTCATGGATGGGGTCGTAATTGCCGAGGCAACCCAGAAAGCTCTCGAGAACGGCTTCAAACTGAAGGATCTTTTCCCCGCGATTCGGGCCATTACCGATCGAAGCGATAAACCTGTCCTGGTGATGACCTATTGGAACCCGGTGGTTCAGTACGGCGTTGAGAACTTTGCCAGAGACTTGAAAGACGCCGGGGGAGCAGGGCTGATAACGCCAGACCTCATACCCGACGAAGCTGCACAATGGGCAGAAGTATCTGAACGGTATGGGCTGGAGGCCGTGTTCCTCGCCGCGCCCTCCTCGACCGACGAGCGCTTGGGCCGTGCCGCACAATCGTCCCGGGGGTTTGTGTACGCGGTGTCAACCATGGGAATTACCGGAACCAGAGATGACGTGGATGTCGCCGCCAAGTCTCTGGTGGAACGCCTGTACCGTAACGGAGCACGCGAGGTCTGCGTCGGTCTGGGAATCTCCACACCCGCTCAGGTCCGAGACGTGATCTCGTTCGCTGACGGGGCCATTGTCGGCTCCGCTCTCGTGCGGGCTCTCGCCGATGGCGGGGTAGACAGCGTTGCCACATTGGTCGGCGAGCTTCAAGCAGGCACGATGCGATCCCTCGCGGGTTCAGGAAAGGCATAAATGACTCCCGAAGGAATTCCTAGCCCACCCTCCAACTGGAGGTCCTTCAACATTGGTGCGTGGTTGCGCGACCTGGGCCTTGAGTGGTTCTCGCTCAATCTCACACTCAACGCATATGCCGTGTTCATCCTGCTGGGTATCGCGGTCGCCTTGTGGCTGACCAACCGTCGCCTCACGGCACGGGGTGTTGAGCCTTGGCTAGTTTTGGATATCGCCTTGTGGGCCGTTCCCTTTGGGATACTCGGGGGACGTCTCTACCACGTCGCCACACACCCTGCCGATTACTTCTACGAGGGAGCAGACCTCCTGCGTATTTTCTACGTGTGGGAAGGTGGGTTGGCGATTCTTGGCGCCATCTCCTTGGGCGCTGTCGGGGCCTACATTGGCGCCCGCAGTGCGGGTTTGCGGTTCTCAGCGTTCGCCGACGCTTTGGCACCCGGATTGGTACTCGCCCAAGGAATAGGCCGCACGGGAAATTACTTCAATCAGGAACTCTTTGGAGCTCCGACTGGCTTGCCCTGGGGACTTCAGATTGATCGCCCTAACGCTGCAATCCCGGTGGGCCTTCCAGACGCGACGCTGTTTCATCCCACGTTTGCTTACGAGATGCTGTGGAACATCCTGGGTGCACTGGTCCTGATCTGGGTTGGACGGAAGCTGTCGCTCCAGTGGGGTCGAGTTTTCGCGCTGTACCTCGTGTGGTATGGCATCGGACGTGCGTTTCTCGAGACCATCCGTCTTGACCCTGCGGAACTTATTCTTGGTGTTCGGGTTAACGTTTGGGGCGCACTTGCGGCAATCGCGCTGGGAGTCTTCCTGTATCTCCGCCAGGGGTTCCGCCATCCAGGGTCGGAACCAAGCGCCTACGTTCCGGGACGCCAGTGGGCGCCCGAGTCTGAGGTAGACTCTCCCGACGATTACTATTCCGTCGACGATATAGTCGGCGCATCGGAAAATAATTCGGGTAGTCAAGGATCGACCACAAGTTAGGTCCCCACCCGCGAAAGATTTCTCCTTCTCTGGGCCACCGTTGTCCCACTCTTCATAACTCTGAGGACGGTGATGATGACGACTTCCCCTTTTGAGCGCTTTAGCTCTGCTCCCGCGGCTGCGGGACTCTATAACCCTGCCCACGATCGCGATGCGTGCGGTTTAGCGATGGTGGCAACCCTTCGGGGAACCCCCGGTCACGACATCGTCGAGAAAGCACTCGAAGCCCTCCGTAACCTTGAGCACCGCGGTGCTGTGGGTTCGGACGCCGGCACGGGAGACGGCGCTGGAATCATTACCCAAATTCCTCATCTCTTCTTCACGGACGTCGTTGATTTCGACCTACCGGCTAGGGGAAGTTACGCGGTGGGCATGGCTTTCCTGCCGTTGGACGACCAACAGCGCGCCATTGAGAAAGCTGGCATTGAGGCCATCGCCCGAGAGGAAGACCTCACAATACTTGGATGGCGCGAGGTTCCTCACCGTCCTGAGGTCGTCGGTGACCTAGCCCGCGAGGCCATGCCAGCATTTGAGCAGCTGTTTGTCTCGTCGTCCCGCCTGGGACACCGGGGACAACCGCTGTCGGGGATTGAACTTGACCGCCTAACATTCCGCCTCAGGAAACGAGCAGAGCGGGAGCTCAGCTCATACTTCCCCTCGTTGTCATGTCGGACCCTTGTCTACAAGGGAATGGTCACGACGTTGCAATTGGAGCCGTTCTTCCCGGACCTGAGCGACGAGAGGTTCCAGTCGACTCTGGCACTAGTGCACTCGCGGTACTCGACGAACACCTTCCCCTCCTGGCCTTTGGCTCAGCCTTTCCGTTTGATCGCTCACAACGGTGAGATCAACACGATCAGGGCTAACAGGAACTGGATGCGTGCGCGTCAATCGCAAATGCACTCGGATGTACTGGGGGATCTCACCCCGTTGTTTCCCATTGTGAGCGAAGGGGGATCAGACTCTGCGTCGTTCGATGAGACAGTGGAGCTGCTGACGTTAGCGGGTCGTTCCTTGCCTCACGCCGTGATGATGATGGTTCCAGAAGCCTGGGAAAACCAAACCGACATGGACCCCTCGGTTCGAGACTTCTACGAGTACCACTCGAACCTCATGGAGCCATGGGACGGCCCAGCCGCTTTGGTCTTCACTGACGGTTCCCTCGTGGGCGCGACTCTCGACCGGAATGGTCTCCGGCCAGGTCGGTATGTGATCACCTCGGATGGGCTCATCATCCTCGCCAGCGAGATTGGCGTCCTGGACGTCGATCCTTCCACTGTGGTTCGCAAGGGTCGCCTGCGCCCAGGTTCCATGCTGTTGGCAGACACTGTCGAGGGTCGCCTCATCGAGGATCACGAGCTGAAACAGCAGCTCGCTCATCAAGAACCCTGGGGGGAATGGGTTCGTGAGCAGCGCATCGAACTGGAAAAACTCCCCGAGCGCGAACACATCGTCCATACCCCTGCCTCCATAACGCGTCGCCAGCGCACCTTCGGATATACCGAGGAGGAAGTGCGAGTTCTGCTCGCTCCCATGGGACAGCACGGAGCTGAACCACTCGGGGCTATGGGCTCGGACACTCCCATTGCCGCCATCTCTGACCGGCCACGGCTGCTCTTCGACTACTTCTCCCAACAGTTTGCCCAGGTGACGAACCCTCCCTTGGACTCGATCAGGGAAGAAGTGGTGACCTCGATGTCGTGCGGTCTGGGGCCAGAGCGTAATCTTCTCGATGCCACGCCAGCCCACGCTGCCCAGGTTTCTGTAGAGTTCCCCGTCATTGATAACGATGAGCTCGCCAAAATCGAACACATCCGTTTGCCATCCGGCGAGAAGGCGACCGTGACACTATCGGGTCTTTATCGGGCCGATGACGGCGCCCAGGGGCTCGAGCGACGCCTCGAAGAGCTGTGTAGCGAGGCAGACGACGCCGTCGACTCCGGCGCTCAGTTTGTGGTGCTGAGCGATCGAGACTCCACCCAGGACCTCGCCCCCATTCCTTCCCTGCTGATGCTCTCCGCTGTGCACCACCACCTGATCAGGGGTCACAAGCGTATGCAGGTCGGCCTTGTCGTCGAGTCAGGTGACGTGCGTGAGGTCCATCACGTTGCGTTGTTGATTGGTTTCGGGGCATCGGCAGTCAATCCCTACCTCGCTATGGAGAGTGTTGAGCTCCTAGTCCGCCAGGGAGTGATCGAGAACATCACTCCGGAGAAGGCAGTGGCGAATGTCATCAAGGCGCTCGGCAAGGGTGTTCTCAAGATCATGAGCAAAATGGGTATCTCCACTGTCGCGTCGTATGCCGGTGCGCAGGCTTTTGAGGCTGTGGGACTGAGCGAGGACCTCGTGTCCCAATACTTCACCGGAACAACCACCATTTTGGGTGGGGTGGGACTTGACATCCTCGCTCACGAGAATGGGGAGCGGCACCGTAGCGCCTACCCGGCTAATGCCGTTGCTAACCCCCACCAGCGCTTGGGCGTGGGAGGTGAGTACCAGTGGCGGCGGGAAGGCCCTCCTCACCTGTTCAACCCGGAAACCGTCTTCAAACTCCAACACTCCACGCGTGCCGGAAAATTTGACGTGTTCCGGGAATACACGAAGTCTGTTGATGACCAGGCGGAGCGCCTCATGACACTGCGAGGGCTCTTCGCGCTCAAGACAGGGGAGAGGACTCCGGTTCCTCTCGATCAGGTGGAGCCGGCAGCAAACATCATCGCCCGGTTCACCACTGGCGCCATGAGCATGGGGGCCATTTCCCCCGAAATGCATGAAACTCTCGCCGAAGCGATGAACGAGCTGGGCGCGAGGAGTAATACCGGTGAGGGTGGGGAGTCTCCTGAGCGACTTCGCAACCCGAAACTCCGCAGCAAGATCAAGCAGATCGCGTCCGGGCGTTTTGGTGTGACGAGCTTCTATCTGACGATGGCCGATGACCTTCAAATCAAGATGGCCCAGGGTGCGAAGCCTGGCGAAGGTGGTCAGCTTCCTTCCAACAAGGTGTATCCGTGGATCGCCTCATTGCGGCACGGGACACCCGGAGTGGGACTGATTTCACCGCCCCCGCACCACGACATTTACTCCATCGAAGACCTCAAACAGTTGATTTTTGACTTGAAGCGCTCGAATCCGAGCGCACGTGTGCATGTGAAGCTCGTGAGCCAATCGGGTATTGGGGCTGTCGCAACGGGTGTCGCCAAGGCGAAGGCTGATGTGGTTCTCATTTCCGGTCACGATGGTGGAACGGGAGCCAGCCCGCTCAACTCCCTGAAACACGCGGGGACCCCCTGGGAGATCGGGCTCGCAGAAGCCCAGCAAACGCTGATGCGCAACAACCTGCGCGGACGCATCACGCTGCAGGTCGATGGTCAAATGAAGACCGGACGGGACGTCATCATCGCGGCTCTGCTGGGAGCCGAGGAGTTCGGTTTCGCTACCGCACCTATGGTCGTCAGCGGTTGCATCCTCATGCGCGTGTGCCACCTAGACACCTGCCCTGTCGGTGTCGCGACCCAGAACCCAGAGCTCCGCAAGAGGTTCACCGGCAAGCCGGAGTTCGTCAAGACCTTCTTTGAGTTCCTGGCAGAAGAAGTGCGTGAATACCTCGCAGCTCTGGGTTTCCGCTCACTAGACGATGCCATTGGCCACGTTGAGCTTCTGGACGTTGACCGCGCCGTATCGCACTGGAAGGCTGACGGTCTCGACCTCGCACCAATTTTGTCTGCTGAGCACCTTCAGCATGGCGTTCCTGCCCACCACGTTGAAGACCAAGACCACGAGATTGATCAGCACTTTGACAATGAGCTCATCGAGCTTTCCCAACCCGCCCTGCTGAGAGGCGAGAAGGTCCAGATTGTCAAGGACATCCGCAACACGGAGCGTGCTGTGGGGACAATGTTGGGGCACGAGGTAACCAAGGCGCATGGTGAGCACGGTCTTCCCGCAGACACCATCTCAATCACCCTCAAAGGGGCCGCAGGGCAGTCTTTGGGTGCATTCATCCCTGGTGGTATCACCCTGATGCTGTGGGGGGATGCAAACGACTACGTCGGCAAGGGACTCTCCGGCGGATCAGTTGTTGTGCGCCCCTCAGAGGGTTCCTTGTTCCCTCCTGAACGGAACGTCATCGCGGGCAATGTCATCGGTTACGGCGCAACATCCGGATCGCTCTTCATCTCGGGTGTGGTGGGTGAACGGTTCCTCGTTCGCAACTCCGGTGCTACCGCCGTGGTTGAGGGAGTCGGGGACCACGCCCTCGAGTACATGACCGGCGGATTGGCCGTAATCATGGGGGAGACCGGGCGCAACCTCGGTGCAGGAATGTCTGGCGGAACTGCTTACGTCTGGAAGCTGAGATCAGAGCGAATCAATCGCGACGCATTGGACTCTGGCGAACTTGAAGTGGGTCCCCTGGGTAGTGCCGACAAAGAGATACTGGTTGACCTCTTGCAGCAACATCATCGACTGACCGGCTCGCCGTTGGCAGAGCGGTTGCTCGCCGACACGGGCGCAACCGTTGAGAGCTTTGTGAAAGTAACAGCACGGGATTACCAAGCCGTTCTCCGGACTCGTGAGGATGCGGAACGTGAAGGCTTAGATCCCAATGGTGACGAAGTGTGGAACAGGATTTTGGAGGTAACCGGTGGGTGACCCACGAGGTTTTATGAGGTTCCCCGAGCGGGAACTGCCCGAGCGACGCCCAGTAGAGGTGCGAATTGGCGACTGGAAAGAGGTCTACGGCCCTAGAGACCCCGGCGCGCTGACTCGGCAAGCCTCTCGATGCATGGACTGTGGTGTTCCCTTCTGCCATCAAGGATGCCCACTGGGGAATCTCATTCCCGAATGGAACGATTTGGTGCGCAGGGGTGATGGTCGAGGCGCGATAGAACGTCTTCATGAGACGAACAACTTCCCAGAGTTCACTGGACGACTTTGCCCCGCACCGTGTGAATCATCCTGTGTCTTGGGAATCAACCAACCACCCGTCACCATCAAACAGGTCGAAGTTTCCATCATCGATAAAGCGTGGGAAGAGGGGTGGGTCCATCCCGTCACCCCTGAGCGACTCACGGGCAAGACGGTAGCCGTGGTGGGCAGTGGACCGGCCGGCCTGGCAGCCGCTCAACAGCTGACTCGAGTGGGTCACACCGTCGCCGTTTTTGAGCGAGACGACCGCATTGGCGGTCTCCTCCGGTATGGAATCCCCGATTTCAAGATGGAGAAGAAGCACCTCGATCAACGTCTGGCCCAAATGCAGGCCGAGGGAACTCGCTTCCGAGCCGGCGTAGAGGTCGGAGTTGACATTAGTTGGGACGACCTCAGTGAGCGTTATGACGCTGTCATCATCGCGACCGGTGCGAGCGTTCCCCGAGACATTGATATTCCAGGGCGGAACCTTCTGGGGATTCACCACGCTATGGAGTACCTGACACCCTCCAACAAGGTGCAAGCTGGTGATACTCCGGCGGACCTCATTCAGGCTGAAGGCAAGCATGTCGTCATCCTTGGTGGAGGTGACACCGGCGCGGATTGCCTCGGCACCGCACACCGGCAGAACGCTCTTTCCACCACGATGCTGGCAATCGGAAAACAACCCCCCACCGAGCGACCCTCTGAGCAGCCATGGCCGCTGGACCCGATACTCTTCGAGGTCCAGAGCGCTCACGAAGAGGGCGGATCACGCGAGTATCTAGCCTCGACCGTTGAGTTTGTGGGCAATGAAGCGGGAGAAGTCCGCGCAGTTGTGGTCTGCGAAACGGAGTATCGGGATGGGGGACGATTCCCCAAGCCCGGTACCGAACGAGAAATTCCCGCAGATTTAGTGCTGCTGGCGCTGGGCTACCGGGGCGCCGAGCATCAGACCGCGGAACAGCAAATCGGCCTAGGTGTTGATGATCGCGGCAACATCGAGCGTGATGCTTCCTATGCGACACATGTCCCCGGGATGTTCGTAGCGGGCGACGCGGGTCGTGGAGCGTCTCTGATCGTCTGGGCTATTGCGGAAGGACGCGCAGTTGCGGCCGAGGTGGATCGTTTCCTCGAAGGCAGTACGCTGTTGCCTGCACCTGTCAAGGCGCACGACCGACCTCTCCACGTCTAACACCACCGAAGGATTTCATGCGACGCGCCAAAATTGTGGCCACTCTCGGGCCTGCAACCTCCAGCTATGACGACATCATGTCGGTGATTGAAGCCGGAGCCAACATTTTCCGTATGAACCTGTCCCATGGGGCGAGAGACGTTCATGAAGAAATTTATGCGAATGTCCGACAGGCTGCAGCAGATGCAACTAAGCCCATCGGTGTCCTGGTCGACCTGCAGGGGCCCAAGATTCGTCTGGAGAAGTTTGCTGCGGGTCCTCACGAGCTCAAGAACGGCGACACCTTCACGATCACCACCCGTGATGTGGAGGGAACCAAGGAACTTGTCGGGACGACCTACAAAGGCCTACCGGGCGACGTTAAGCCGGGGGACACCCTTCTCATTGACGACGGGAAAGTCCGCCTTGAGGCCATTTCGTCAGGCGCAGAAGATGTTGTCACCAAAGTCATTGTGGGCGGGATGGTCTCCAACAACAAGGGCATCAACCTTCCCGGTGTTGCGGTATCTGCGCCTGCTCTCTCCGACAAAGATGAGTCAGATTTGCGGTGGGGCCTCGGTCTCGGGTGCGACTACGTCGCATTGAGTTTTGTTCGCAACGCAGCGGATGTCGATCGCGTGCGAGAGATCATGCGAGAAGAGGGCCGGTCCTGCCCCGTTATCGCCAAGATCGAGAAGCCTGAAGCTGTCGATGCCCTCGAGGAAATCGTCGACGCTTTTGACGGAATCATGGTTGCTCGAGGTGATCTCGGGGTCGAGCTTCCCCCAGAAACAGTGCCCATCGTACAAAAGCGTGCGATTGAGCTCGCTCGCAAGATGGCGAAGCCCGTCATCGTGGCAACCCAAATGCTCGAGTCCATGATTGATGCACCCGTGCCAACCCGAGCGGAAACTTCCGACGTGGCCAACGCTGTGCTCGATGGAGCTGACGCGGTCATGTTGAGTGGTGAGACGAGTGTCGGGAAGTTTCCCGCGATCACCGTTGCGACGATGGCCCGAATTCTTGCCTCCTCAGAGGAGCACGGGCTGAGCCGAATTCCACCGCTTGGCACAAAGCCCCGGACGCAGGGTGGCGCCATTACCTTGGCCGCAGCTGAAGTTGCAGAGTTCGTCGAAGCCAAATTCTTATGTGTGTTCACCGAGTCCGGGGACTCTGCTCGCCGCATGTCCAGGCTGCGCTCCAAGATTCCCATGCTGGCTTTCACCCCGTCCGAGGATGCGAGACGACGCATCGCCCTCACCTGGGGCATTGAGTCTTTCACGACCCCCCGGGTCAAGCACACCGATGAAATGTATCCGCAGGTCGACAAAGCATTGCTTGAGAACGGTCTGGCGGAAGTCGGGGACAAGGTCGTGGTGATCTCGGGATCCCCTCCCGGAACGGTGGGAACGACCAATGACCTTCGCGTCCACGTCATCGGACAAGAGGAGTCTGTCGCCCTGAGCTAGGGTTACGTGCCGGATGTGGGATTTGAACCCACACGCCCTTTCGGACAAAGCATTTTGAGTGCTCCGCGTCTGCCATTCCGCCAATCCGGCCTGTCGCACATCAGTGTGCGATATGACCATACCCTAGGCTCGAGTTGTGAGCGAAAATACCCCTGTTTCCTCCGGTGCTAAGCGTGTCATAGTCGCGGAAGACGAGTCACTCATTCGTATTGACATCGTGGAAACCCTGCGTGATCACGGTTTCGAGGTCGTAGCAGAGGCATCTGACGGAGAAAAGGCCGTCGCCTTAGCTGAGGAACTACGGCCTGACCTTGTGGTGATGGATGTGAAGATGCCACTGATGGACGGTATCTCCGCCGCAGAAATCCTCACGAAGAAGAAGATCGCTCCTGTGGTGCTGTTGACTGCCTTCTCCCAGAGGGAGCTGGTCGAACGAGCCAGCGAGGCGGGCGCTCTGGCCTATGTGGTGAAGCCCTTCACACCTAATGACCTCATTCCTGCCATCGACATTGCTCTGGGCCGTTACGCGCAAATCCAAGCTCTGGAGGACGAGGTGGCCGACATGGCCGAGCGCCTCGAGAGCCGCAAGATTTTGGACCGGGCTAAAGGAATCCTGAATAACACCATGGGTCTTACCGAGCCCGAAGCGTTCCGCTGGATTCAGAAGGCCTCTATGGACCGCCGTTTGACCATGAGAGAAGTTGCGCAGACTGTCATTGACCAGCTCGCGGAGAAATCAGACAATCCCGAGATTTAGGCCGGGCGGTCCTTAATGAAGTTCGTCATACGAACGGTCGACAGTCGGTTTCCCGCCTCATCCCGAATCGTGATTTGGTGAGTGGCTAGGGTTCGGCCTAAAACCAGCGCTTCACACGTGGCCTCGACCGTTCCCTCCGTGATGGACCGCGAATGGGTCGCGTTAATCTCGATTCCCACGGCAATCTTGTCGGGTCCAGCGTGGATGGCGGAGGACATCGAGCCCAGCGACTCAGCGAGGACCACGTGGGCTCCACCGTGTAGCAATCCGACCACCTGTCGGTTACCTTCCACTGGCATCCGGGCAATCGACAATTCAGCGCCTAGGGTCACCAGTTCGATACCCATCTTTCGGGCAAGTTCACCACCCTGGGTCTCGACCAGTCGTTCGATCAGCGCTGGATCCATACCTTCGGGGAACTGAATCATGGTCTCTCCTTGGCCAGACCTGCGGCTTGTAGGCTGTGGCTGTGAGTGACAAGCCTACCTTGATGGTTATCGATGGCCACTCGCTGGCTTTTCGGGCTTTCTATGCTCTTCCCGTGGACAGCTTCGTCTCACCAGATGGCCAGCACACCAACGCGATCCACGGTTTCATCTCTATGTTCTTGGGGCTCCTGAAGAAGGAAAACCCCACCCACGTCGCTGTCGCCTTCGACATTTCTCGCTACTCCTTCAGAACCCGGATATATCCGGAGTACAAGGCGACAAGGGGTGAGACTCCCTCCGAATTCATCGGGCAGGTGCCACTGCTGCAAGAGGCACTGGCCGCTATGGGTGTTGTGACACTCACCAAAGAAGATTACGAAGCTGATGACATTCTTGCGACCCTGGCCCATCAAGCCGGGGAAAAAGGGTTCGATGTCCTCGTTGTCTCGGGAGATCGCGACACGTTCCAGCTGGTGAACGACCGTGTGACGGTGCTCTATCCGAGCGCAAGGGGGGTAGCCGAACTCAAGCGCTACACGCCCTCAGCTGTGGAGGAGAGATACGGGGTCCCACCCCACAAGTATCCAGATGTTGCTGCGCTGGTGGGAGAGACGAGTGACAACCTGGTGGGAGTTGACAAGGTGGGCGAAAAAACCGCCGTCAAATGGATTACCCAGTTCGGATCTCTCGATAGCGTCCTCGAACACGCTGATGAGATCAGCGGTGTTGTTGGACAGAACCTTCGCGACCAGCGAGATCGCGCGATTCGGAACCGACAGCTCAACAGATTGCTCACCGACGTTGCCCTCGACGTCACTCTCGAGGAGTTGGAGAGGGGGAGCATCAACCCCGAGTCGGTGTCGACGGTTTTCACCAACCTGGGTTTCAAGACTCTCAAAACCCGAGTGCTCGAACTTGCCGGAGTGACAGCGGGGGAGACCGCCGCAACTAGCCAGGCTGATGTGCGCCAAGTGGAGCTCCCGGTCGAAAGAACGTTGGTCGACGAAGAACTGCAGGCCTGGCTCCAGCGGAATTCGACTGACATGCTCGGTCTCAGCGTGCGTTCGAACGGCGGAGTGGTCGAGGCAGTTGGTCTTGCCTCTCAGTCGGAAGCCATTCGAGTTCCGTGGATTCCCGGCAGTGTCGACCATGAACCACTACTCACAAGACTGAGAGAACATGACGCTGGGTGGGTCTGCTTCGATGGCAAGGAGACCATCTCCTCGCTAGCCCCTGCGGTGGATGCCTTGACGCTCGCCGGTGATGTTCGTGTGGGGTTTTGGGTAGGAAAGCCCTCTGCGAAGACCCCTACCTTCGCGAGCATGGTTGGTGAGATTCTGGGGCTTGATATTCCGCAGCCGGACCCCAATCAACTCGTTCCCGAGGAGGATGGCCTGCCTGTGGGAGTTGATGCCTGGCTCGTGAGAGCTCTCTGGCTACGTGTTCTCGAAGACCTCACCCCCTCGTCAGCCTCTGTTCTCCGTGACATCGAGTTACCGCTCGTCTCAGTCTTGGCGGCCATGGAGTCGCTGGGGATCGCGAGCAACCGTGGGGAACTAGAGCGCATCAGCACAGAGCTCGCCGCACAGAGCGCGGCCCATCAAGCCGATGCCTACGCGGCTATCGGTCGGGAGGTGAACCTGGGATCCCCGAAACAACTACAAACAGTGCTTTTCGAGGACCTGGCCATGCCGAAGACCAGGGCTACGAAAACGGGGTACACCACCGATGCCAAGGCACTCCAGGAGCTCCAGCTTTCCCATCCGCATCCCTTCCTCGATGCACTCCTGGCACACCGCGATTCCACGAAACTGCACCAGATTGTTGAGGGGCTCATCGCGTCGGTAACTCCTGACGGACGCATCCACACAACGTTCGATCAAACCGGAACCAGCACTGGTCGACTGTCATCCTCGGACCCGAATTTGCAGAACATTCCGGTCAGAACAGAAGTTGGTCACCAGATCCGCTCCACTTTTGTGGCGTCCGATGAAGCTGATGGGCTGCTCACGGCTGACTATTCCCAGATTGAGATGCGCATCATGGCCCACCTCTCAGAGGATGAGGGCCTCATCGAGGCGTTTCAGGGAGGTGAGGACCTTCACCGTTTTGTGGGGGCCCGAATTTTCGATGTTTCGCCCGATGACGTCACCCCGCTGATGCGAACCAAAGTGAAGGCCATGAGTTACGGGTTGGCCTACGGGCTTTCTGCCTATGGCCTCGCTCAGCAGCTGGCCATCACGCCGAGCGAAGCGAAAGAGCTTATGTCGGAGTACTTCCGCCGATTTGGCAACGTGAGGGACTACCTTCGGACGGTTGTTGAGAAGGCCAAACAGGATGGTTTCACCGAAACGCTCTTCGGTCGCAGACGCCCTTTCCCCGACTTAGCGT
>Ga0181554_1001256_pt1 | contig 24233 bp, 24 predicted proteins | sample 011ome_16_FD_145602 | JGI IMG/M metagenome (GOLD analysis project Ga0181554, IMG submission 145602) | Coastal salt marsh microbial communities from the Groves Creek Marsh, Skidaway Island, Georgia - 011503CT metaG (spades assembly) | ecosystem: Environmental > Aquatic > Marine > Intertidal zone... | reverse complement strand
GATCCACGACGGCATCCGAGATTCGGTCGGAGACCTTGTCCGGATGTCCTTCGGAAACGGATTCACTGGTAAAAAGATAAGTTCCCTTGGGCACGTTCTGCCTCCTCGAAATTGGTTATTGTCTGGACCCGCCCGGAAGGGTTCGATCCTAGTCAACAGGTGATAAGTTTCTACAGGCGGTGCAGTGTTGTGACAATAACCGCGCACGAGGTCAAGTAATCTGGGAGGTGCCGACGAGTCCCGTCAGCACGACAGGGGTCGTGAGAAAGGTCCGGAACGGTCGTTGCCGAAATCAGCTGTCGGCGAAAGACTTGCCAAGCTGCTTGGTCAGCTCGAACACACGCCGACGCACCTTTGGATCGGTGATTTTGTAATAAGAGCGCACAAGTTCAAGCGTCTCGCGTTTCGCCATCGGATCATGATCGTATTCGGCCTGCGCTTCGGCGAGGCCTGTCTTGCCGCGCTTCCGGGTGAAGGTGGGCGAAATGTCCTCGAAGAAATAGTTGATCGGAACGTCGAGGACTTCTGAAATATGATGCAGGCGGCTCGCCCCGATGCGATTAGCGCCGCGTTCGTATTTCTGTACCTGCTGAAAGGTAAGGCCGAGGGCTTCGCCAAGCTTTTCCTGACTCATGCCGAGCATCGTCCGGCGCTGCCGGACACGACTGCCGACATGAACGTCTACGGCCTCGGGTCCGCCCCTGGTGCGGATGGGGGTTGCGCGCTTTTTCTTTGTCTCTTCTGGCTTGTCCATAACGTTTTCGTTTTCTCGCGAATTGCTGGTCGTCAACGCCATGTTCCCCGAGAAAGCACTTGTTCACCCCGGGCCTACCTGACTACTGACTGAGGAAGAGCGGAGTATACTCCCCTCGCAACAAACCGCCACAAATTTGTTTCGACATGTTTCATTCCGTGGTGGTTGATTGTCTTTTTTGCAACACAACCGCTGCTAAAAACATCAACAGGACCATGACGCCCGGGATACTGTTGCCGTATCGGGAGAACAGGGTTCGGCTGGCTGACGGAAGGGGAAGCTCGGAATCCAGCGCTCCGGCCCGGTCGAGCCCGAGACGCGCAACCACCCGTCCATAGGAATCGATCACACCCGATATACCGGTATTCGCGGCGCGCACCACGGGAAGACCTTCTTCGACAGCTCGAAGGCGGGCAGATGCGAAATGCTGGTGCGGGCCTGCGCTTATGCCGAACCAGCCATCATTGGTGATATTAAGCAACCATAACGGACGATCGGTCCTGTCGAGAACGCGACCCGGAAAGATCACCTCGTAACATATAAGCGGGCTGACGGCCGGCAGTCCCGGCAGATGAAGCGTGCGCGGCCCGGGACCGGCGGAAAAATCGAGCGCGCCTGCCGTAATCTTGTCGAGCGGCAGATATTCTCGCAAAGGCATGTATTCGCCGAACGGGACCAGGTGATGCTTGTCATATACGGCAGCGATTCCTGCCGCGTCGTCCACAGCCACGAGACTGTTCCAGACGCGGATCACGCGACCGTCCTGCCTTTCCAGCCTGACGGCGCCGGTGAGGAGCAGGCCTTGCGGCGGCACGGCACGGCGCATCGACGCGCGACGCGCAGCGTCCGTCGATACAGAGAAAGGGGCCGCCGTTTCCGGCCATATCACATGAGTAGCACGGCCATCGCCGCGGTCGCCGCTCAATGCCAGGTGGCGCGCATAATTCCGGGCCCGGCTTTCGGGCAGCCATTTGTCGCGCTGCGCGATATTGGGCTGAACAATTCTCAGCATAACGCCGGGGACATTGTCGCGCGGTGTGTCGGCAAGGCGCAATATGCCGGCAATCGCAATCAGAGTGATCAGAGCAATTCCGGGAACGCCCCAACGCCGCCACCGCGCCGTCGGGGACCCGAACATTGCAAGCCCCGCCGCGGCAAACACGGTGATTGCGGAGAGACCGTATACGCCAACCCAGGCCGCGGACTGAAGAACCGGCGGCGCGGCGACCCAGACATTCCCGACCGGATTCCACGGAAACCCTGTCAGAATTGTCCCCCGGACCCATTCGAAAAAGGTCCACGCGGCGGCAAGGGCAAATATGCGGCCGATGCCCGGCGACCAGACCTTTCGGGCAAGCACTGCCATCGCACCGATGAACAGGCCAAGGCCAAACGAAAGTCCCAGGACCGCAAACGGAATCATCCAGGCGAAGCGCGCGGCATCCACAAGCAATGCATTGGCGACCCAATAAAGCCCCGCCGCGAAATATCCCGCGCCGAACATCCAGCCCACGCCGAATGCGCTGCGCGACGTGGGCGCGCCGTCAAGCAGCCAGACGAGGCCCGGAAAGGCAATCAGCAGCGCGGGCAGGAAATGAACCGGCGGCTGCGCCGCGACAGCCACAACGCCAAACAGGAATGCAGACAAAAGCCGATGCCATCCGGAGGCCGCCGCGAGTTTTCCTTCGAGGGTTCTGATAGCGCCGGGAATCCTGGCAATGGCACTCATCGTGCCGCATGCCCCTGCGCCGAAAATGTCTGCGCCTTACGGTGGACATAACGGCGGAGACGGACGTGCGCGGCGTTCATTCGCTTGGTGGGACGGGCACCTGGGACACACGCAATCGCCTGATACGACGGGGGTCGGCTTCCAGAACTTCGAATTCGATACCCGATTCATGTCCGATGACCTCACCGCGGCCCGGAACCCGTCCCGCGAGATAGAATACCAGCCCGCCCATCGTGTCGATGTCCTCGTCCCTTTCGTCCGCCGTCAGGAACGCGCCTGCTTCGGCCTCGAAATCGTCGATCTCGAGACGGGCATCCACATCGATGATACCGCCTCCCCGGCGCACGAGTCCGGGACCGCGGTCTTCATCATGCTCGTCTTCGATCTCACCGATGATCTCCTCGACGAGGTCCTCGATCGTCACCAGCCCGTCAATGCCGCCGAATTCGTCTACAACCAGCGCCATGTGCAGCCGCTGAACGCGCATTTGCAGCAACAGTTCCAGAACGGGCATCGACGGTGCAACGAAGAGCGGCTTTCGGACAATCTTGCCGATCCCCGTATCCCGATCGACCTCCCAGCAGGGCAGCAGGTCCTTGATGTGCAGCATGCCGACAACGTCGTCGAGATTCTCCCGGAATACCGGCAGCCGCGAATGTCCGCACGCGCTCATGAATTTTGCGACATCGGAGATCGACGTCTTCACGTCGACCGCTTTTATATCGGCGCGCGGGACCATAACGTCATTGACCGTGACATCGCGGACACTGAGCACATTGCGGAACAGGGTAAGTTCCTCGGCATTGTCGCCGTTGTCTTCAAGTTGAATGAGCTCTTCTATCGTGTCGCGCAGATTGTCCGCGTCGCTGCGGCTTCCCGTCAGCGCGCGCCACAGGTTTCTGATTCCCGAGCCGCCGTCGGATCCTTCGTCTTCCGGCGGCTTCGAATCATCGCTTAAACTGCTCATATTCCGGCGCCCCCCGCTCGCCGCTCGGCGGCAGCATATGGATCAGATACGCCGAGCGCTTCCAGTATAACAATTTCACGGCCCTCCATTCGATCGGCATCAGCATCGTTCTCGTGATCGTATCCGCACAGGTGCAGCACACCGTGCACAACGAGATGGCGCAGATGATCCGCCGCCGCAATACCCGCATCCTTCGCCTCGGCCATCACGGTTTCAATCGCAATGACAACGTCGCCAAGCAGCACAGGCGCATCCGCGGGGCGCATATCGGTTTCCGCCGGAAAGGACAGAACATTCGTCGGACCGGTCCTGCCGCGCCATTGAAAATTGAGTTCGGCAATAGTCGTATCGTCCGTCAGCAGGATGCTGAGTTCGATTGCGCTCCCGGGTTGCGCCCCGGCCGGGTTCTCGTCACGAAGCGCCGCCTGCGCGGCCGCGGACACGATAGTACGCGCATCCGGAACACAGTCCTGCCAACCGGCGGCCTCGACCAGGATGTCGATTTCAAGGCCCGGCGCCAGGCAGTCTTCAACCATTTTCATCGCCCCGCGCTTCGGCCGCCTCATAGGCGTTTACGATGCGTGATACCAGCTCGTGACGCACGACGTCTTCGGCATTCAGCAGCGTCGTTGCGACGCCGGGCACACCGTCCAGCGTTTTGACAGCGTGACGAAGCCCGGACGCGACCCCCCTCGGAAGATCGATCTGGCTGAGATCGCCGGTAACAACCATGCGGGCATTTTCCCCAAGCCGTGTCAGAAACATTTTCATCTGAACCGGCGTCGCGTTCTGAGCCTCGTCCAGAATGACGAAGGCATTGGACAGGGTGCGGCCGCGCATGAACGCCAGCGGCGCAACTTCTATTTCGCCTGTCTCGAGCCGACGGTCTACCTGTTCGGGCGGCAGCATGTCGTAAAGGGCGTCATAGAGGGGACGAAGATAGGGGTCGATCTTGTCTCGCATGTCCCCCGGCAGGAATCCGAGACGTTCCCCGGCTTCCACAGCCGGACGGGAGAGAATAATCCTGTCCACCCGGCCGGCGGTCAGCATCGACACCGCCATCCCGACCGCCAGATAGGTCTTTCCCGTTCCCGCTGGCCCAAGTCCGAAGGCAAGCTCGCTATCCATGAGGGTGCGCAGATAGCGTTGCTGTCCTGCCGACCGCGGCGAGATATGACGTTTGGGCGTGCGGATGACCAGCTTGCCCCCGCCAAGCTCCGCCACCCCCGCCGCCTGCGCCTCGGCGGCGCTGCGCGCCAGCCGCACCGCCGCATCGACCTCCGCAAGTGCGACATCCAGCCCGTCTGCCAGGCGCACGTATAGCGACTGCAGGGCAGCACGCGCGATTTCGGCGACAGATGGATCGCCTGTGACGATTATGCTGTTGCCCCGCGATGCGACGGTGACGCCAAGGGTTTGTTCTATTCTTGCGAGATGACGGTCGAAGTCGCCGTAGAGAGCGGGAAGAAGCCGATTGTCATCGAACTCGAGTGCCAGGGACAACGGCGTGGCCGTCTCACCTGATGTGGCATGCTGACTCAAACGGTCGCTGGCTCCTGAAGGGCGGCGTCTCTGTCCCGGACGGGCAACGCCGCGAGTGAATTGGGATGGGCGGAAAGAATTCGCACGTCAACAGTTCGACCGAAAGCAGCCGCGGCATCGAACGCGGACCCAAAATCGACATGCACCGAATGCATCCACGGGCTGCGTCCGGCACGCTGAGAATCGCTTCGTCCAGGACGGTCGAAAAGGACAGGAACCGTCGTACCGACAAAGGTCTCGTTGAACGATATCTGCTGCTCGTTTACCAGCGCCTGCAGGCGGGACAGTCGCTCTGATTTAACTTCTTCGGGGACCGCGTCTTCCATCGCCGCCGCCGGCGTTCCCGGGCGCGGACTGTATTTGAAAGAATAGGCCTGCGCATAACCGACGGTGCGGATAAGGTCCATCGTCGCCTCGAAATCGGCGTCGGTTTCGCCCGGATGGCCGACGATAAAATCGGACGAAAGCGCAATATCGGGCCGCGCGGCGCGGAGTGCATCGATAATTCTCAGATAATCCGCCGCCGTGTGCTGGCGGTTCATCGCCGCGAGCATCGAATCCGAGCCCGACTGCACAGGCAGGTGCAGATACGGCATCAGCGCATCGATCTTGCCGTGCGCTTCGATCAGGTCCGGAGTCATGTCGCGCGGATGCGACGTGGTATACCGGATCCGCTCAAGCCCTTCTATTGCGGCAAGCTCTGCGGTCAGTGCCGCCAGCCGCCATTCGCCGCCCGACGGGGATCGCCCGTGATAGGCATTCACATTCTGACCGAGGAGCGTAATTTCACGCGCGCCGCCCTCCACAAGCTGGCGGGCTTCGGCGATCACATCGGCTGCGGGCCGCGAATATTCGGCGCCGCGGGTGTAGGGCACCACGCAAAAAGCGCAGAACCGGTCGCACCCTTCCTGAATGGTCAGAAATGCGGAAGCCCCCTGCGATGCCGCTTCGGGCAGGAAATCGAACTTCGGTTCGACCGGAAACTCGGTGTCGATGATGCCGCGCCCCGCGCCCGTGCGGCCGGACATTTCACGGGTCGCGCGGGCGACCATCTCAGGCAGGCGGTGATAAGTCTGCGGTCCGAAAACCAGGTCCACATACGGCGCGCGGCGGACCATTTCCGCTCCTTCCGCCTGGGCCACACAGCCTGCAACGCCAATCATCATCGGCGTCCTGCCCTCTGCGCGATCCTGCTTCAGTGCGCGCAGACGGCCGAGCTCGGAATACACTTTCTCAGCCGCTTTTTCACGAATATGGCAGGTATTCAGAATGACCAGATCCGCATCTTCGGGAGCGTCCACATGACTGTATCCGAGCGGCGCGAGCACGTCCGACATGCGCGCGGCATCGTACACATTCATCTGGCAACCATAGTTCTTGATATGCAGCGTTTTCGCCAAGGAGGCTTTCCCGGATAGGTTGTCAGAGTTGTCTGTCGGAACGTTTGTTGCCCACGCGCTGATCACCGTCGGCATTGGTACCCTGAACGGCCGCCAGCGCACTGCGCAATTTCCCGCTATTGCTCAATTTTCGCAAACTAGCATCGGGGGTCAAACTGTCAACCGATCTATAGGCCGCGAGAGAACTGCGCAAGTATCCCTGCCGGTCACGAAGCTTCCAATTTTTTCAGACCGTCAAGGCGGCCTGCATTTGCGATCGATACACCGCTGGCAACCACCTGAAAACAGTGGTCGGCAAGGCCCTTTCGCGTCTCGTATTCCCGGATCGTGACAGGCTTGTGAACGACCACATCGACCGTTGCATGGCCGAGCCCTGCCACTTCCCAGAAATGGGGCGCCAGAGTCATGTCGCCATACCAGGCAAAATAGGGTCGCAGCGCCCGCCCCACGGGCATGCCGTCGAGGCGCGTATAGGCGATTGATACCGGCTGCACCAGCAGCGGCTCACCGTTTGGTTCGATCTGGGCAACGCTGAACAGGGCGCTTTTGAACGGCAGGACAGCGTTCCCGTCAGAGCTTGTCCCCTCGGGGAAAAGGATCAGGCTGTCGCCTTCCTCCAGACGCCGGACCATTTCATCGCGCTGGGTCGTCGCCTTCGCCGGCCGACGATCGACAAAAATCGTGCGTTGCAATCTGGCAAGGCTTCCGAAAAACGGCCAACCGGCGACCTCCGCCTTCGCAACGAAAGAGGCCGGCAGCAGGGCACCGAGAATAGAGATATCCGAGTAGGATGTGTGATTGCAGGCAAACAGCACCGGCCCCTTGGCCACCATCTCGCCGTGCGTGCGGATCTGGAAGCCGAGGATGCGGACGCAGAGCCCATGATAGAAAAGCGGCAGCCGGATCGAAAGTCTACGGTTGAACCGGACGGCGAAAGCCTGGACGGGCAGAAGCGCGGCCGTTACGGCGAGATAGGCGACGATCCGGACAAAGGCTCGCAGCGGCGATCCCATTGACTAGAGTCCCTCGTCGTCGCCGTCACGCCGGCTCTTGCGGTCGTAGTGTTTCATGTATTTTTCGGTCACCAGATCCGTCTTTACGATGATGCTGACATCCGTGGTGTTGAACTGGTAATCAACCACCGCCCCATCCCCGACAAAGCCGCCGAGACGGAGATAGCCCTTTATCAGCGGCGGCAGTTCCGCCAGCGCCTGGCGCTGATCAATCTGGTCTTCGGGCAGGAGCCGCATGTCGACATAGCGCTCTTCGAGGGCGACCGGGCGAAGCGCCGGCGGCGCAAGGTGGTAATGATAAAGATAGGCCAGGGGCAGGGCGAGCGTCTTCGGGTCCGTGCCGGGCATGCTCGCGCAGCCGAACATGATGGCGATATCATAGTGGAAGATGTATGCCGCAATGCTTTGCCAGAGCAGCTGCATCGTCGGGCGGTTCCGGTATTCTTCCTCGACGCAGGAACGTCCGAGTTCAAGCGTGGGACCCTGCCCGGTGACAATCCGCCCGATTTCATATTCGTCTGCAGTGTAGAACCCGCCATTCTTCTCAGCGACCGTGCTGCGCAACAGCCTGTAAGTGCCGACGACACCGCCGGGCAGATCGGCACGCTTTGTATCTATGACCAGAAGATGGTCGCAAATCTCGTCGAAACGGTCGAAGTCCCGGCGGGCCGCCTTGACCGCAGGTGACGGGATCGCAGACATCTCGTCATAGAAAACCCGATAGCGCAGGGATTGCGCCGCCTCTATCTCTTCGGCGGTGTTCGCCAGACGGGCGACAAGATTGCCGACATGTATCGGCTCAAACGCCTCATACGGAACTTCCGCGCCATCCATCAGTTGTTTGCCTTCAGGCCGCCTGACGGCGCCCTCACTTTTCAACCTCGTCGTCATCGCCGATCGGCACGCAATAGAGTTCGAGCCGTTCGCCGACGATCTTGAAGCCGAGGTCCGCCGCAATCCTGCGTTTCAGCGCTTCGAGCGATTCGTCCTCGAACTCGACGACCTCACCGGTGCGGACATTTATGATGTGGTGGTGATGTCCATCACCGTCTTCCGCGGTTTCGAACCGCGCGCGTCCGTCGCGAAAATCATGCCGCTCCAGAATCTGCGCTTCTTCAAACAGTCGTACCGTCCGGTAAACCGTTGCGAGACTGATTCTGTCGTCGATGGACGCCGCACGTTTGTGAAGCTCCTCCGCGTCGGGATGATCCTCCGCAGCAGAAAGCACCTGTGCGATGACCCGCCGCTGGCCGGTCATCTTGAGGCCCTTGTCTTTGCAAAGCTGTTCTATTCGTGAGGGCATTGACGTTTCCACGCCTCTGAAATTAGGCAATGGGAACAGTATAGTCAAAAAAATGCGGTCCGAACATGGCTACGGACAAATACAGGAAATCGGCTATTCGCCGCCCCGGCGTTTGCCAAGCCCGATCTTTTTGGCAAGCGAACTGCGTTGTTTCGCATAGTTCGGCGCTACCATCGGATAGTCGGCCGGCAATCCCCACTTTTCCCGATATTCTTCGGGAGACATGCCATATGCAGTGGACAGATGCCGTTTCAGCATCTTGAGTTTCCGCCCGTCTTCCAGACAGATGATGTAATCCGGCGTCACCGACCGGCGAACCGATACGGCCGGCTGCGGTTTTTCGGCCGTCGTCTCGCCGCCAAGACCCGCAAGGGATTCATGAACCGTTTTGATAAGGATGGGCAGATCGCTGATCGCGACGCTGTTGTTTTGAACGTGGGATGCGACTATATCCGCTGTCCAAGCAATCATGTCGCTGCCATTAGAAGAAGAATTCTCACTCATTCATCGCGCCTTTGATCAATAGAAACGGCGGCTTTATAAGATTGAATCTACAGATTCGCAATGTTTTTTTAATACTTGATAGATGAATAGAAAAAACAAGCCGGCTGACTATTTTATCGACATCACGCAAGAAGTGTGTCCGATGACGTTCGTTAAAACTCGGCTGCAGATAGAAAGGATGAATTCAGGAGAAATGCTGGAAATCCGCCTTCTCGGCGACGAACCGTTGAAAAACGTTCCCGATTCTCTGACGGAACTCGGTCATCGGGTTATCAAAATAGAGCGCGAACGCGAGGACGCCAATCTATACACGCTGTTGATAGAGAAAAAGTAGTCGCTGACAATTGTGGCAGGAAAATAACCGCTGGCCGCAAGTGACGCTGCTCATCCGGGGGCTTGCATGGCCTGTACTTCAAGACGGCAGGACATTGTAAGCGCGGCGGCAGTCGTGCCATCCTTGCGTGTATAATATTCGGGCCGTCTTCCAACCGGCTCCAATCCACGCCCGGAATAAAGACGGCGGGCGATGTCGTTATCTTCCGCAACTTCCAGAAAGAGCTTCGTCGCGCCGGCCGCCGAAGCGTATTCGATGGCGCCATCGAGCAGAAAACCACCAAGTCCGGCGCCCCGCAGTTCCGGCGAAACGGCAAGCGACAATACTTCGCATTCATCGGCGGCCTGGCGCAGCAAGGTAAAGCCTGCGACCGTCCGTTTGCGTTCATGTCGCGCGATAATGCCGTGCGCCCCGGGCATCGCCAGGATGCGCCGGATCATCGCCCCGGTCCACGCATCGTCGAAGGACAACGCATGAATGCGTGCCATCATGCCGATGTCCGGCTCCTCAACCAGCGACAGCTCATAGCCCGTCATTGCTTCAGACGTCCTCCGTTCACGGGGATTTTTGCTTCCGGTAGTCTCAGATATAAGGGAGAGAGCGTATCCTGCGCCACCCCCTGTTTTTCGAAAATTGTCCGGGCAAGCGCGGCCACGTCCACCGGATCGGGGTTGCCGGACCCCGGATCGCGCCGCAGAAGACCCGGATCCCCCTGATAGGACGAGAGCAATCTGTCAACCGCATTGCCTGCCAGAACAGGCTGCATCGATCCTATCAGCAGAAACAGATCTTCCGCCGTCATGATTTCGGGGTCGCCGTTCGCCGTGCCGCCGGAATCGAATATCTGTGCGAAGTAATCCGCACGCCGCGTCTCCAGAACGCAGAGGACGGGATGGGCCGATGCCTTACTGCCGCCGACAACACTGCGCGCGACGGCCTGCAGGGACGATACCCCGATCGCCGTCGCCCCCGACGCAATCGCGAACCCGCGCGCAGCCGCAATGCCGGTTCTGACACCGGTGAAAGAGCCGGGTCCGCGCGTCACGCCAATCAGATCGAGATTCGTCAGCGCAATCCCCACCGTCCCCACCAGCTCCTGCACCATGGGCACCAGGGCTTCGGCATGGCCGCGGCTCATCGCCATCCGGCGCACACCGAGGACGTCACCATCCTCGACAAGGGCCACAGCACAGCTATCCGCGCTGGTCTCCAGCGCCAGGATCAGGGTCATATCAGGGTCATGGCACGAAACTGCCTGTCTTATGATTCGATCCAGTCATGATAGCTTTATGATCCATCTCTGGCACGAGAACCAGCGGGAGCAACACGCAGGAGCAAATCATGGCACTGATCGATATCCGCAAGCCGGACTTCGATGTCGAGATCGAGATCGCCTATGCGACAGCAGACAACTTTACCGGCGCGCCGGTTTATGCCCGGCCCGGCTGTTATCTGCATGAGGACGCGGCAGCAGCCCTGTCAGAAGCGATCCGGTTGGCGGGTATCCTCGATCTCCGGTTTCGCGTTTTCGATGCGCTCCGCCCCAGCGAAGCCCAGTGGGCCCTCTGGAATCATACGCCCGACCCGGAATTCCTCGCAGATCCCAATCGCGGCTCGCCGCATTCACGCGGCGTCGCCGTCGATCTGACGCTGATCGATGATGACGGCAACGACCTTGACATGGGGACCGGCTTCGACGCTTTCACCCCGCTTTCGCATCATGGAAATCCCGGCGTCAGCGCCGAGGCGCAACGGAACCGTCACCTGCTGATGGGCATCATGACAACCGCGGGCTGGGATTTTTACCGCAATGAATGGTGGCACTATCAGTTGTTCAATGCGCGTGACTACGCGCTGGTGCAGGATGCCGACCTTCCCGAACCGATGATGCCGCCCGGCGCCCTGAACGGCCCGACAGGCAGTCCTGTATCATGACGACCGGCACACGGTGCCTTGCCGATGACCGTAATACGCCGGTTATGATATCCGTAAATCTTTTGATAACGGGCTTGTGAACAGAATTATTGACGCACTACAGTGCGAATTCTGGGTGGGTTTATGGAAATCAAGATGAAAAAGATCGTTCGCAACCGAATAGTGGCACTCTCATTTGCCATTGGGGTGGCAGCAGGCCTGCCTCTGCCGACCCAGGCCGCAGAGAAGGCGGATTCTGCCGTCGTCGTGATGTATCACCGTTTCGGAGAGAGCGTCCATCCATCGACGAACATCCGCCTCGACCAGTTCGAAGCCCACCTGGCGGAGCTCGCGAAACCCGAATACACCGTCCTGCCGATCCCGGAGATTATCGCCCGGCTGAAGGCCAGACAGCCTCTTCCGGACAGGACCGTCGGTATTTCGATCGACGATGCGTTTCTGTCCGTCTACGCGGAAGCCTTCCCGCGACTGAAGAAAGCCGGCTTTCCGTTCACGCTCTTCGTTGCGACAGAACCGGTGGACAACCGCGTCGGCGGCTATATGAGCTGGGATCAGATCCGCGAGATGAAGAAGGCCGGCGCGACGATCGGAAGCCAGACCCACACCCATTTGCATATGGCGTCCTCCAGTGCCGAGCAGAACCGGGCCGACCTGCAAAAATCCAACGAACGCTTCCGGGCAGAGCTTGGCGAAGCGCCGACGATCATCGCGTATCCTTTCGGGGAATACAGTCTCGCCGTCGCAGCAGTGGCGAAAGACGCAGGGCTTGCCGTCGGCTTCGGACAACACTCCGGCGTGCTACATCCCGACGCCGATATGACTTACCTGCCGCGGTTTGCGATGAATGAAAATTTTGGCGGCGACAGCCGCTTCCGGCTGGCCGTCAACGCGCTGCCGTTGAAGGTCTCGGACGTGTCCCCCGCCGACCCGATGCTGAGCCGCGACAACAATCCGCCGATTCTGGGATTCACCGTCAACGGTCCTGCTTCGCAAAGCCTCTCGCGGCTCGCCTGTTATGCGTCAGGTCAGGGCAAGGCAAGAATAGAGCGGCTGGGCGCCCGGGTCGAAGTGCGGCTGGAAAACGCGTTCCCGAGCGGCCGCGCCCGCATCAACTGCACGATGCCCACCCGGGACGGCCGATGGCACTGGTACGGGCTGCAGTTTTACGTGCCGAAGGGATAGCCCTCTGGCTGACCTGACAGTCGGCCTCTCGTCAGTCGGCCCGTCGTCAGGCGCCGGGTGAAACGGAGCGGCCGAGCCTGGCGCCATCGAACACGCTCAAGGTGTTTGCCCGCATGATCACACGGATCGTCTTTACGTAGGCGACACCGCGTTCCGAATACCGCAACAATGCCCCGGCAAGATTATAGCCGTCGATGTCGCCCTTTTCGCTGCGCATCCTCGCACGCGCCTCACGGAAGTCCTTATAGGCGGGATGACTGTTGAGATTATGGACGTAGGACTTCACCCCATCGATCAGATGGTCGAATCCGCGAACCCGGAACGATTTACCTTCCGCCCGCTCCATTGGCACGATCCCTTTCTTGTGTGCCTTGTAGGCCCGCTGGCCGAACAGGGCGTTGCCCTCTCTCGCAAAGCGGGACGTGCCCCATCCGCTCTCCTCTGCAGCCTGGGCAATCGCGAGGGATGGCGGGACGATGTCCACATGGGTCAACAGGACAGCAGGGTCCGCGCTCTGCGATCCATATCGATCCGCTATTTCCTCCAGCCAACGCTGATCCTCTTCGGCGGGCAGGCGGCCTTCCGCGGCTTGATCGCGAAGCGAGACGAGACGCGCCCGGTCCTGCAGGATCAGCTCATTGACGTGCAGGATCAGCGGCAGCGTCGACTTGATAAACGTGGTCTTGCGCAGGTCGGCGCGGGGTTCATGCCGCAAATCCTGCGGCAGGCTTGCCAGAAACAGGCGGGGCACTTCGCCGTGAACACGCACGCCGTCGATCTCGTACCCGATCGTGCGGAAGAGATCCCATAATTTGCCGGTTGTGGAGGCGAGACTTACATCGACCGGTTTCGCGAGCCTTTCCACATCGATCGATGCTTCACCCGCGCCCGGTTGGGAAATTCCCGGGCCGGCGGATTTGGCGTCTTCGCCGTGACCTGCGCGCGCGACAGGGTCGGAGACATGCGATGTTTTCAGCGCGCCAAGCGCAAACATCGTCGCGGTGCCTGCAACAAGCAGCGCGATGGCTGTTTTGTGAAAGATCGTAACTGCGTCCGCAGATGCTTTGCCCGAATTGGCCATCTTTCGTTCATCCTCTCAACGTCGCCCGTATTTTTTCCGGGTCGGTTCCGTTTTCCTGTTGCTTCCGCGGCCAGGCCCTCGCCCGGTCCGGTTAATGCGCCCCCGTCAGCTGTCGGAGGCCCTATTCGATCGCCTCTACCCGCAAGACATCGGGCACGTAAAATTTCAGAAGGTTCTCAACCCCCATCTTGAGTGTCGCCGTCGAACTCGGGCAGCCGACACAGGCGCCCTGCAGGCTCAGATAAACGACGCCGCGTTCGAACCCGCGATAGACGATATCGCCGCCATCGAGCGCCACGGACGGCCGTATCCGCGTATCGAGCAGTTCCTTGATCTGCCCGACAATGCCGGTCTCCTCGTCGTCGTCGATCAGGCGAGATACCGCATCGGCAACCTCCGCCGGCCGGACCACCGGGTCGCCGGACGCGAAATGCGCCTCTATGCCTGCGGTGACAGACGGTTCCAGTGTTCGCCAGTCCGCCGTCTCGCTTTTCGCGACGGAGACGAAATCCGCCCCGAAAAAAACGCCTTTTACTCCGTCGATCCCGAACAACCGGCGCGCGAGCGGCGCCTGGTCCGCCATGTCGGGTGACGCAAAATTGGCCGTGCCTTCCAACATCACCGGACATCCGGGAATGAATTTGAGCGTGGCGGGATTTGGAGTTGCTTCGGTAACGACGTTAATCATTTCGCTTGATCTCGGTCTGTTATTCGCGACGGTTTTTGAATGTCCGAATTGTCTGTCGCCCAACCGAAACTGGGTTAAGCAGAAGTTAAGATCAACCCGAAACTGACCGCGCCGGAACCGCCTTTCCGCAACCCTTTGAAATCCCGTCCGGTTTAATTTCGTTTCGGTTGCGGAAAGTTATGAGGGTTGTGGTTAATCGGAGATGAACAGCTGCTGTCGCCCCGGTCGGGTCAATCTATCGGGGAATCTTGCTTTCCGGATAAGGGCCACTGGAATTAACCATACCGGTCGCCTGGATGATGCGTGAAGGCCACTGAGCGGGCAAGAGAATCAGACGTTCAGGTGCGCCATCGCAGGGTCGTTTCCGAGAGCGGGTTCTGAAAAGGCTTGCCGGCAGCCGAACTGCGTTCCCATTCGTTCTTCAGCCGGAAATACCATTTCGCCTGCTGATCGGGCTGACCGGTCAGACGCAAGGCCGGATCCCAGCGCAAACCCTGCGCCTGTTTTTCGAACACCGCCTGGTCCTGTCCGAGAAAGGAGCGGACGAAGGGCATCGCCAACGGTTTAAACAGGGTCAGCCACGGCATGGACCACCACATCATATGAGTGGTGAGCGTACGGTTGTCGTCGACAGGGGTGCACGCGGTCATGCCGCAGTAAAAATTCCGGCCCGCACGGATATGTTCGATCCGGATGCCGGGCAGGGCGAAAGCGATCTGAACTTCGGGCGCGCCGCCAAGCAGCCGGTAGATTCTGGAATTCGACGACGCCCTGTGGGATGTCATGTCGAAACCAAGCGGTGAAGGCGCAAAATGCTTTTCCTTGTCCCGCCGTTCGCCGGGCCGTCGCCACCACCAGGATTCATGCACATGCGGCGTATGCGCCGGGTCGATCAGTCCGACCACGGCATGATCGATATTCACCGGAAATTCGAGCGCATGGACAATCTGCGGCGCGGCGGCGCCGACGTCAGGCACTTCCGGGACCGCGATATCAGCGCCGTCGCCCTCTCCGATCCAGACCCAGACGACACCCTGGCGTTCACGGACGGGAAAGCTCGCGACCGTGATTTTGCCGAGATCGACGGGATCGTCCGCCACAAGCGCCGGAACGGACGTGCAGCATCCGTGGCGGTCGAATGTCCAACCGTGATAGCAGCATTCGATCTCATCGCCCCGGATCCGCCCGGCGGACAGGGGTGCGCCCCGGTGAGGGCAGTTGTCGCGCAACGCAAAGACATCCCCGGTGGATGTCCGGCCGAAGACTAACGGCTGTCCGCAGATTTCCCGGTGCACAAGCGCGCCTCGGGCGATATCGCGTGCGGCGATGCCGAAATACCAGATGTTGCGAAGAATCAGCGGGGACGATAGCACGGGAGACGGGGACACGTCGGGGACAGGGCCGATGCGAACGTCAGGTCAGCATATCGAGCTGTTCGGACGTCAGCGTCCCCGGCACGATGGTGATAGGGATGGGAAACTTGCCCGACATTTTACCGCCGATGGACGACACCAGTGGCCCGGGACCTTTCTTGTCAGTTCCGGCGCCAAGCACCAGGATCGAAATTCGCGGTTCTTCCTCGATCAACGCCAGGATCGTCTCCGCCGGCTTTCCTTCCCGCACGTAGAGCGTGGGCAGCTCGCCGGTCCATTCCTGAACCTGGGAAGAATGCTTGTGCAGAAAATCCTCGGCCTCGGCGCGGGCCTCCTCGCGCATCTTTTCCTCGACCGACATCCAGTGCTGGAATTCGGCCGGTTCCATGATGTACAGCAGCGCAAGCCGTCCGCCCGTCCGCCGCGCGCGGCAGGCAGCGAAATAAATCGCGTTGACGCATTCCTCCGTGTTATCGACGACACAGAGGAAGACGCGGTTGCTCCGCATGGACGGATCCGGCGGCGGATTATCCGCAAAATCCGCCTCATCCGGCACGCTATCAGCTATGTCATCATTCATCGTTACGCCTTTCTGAAGATAACGCCAGCCAGCCAGCCTGCCACAAGGGCGATCACAATGGCAATGATGCCATACCAGGCTGCGTGATCATGCGCAAAGTCGTATATTTTCGCTTCAAGTCCAACCTTATGCACGGTCAATGGCGTTTTCTCGCTGCTCACGAGCCTGCCATCCTTGAAAAGATGGACGGTCACCTGATAGGTCCCGGTCGGCACGTTGACCGGGAACGGAATTGTCGAGCGGAACAGCCGACCACGAATGATTCTTATATCGGATATGTCTTCGCTATAGAGCGCCTGGCGTTTCTTTGACCGTATAAATGCATCGCGGAATTTCAGAACCCTCTCCGCCGAATCTTGCGAGCGTGTCGTGAGATCGATCCGCCCGGATCCGATTTTCAGCTTTTCAAGGGCCTGTGCCGACGCAATCTCGTTGAGCGGTTTCGACGCGGCCGTCCGGTAATAGGCCGGCGCATCTTCGAACGTCACCGAGGTGCCGTTCACCCAGATGCCGGCGACACGCTCCTTCCGGCGAACGATCTCGTCGCGCTTCGGCCCTTCGACCGTAACCACGATGTCGCCGAAGCCCTCGGTCGCGCCGAATAGGAGAAGTTCCGCACCGGTAAACCCCGTCGAGATCGCGACTTCACGGGTCGACAAATCGGCGACGATGCTTTGCGCGTTCGCCGATGCCGGCACACAAAGCGCGCCGAAAACCATACACCACCGGGCAAGCCATTTCGGCAGGGACGACAATAGGCGCGACATCAGTGTGCCCCCCCGATCCCCAGCGAGTAGACGTCGTCTGGCGTTACCACAAGAGTCCAGGCGACCCGCGCGCAGACGGCGAGAACGATCAGGCCGAGCGCGATGCGCACCTCTTCGCCGCGCAACCGCGAACCCACGCGGGCGCCGATCTGCGCGCCGATCACGCTGCCGACAACCAGCAGCATGGCAAGGACGATATCGACGGTCTGGTTATTGACCGACTGCAAAAACGTCACGTTGGCCGTGACAAAAACAATCTGGAACAGCGATGTGCCGACGACGACCGAGGTCGGCATGCCGAGCAGGTAGATCATCGCCGGGACCATGACGAATCCCCCACCGACGCCCATGATGGCTGCCAGAATACCGACAACAACACCCACACCGAGCGGCAACAGCGCGCTGATATACAGTTTCGAGCGCCGAAAGCGCATCTTGAAAGGCAGACCGTGGAGCCAGGTGTGATGATGGAGCTTGCGGCGCGGCGCCGACGGATTGCGGCTCCGGAACCAGGCGCGCACGCTTTCAACCACCATCAGGATCCCGACAATGCCGAGAAACAGCACATAGGAAACAGCGATCACGAAATCGATCTGGCCGATCTCGCGCAGGAAGGTAAAAAGCGAGACGCCCAGCGTTGATCCGATAAAGCCGCCGATCATGAGGACGACCCCCATCCGGATGTCGACATTCCCGCGGCGCCAATGCGCCAGGGCCCCGGATACGGATGCCGCGACAACCTGGTTGGCCTCCGTCCCGACCGCGACGGCGGGCGGCACGCCAATAAATATAAGCAGCGGCGTCATCAGAAAGCCGCCACCGACACCGAACATCCCGGACAGAAAGCCCACCATACCGCCCAGCCCAAGCAGCATAAGCGCGTTGAGAGACATTTCGGCGATCGGCAGGTAAATCTGCATGGTCGAATCTTGTTGGATTTAGGAAATCGCCATCTTTTTGCGCCCTTCGACCCGACGGCGCAAGGGGGTTCGGGACATAGGCGTCACCTTGTCACGCATACCTATCGCCAACGGGCAAGTCCGTGGTGCGCCGACACGGAGCCCCGGCACCCGGCAGGCGCGCAGTTTCAGGCCGAAATCAGCCCCACTATTTCATGTACTTCTCGCAGGATCGGGTCGGCTATCGCGCGTGCGCGCTCGGCACCGTCAGCAAGGATGGCATCGATATGACCGGGATCAGCCATCAGCCTGCGCATCTCATCAGAGATCGGCGCCAGTTTCTCGGTCGCGAGATCGGCAAGCGCCGGCTTGAAATCGCCGAAGCCGCGCCCGCCGAATTCCCGCAGGACGTCCGCCGATGTCTGATTGGACAACGCGGCGTAAATCCCGACAAGGTTTGCCGCCTCCGGACGATCCTTCAGGCCTGCCGTTTCAGAGGGAAGCGCTTCCGGGTCGGTCTTCGCCCGGCGGATTTTTTTCGATATCTCATCCGCGGTGTCCGTAAACGTGATCCGCGACTGGTCGGACGGGTCGGATTTGGACATTTTTTTCGATCCGTCGCGCAGGCTCATGACCCGGGTGGCCTCGCCGAAAATAAGCGGCTCGACGATCGGAAAGAAGTCGACGCCAAAATCGTTGTTGAATTTCTGGGCGATGTCGCGCGTCAGTTCAAGATGCTGCTTCTGGTCTTCGCCGACCGGCACGTGGGTCGCCTTGTATGCCATGATGTCCGCCGCCATCAGGTTCGGATAGGCATATAGCCCGACCGAGGCGTTTTCGCGGTGCTTGCCCGCCTTTTCCTTGAACTGGGTCATGCGGTTCAGCCAGCCGAGGCGCGCGACGCAGTTGAATATCCAGGCCAGCTGGGCGTGCGCAGATACCTGGCTCTGGTTGAAGATGATGCTGCCCTTCGGATCGATGCCGGCGGCGAGGAACGCGGCCGTCACCTCCCGCGTATTGCCGACCAGGTCTTTCGGGTCCTGCCATACGGTGATCGCGTGCAGGTCGACGACACAGTAAATGCATTCGTAATCGTTCTGCAGGCCGACGAAGTTTCGGATCGCCCCCAGGTAATTGCCAAGGTGGAGATTGCCGGTCGGCTGCACGCCGGAGAAGATCCGGTTCATCGCGTAATATCCCGTAATGTAAAGGCGGGCGGGTTATCGCCTCAACCCGGCGACCGGTCAAGCAGACGCTTGATATCGGAGAGACGGGCAGCGCCGAACCCGACCGCAGCGCCCGCGAAAACGGCGAGGCCGATCGCCACCAGAGCCGCAAGCACAAACGCAGCGAGGGCCGCATTGTCCGCCGCAAAGCCGGAGAGCGCATCCTGCGCCAGCCACAAGGCGCCGGCCATCGCGGCACTTGCAAGCAACACCCTGGGGACGGCACGGCGCAGGCGCGCATCGGCGGCAAAATCGCCGCGCCGGACGAGCAACAACGCGAGAAGGCCGGCATTGATCCACGCCGAAACAGCCGTCGCGAGTGCGATGCCGACATGTTGCAGCGGGCCCATCAGCGCAACATTGAGGACCAGATTGATGGCGACACAGAAGGCCGCGACCTTCACGGGTGTCGCCGTGTCTTCACGCGCGAAAAATCCGGGAGCCAGCACCTTTATCAGAACATAAGCGGGCAGGCCCAGCGCATAGGCCGCGAGCGCCGCCGAAGTCGCCGCGGTTTCGGCCGCCCCGAATGCCCCGCGTTCGAAAAGAACCGTGACAATCCGGTCCGGCATCACCATCAGCGCGGCGGCCGCCGGCACCGTCAGCAACAGGGCAAATTCGAGCGCCCGGTTCATGCTGCCCGTCGCAGCGGCTTCTTCGCCTGCCCGGATCTGACGTGACAACAGCGGCAGCAGCGCCGTGCCGACCGCCACCCCGATCACCCCCAGCGGCAGCTGGTTGACCCGGTCGGCGTAGTACAGAAACGAGACCGATCCCGCGGGTAACAGAGAGGCAATCACAACGTCGATGAGCAGGTTGATCTGCACGACACCGGCGCCGATCACACCGGGCAGCATGAGGATCAGCAACCGCTTTACCCGGGGCGTCAGCCGGGGCCGCAAAAGCCGGATCCGGAATTCCGCCCGGTGGCATGCGACCATCAGCCAGATGAACTGCGCCGCGCCAGCAGCGGCGACCCCCCAGGCGAGGGCATGGCCTGGGGTCTCCATAAACGGCGACAGACCGAGTATGGCCGCAATCAGACAGAGATTGAGAATGATCGGCGTCGCCGCAGCAGCCGCGAACCGGCCAAGCGCGTTAAGCACGCCGCCGAGCTGCGAGACAAGCGAGATAAACAGCAGATAGGGAAAGGTGACCTGCGCGAGCTGTACGGCGAGACCGAAGCGGTAGGGATCGTCCGCAAAACCCGGCGCGAAGCCATACATGACCCAAGGCATCGCCACCTGAAGCGCGGTGACAAAGAACAGCAGGGTGACGACAAGAACCGACAGCACTTCCTCGGCAAAACCGCGCGCGGCGTCCCGACCGCCTTCCGACATCTGCCGGGTGAACAGCGGCACGAACGCGGCGTTGAACGCACCTTCAGCAAACAGGCGACGGAAAAAATTCGGCAGCTTGAAAGCAACGAAAAATGCGTCGGCCACGGGGCCGGCACCGAGCGTGGCCGCGATCAGGATATCGCGGGCAAAGCCCAGTAGTCGGCTGATCATGGTGTACCCGCCGACAGTGGCGATTGATCGAAGCAGCGCCATAAACGCTCAGTCCTTCCCGCGTGCCCAGCGGATATGCTGTCCGTTGAGGTTCAAGGTCGGACTGAATTGCGGCATCGCAGCGGCATGGCCTATTCCGCAGCTGCTCTTGTCGCGGGCACAGGCGTTTCGCCCCGCTTCGATACGTCATCCTGCATGACCGCGAGAAGCGCTTCGCGGATCTGGTGAAGCTTGTCCTTGTGGGTGACCTGGATGCCAAAGACGTCCTTCACGTAGAATACGTCAACAGCGGTTTCGCCGAAGGTGCTGATATGTGCGGACGCGATCTGCAGGTTCAGCGCGGTCAGCGCCCGTGTCAGATCGTAGACCAGACCGTTGCGATCGCGCCCGTTCACCTCGATGACTGTGTGCGTGCGGCTTGCATTGTTGTCGATAAGAACGCGCGGAGCGACATTGAACACCTTCATGCGGCTTGGCATCCCGTCGTCTTTGCGGAGTTCTTCGCGCGGGCGAAGGCGGCCGGCAAGCGTCTGTTCGATGCGGGCGTAAAGCCGGGCCAGCTTGTCTGTGCGGTCGAATGGAGCACCGTTTTCGTCCTGGATCCAGAAGGTATCCAGCGCCATGCCATCGGTCGTGGTGAAAATTTTCGCATCGACAATGTTTCCGCCGCTCAGGGCCATGGCCCCGGCAATACGCGAAAACAGGCCCGGGTGATCGGGCGCGTAGATCGTAATCTCGGTCGCGCCCTTGAAACGGTCGACACGGTTCTTGATCGTCAGCGGGGCCTCCCGCGATTCCGCCTCGTGTGCGATGCGCGCGTGCCAGGCGAGGGTATCCGGATCGAAGGACAGCCAGTAGGACGGATAGCCCCGCGCAATATGCGCTTCAACGGATTCGGCCGGCAGATCGGTCAGCAGGTCCCGCATTTCGTGTTGGGCGTGCTCGATCCGGGCGCTTCGGCCCTCGGCGGAATGACCGCTGGTGAGGCGTTCTTCAGCGGCCTCGTAAAGATCGCGCAAAAGGGCCGCCTTCCAGGCATTCCACACATTCGGCCCGACGGCGCGGATATCGGCGACCGTCAGCACGAGCAGCAATCTCAGCCGTTCGACCGACTGCACGATCGCGCAGAAATCGGTGATCGTCTGCGGGTCGTTGATATCGCGCCTGAACGCCGTGTTGCTCATCAGAAGGTGATAACGCACCAGCCATTCGACGGTTTCGGTCTCCTCGTCGGTCAGACCGAACCGGGGACAGAGCTCGAGGGCAACCTCGGCGCCGAGTTCCGAATGATCGCCGCCGCGTCCCTTGGCGATATCGTGAAGCAGGACAGCCACGTACAGCGCCCGCCGGGACTGCACCTTGTGGATCACGTCCGTCGAGATCGGCATCTCCTCGGCATATTTGCGGTTCTCGACGCCGTGCAGAATACCGATCGCGAATATCGTGTGCTCGTCGACCGTATACACATGGTACATGTCATGCTGCATCTGGGCGACGACGCGGCCGAAATCGGGCACGAACCGGCCGATGACCCCGGCTTCGTTAAGCCGCCTGAGCGTCGTTTCGGGATCAATCTCCGATGTCAGCATCTCGGTAAACAGGCGGTTCGCCTCCGGGTCGTCCCGGATGGTGTCGATGACGTTCAGGTTCCGCGTGATCGCGCGCAGCGCCTTCGGGTGAATATCGAGCTGCTCTGCCTGCGCCGTATGAAACAGGCGCAGGATCTTCACCGGATCGTCGATAAACTCCCGTGCTTTGGCGATATTCAGCCGGCCGCCCTCTATCTCGAACCCCTCGATCGATTTCTGAAACAAGCCGAGCGACGGCAGGCGGAATTTCGGCTTGCGCTGATGTTCGGCCTCGAGCGCCGCGCAGAAAATACGGGTCAGATCGCCGATCTCCTTGGCGATCAGATAGTAGTGCTTCATGAACCGTTCGACACCGCGCGCGCCGGCGCGATCGCGGTATCCGAGAAGCTCCGCGATCTGGGGCTGCTTGTCGAAGGTCAGACGGTCCTCGCCACGCCCGGCGAGAAAGTGAAGATGGCACCGCACGTCCCACAGAAAGCGGTGGGCGCGATCGAAGCGGCTCGCCTCTTTCTTGGTAAGAACGCCACGATCGACGACGTTGGATACCTCGTCGATCTTGTAGAGGTACTTCGCGATCCAGTAGAGCGTCTGCAGATCGCGGAGGCCACCCTTGCCTTCCTTGATATTCGGCTCCAGCACATAGCGGGACCCGCCCAGTTTTTCGTGACGGGCGTCGCGCTCGGCGAGCTTTTCCTCGACGAATTCAGGGCCTGAATTTTCCGCGACCTCTGCGTAAAACCGGCGGCGCAATTCGTTATAGAGTTTCTTGTCGCCCCAGAGATATCTGGATTCCAGCATCGCGGTGCGGATGGTCAGGTCGCTGCGCGCCAGCCGGATACATTCATCGACGGAACGGGTGGCCTGGCCTACCTTCAGCTTCAGGTCCCAGAGCATATAAAGGATATATTCGATGACCTGTTCCTGACGCGCCGTTTCCTTGTAGGGCAGCACGAACAGCAGATCGATATCCGAAAACGGCGCGAGTTCGCCCCGGCCGTAGCCGCCGACGGCCGCAACGCACAGCCGTTCGCCTTCGGTCGGGTTTGATGCCGGATAGACGTGATCGGTAGCGAAATCGTAGATCAGGCGGATGACCTGGTCGGCGAGGAACGAAAGCGCCCGCGCGACCTGTTCGCCATTGGCCTCGCCCGCATCGAAACGGCGGCGGACCTCCGTGCGCCCATCTTCCATCGCCGCCTTCAGCAGGGCGAGGAATTCTCCACGAACCTCCTGCGGGGTAACTTTGCCGGCGATAAGCTGATCGATCTCGCCGACGAGAGCCGCCCGGTCGATGATCCGGCGCTGTTTCGGAATAGATGGCATCTAACGGTTACCAATTGTGCAGATCACGGGAATATATAACATCTGTAAAGAATATCCGAATGCGTTTGCTGGCAGGCCGTCTTGTCGGGATCTGCCGGGTAATTTGGGCAGGTACGCACATTTAACCTGTATCAAGGAAAACGAAGCGCGAAATATGCCAGAATATCCTGAATTGCCTGCCTTCCGTTACCCTGTCCGTTAATCAGGAAGAATCCCATGAAAGCGCACCCTCCCTTCAATCTTGACCGCTGGGTCGACAAGTTCCGTGATCAGCTGAAGCCGCCGGTCGGCAACAAGCTGCTGTTCGAGGAAGACGGGATGATCGCGCAGATCATCGGCGGACCGAACACGCGGGTCGATTTTCACGACGATCCCGTGCAGGAGTTTTTCTACCAGATCAAGGGCGACATGATCCTGAAGGTCGTCGATGACGGCGAGATCAAGGACATCCGCATCAACGAGGGCGAGGTCTTCATGCTGCCGCCCCATATGCGCCATTCGCCGCAGCGCCCGGTGCCGGGTTCCTACGGGCT
>Ga0181554_1001254_pt1 | contig 24255 bp, 17 predicted proteins | sample 011ome_16_FD_145602 | JGI IMG/M metagenome (GOLD analysis project Ga0181554, IMG submission 145602) | Coastal salt marsh microbial communities from the Groves Creek Marsh, Skidaway Island, Georgia - 011503CT metaG (spades assembly) | ecosystem: Environmental > Aquatic > Marine > Intertidal zone... | reverse complement strand
ATCTGAAGCGCGGATTAGCACCGATAGCAAAAGCAATTTTGAAATAGTCCAATAGTGATCGTTGTAGTAAATTCCAGGCGTGCCGGCCAGCGCGTGTAATAATTATATTCAGATGTTTTTTTTTTTAAAATTGCTGTACGTTTTTATTCCTCTGCTTCTCTTACTCACTCTCCTCGTTCCGCGTTGCCTAAATATGCCGGTTCACTAGGCGCATACTTCACCGTCTCTAAACCACCACTAGAATACTTTGTACTTAAGTCTGCCGTAGAAACCTTCTGGTCGGAGGCAAGTATTTCGTATGCGTCGATATATTTCCCAAACGGTTCCACGAACGTCTTCTTCGTGTGTTCTATTAAGCCATCCGTGCTCATCATTTTCTTCGCAAACTGCGTCGCGCGTTTGGAAATAGACGCGCATTCGTCCGGATTTTCCTTGGCCCAGTTCACCCGTTCTTCTAAGTTTGAAAGATCCTCGTCGAGAGGAATATAATGCACCCACGGCTGAATGTCGTCGTAGAACGAATCTCGCATCGGCGTTTCGTGATGAAACAGAACGCCAGGCATGCCAAGAAACCAAAGGGTAGATTTCCACGAAGTACCGCCTCCACCTCCAAAGTCCGCGAGATACTTGTAATTTGAGTAATCGCAAGCGTCCATCTCGTCAGAGGTGAAAAGATTGAATTTATCGTCGATGCAGGAAGATTGCGGCGCGTGTTCGTTTCTGTCCGTAAACTTTATGTCGAAACTCTCCGGATTCAACGACCCGAGTACGGCGGCGTACAATCGCGGTGGAACTCGCTTTTCCACCGTGCTCGCCGGCGACGAGTGCAACACGGCATCTATGATTGTAGACCGACTCGCGTGGCACAGCCCAAGTTGGTGCAAAAACTCAAATCCACTCCCAGTTCCGACACTTTCGTACTCTGAAAGATATCGCCAATCTGATCCTCTCCAAACCAATTTTGGAATGAGCGAGTTGTACTTATCTATTCTTGCCGCGTTGCTATCGTACGTTTCGATGTACATTCTATCTTCCGAGCATTGCGATGGTGACGAAAACCAGTCGCACTGAGCGTATTTATCTGGGTTATATGCGTGCGCGATGCACGGGGCGAGCGGCAACGTCGGCGCTTGTAATAATCCAGCTATCTTTGTTGGGTCCTTCGGTATCGTTCCAAAGGTGAATATTGGCGCCGGCATAGAGCCACATCCGCTACTCGACCCAGCGCACGGGTTCTGTGGGTAGTCTTGCGTCGCCCAACCCATATGGAACGGTTGGTTCTCAGCATTCGACGCGTCGAATCTATCGGCAAACTCAGTCGAAGCGACGGCGTATAAAAAGTCAACCGCGCCCGATGATCTGTCGTCCACATTCAACTCCTCGTCGACTTGTTTGAGAGTCCACATGGTGAACTCGTAATGCGGCGTCCAGCTTAGTATGTGCATTGGCATTCGCGGTTGTTCTGGAAGAAGCATCGTTCGCGAATCCAAAATATCTTTATACGATAAGGAACTCGGTATGTGATAACTGTTCCCACCAAGTTTTCCTTCTGCCTGTTTGTTTTTGTTTTTGTTATCATCCTTGTTGTTCACGACGTAATTCTTAATCTTATTGCCTTTCTTGTTACCGCCAACATTGGTTCGTCTCAGAGAGAAGAACGTCGTGAGAAGTTTGTTCGTCGTCGACGTCGACGACGTCGACGACGATGAAGACGAGTTTTCAGCTGCCCCGGTGTGTTTCGTGTAGAAATGTGTTGGTGGAGGTAAAGACATCGCTCCGATCGTCACGGAAAGGAAAAGCAACGAAGCTAAAACGCTCATGCTAAAAACATTGTGCCACACCGCGTTTAAAAACGCATCCACGCCGAAGTAAGCGCTCCAGCTCGTGTACTTGTTGTTGAGTATCAAAGATTGCGATTCCGGCGAGTGCGTTTGGCTGTACCTCATTTTACTCTCTCTTTTGCCTCCGTCCTCTCTTCTGATTTCAATTTGTCTTCTTTTACTGTGATGATAAAATAATAGACGCGACTCTTTCACTTGGCGATCAGTGCGACGTTCTTCGTCTGTTCTTTCTCGGAAAGTTCTATCAAACGCAAAAGCGTGGCGTCCTGATTTAAAAGTAAAGAAAGATGATTGCGTTTTTTTTTTGATATCAGAGAGAAAGGGTGTTACATATTTTCTCTTGCTTTTGCTTGCAAAATAACACCAGTGGAGAGTTCAAGAAGAGAAATTTGCCCGCACTCGCGCCACCGCGCGCGTTGTGTTTTATTATTTGAACACACGCAGGAACACGAAGAAAATGGTAAACTTGGACGAGGAGAATCTCGCCACCACGAGCACCGATGATAATGGTACTCCCGCGACGACGACGACGACGACGACGACGATGACGAGAAAAGAAGAAGAAGGCAGACGGGACCAACGAGAGAAACAGATGCGAGAGCGGTTGAAAGCGCAAGCGTATTTAGGTGAACAATATTTCCTTGCCGAACACAACCGGAGAAAAGACAACAAGAAATATAGCGATAATAACGATTGGTTCTCAACTGAAGACGAAACGTTCGTCGTCGCCACGAAAGCGTCCAATCCAAAATTCCCACCGAGCGCTTTCGCGCAGTTTTCAGAAAACGAAAACGTCGTGCAGAACAACGCGGGAGGACGACGACGAGATGAACACCAGCACCAGCACCAGCACCAACAAAAAATAACAACCACAGCGACGAAACATAAACAGTTGTACTTCTCTCCGCCGCAAAATTTGGAAGATATACAAGGAACCTTGCCCTCGCAGAACGGCGTCGCTTCGCACATGGTGTGCCAATGCGACGAGGCGAGTCAATACGTCACCATCAATCCAGATGCGCGCGGAAAGTGGGAAGGCGAAGGCGGGAGGAAACAGTACGCCCAGAGGTGTCCGGTTCACTTCCCTTTCGCATGGACATGGAAAGGGGACGTGAACACTGGACCGATGAAAGGCGAGGCTTGGATGTCTGCCGCGCGGATGCGTGATCAACGCGCGAAGGAGGTTGCGTGGGAAGCGCGGGAGTTAGAGCGACGAAGACTCGCGCTTAGGAGTATTTACGATAGAGAAAACAAACATCACCCGATGAATTACGAACTAAAAACCGAGACCAATGAAGGACACGGCGAAGAAGATTTTGAAAAGTGGAAAGATAAGAAACACATGCAGCGAGAAAAACCTACCATGTTCACGAGAGTTGTGGACGCGTTGGAATCAATCGGTCACAATCTTTTCGGCGACGACGATGACGACGAGTATTACGACGACGACGACGATGAAGGAAGAACACGAAGAAGGAACAACGAAAAGATAGTTCGAGACGTACATAACGCGAGAGAATTTGCGCAGTTTGTCAGAGATGAGGGCGCTTTGAAGTACCTGTCGTCGAATTCGTCGTCACCTAGAAAAATTAGTGAAAAAGTAAACAAGAATCCAAATGGAATCGTCGACCGGTCCATGAAACAGCGGTTGCTCGACACCTCAAAAAGTTCCGTCAAATTCTCGCAGTTAAAAGGTGAACCCGGTTACGTCGTGTACGAAACAAATTTCAATTACTACGTAGTCACGCACGATGCGAGCTTGAGTAATTGGATTTACGCGAAACTCGATCGGACGAGTTCACGAATGCGAGTCGAAGAAGGCGGGCGGAAAAGAACGGAGGCAGAAATGAACGCGTTTTTTCGAGAGGTAAGAAAGAACGAAGGCACGGTAACTAAACTAAGCGCCGGTGCCGGTTTAGTCGTTTTCATTGAATTCGCCGGGCAAGAAGAAGGGTTGACGGTAGATTCTGTTGAAGTTGAAGACGCGTCAAAGAATCCGGAGGGTATTATTTTGCGCGATGAACTCAAATTTCGAGAAAAAATGCGGCGAATGCAAGAATTCAACTTGAATTACTTACACATTGAGCGTGTATATCCGGACAAGTGGGGTGCAAATGGAGCGCAGTTTGGCGTAAAGAAGGATTACGTCGTCTTTAGTGGTGCGGATAGCGTGCGAGTTCCGAGCAAAGCAAACGCCGAGCGGGCCGCCTTGATGAACATGCACCTAACGGTTGAAGCAGCTGATTTCGCAGAGGAATCTCGTTTACAAGCTAAAGATCGTGAAGAAGTATTTAAAGCGCGTCTTTTAATAAACGGTGGAGAAGTTCTCGATCGGCATTCGGGGAGTGGATCGAACCAAAAGTGGGTGTATAAAAATGGTCGAAAGTTGAAAAAAATAGCAAACGCAAAGCCAAAGCCACCGCCGTCGTATGGAAACAAAGATTTCAGGGGTAATGGTCCCGTTGTCGACTCAAAATCTTCGTCATCTAAGAACAGCGTAACGAACACGCTGATCGGATCGCTGGAGCAATCGTTGTTTGGTAAACAAATCGCCGACGAACTTTTAGAAGAAGACGACGAGCTCTCCTTCTGGGAAGGCACGCCCGTAGGTGTTCGGATTTTACCAGACTTTGTCGCGCACAGTTACATCAAACCTGGTGACGTTCGAAAAGTCAAGAGATTGAACATGCAAATCTATCGAACGAAACTTTTGTCCGAAACGGAATCGATTGCAAACTTTTTTGTGCCTCTTCTCGAGACGGTGTTGAAAGCGGTTTCGCCTCGGTTTCTGAAGATGAATAATAATAACGATGAATACGTGAAGAAAGATGCCAACGCCGACGAAAACACCGCCGAAGCCGTCGAATACTTAGACGAGGACGACATTGATATCGTGCAAAAGTATCTGTACTCAGATTCAAGAATACCTTTGGGAACGCGATTGGTAAAGTTGCGTTTCCGAAGCTATTCCAGGCACGAAAGCGATCCGATTCGCGTTCAATGATGATGGTACAAATAGTTTTTTTACAAGTGATAGTAAATCCTTTAGTGATTGTGATAATAACCAAGCGCTCTTGAGTGATAGCAGCACTCGCATTTATTGTTTTCACCCTTCTGTTCGCTGACGTTGTCGCTTTTTGACGTATTCAGAATAGAGCGGAAGCGAATCGTAATTGAAAAAATCTTCCTCGTCCTCTTCTCCTTTTTCGTGCTGTTTTTGATTTTTGATGGATGAAAGCCTTTTGTTTACTTTTCGTCGTTGTAACTTGATACTGAGCTCGTCAACTTCCCGTCTTAAACGTCTATTCTCTTCCTCGGACGCGTGCACTTTATCCAACACGCGTTCGAGTTCCTCCGACCCGTGCGCACGCGCATTCTCGTCGTCGCTTTTTTGAAGATTTAATTTTGTGCCTTCACGACGTTGATGGTGTATTTGCTCAAACCTGTGCCAGAAAGATTGCATTTCCGAGTCGAAAGAGATCTCATCGTGCCGCGGATGCGAATGACGTTCTGCAGACATGCTGTTATTCCCTTCTTCGTTTTCTTCTTCTTTTATCTCCTCTCATTTTTATTATTATTAGTGCACGTTGTGTATTCTTCTTCTTCTTCTTCTATTGAAAGTGTGACTTGTGAGTACGTAAATGACGCTTTTTCTTCTTCTTCTTCTTTCTCCTTCTTCTTAAAATCAAAAGCTCCATAAAAATTTCGAGAAAGCAGATGATTTCCTCCCTCGTTCAAGGCTATGGAAGCGAGGACGAGGAGAGCGAATCAGACAAAGATAAGAAGGATGATAAAGAGAAGAAGACTCACAGAGAAAAAGAAGAAGAAGAAGAAGAAGACGATATTGGTAGGGAGCAGCGACGACGACAACGTCAACGTCCACTCAGCGTTCCTTCCACGTTCGAAAGTAGCAGAAGAAGGAATTTTCACGAAAAGAAGAAGAAAAACGAAGAAATAAATACGGAGATACAAGCGCGCGTGGAGAAGTATTTAGAGGCGAAAAGAACGACTCGACTGAATATAAACAGTCAACTGAGAGAACCGAAAGGTTTCCGCAACCCTAACTTTCTTCAATCTGTCGTTGAACACTTTGGTGTGGAGCAAGATGGAAGTGAACTCCCAGGACGACGAGAACAAAAAAAGCAAGAAGAGGAAGAAGACTCGTACGAGAAAATAGCAGCGAGGCAAAGAGCCGAGGCGGAAGATAGAATTAGAAATAGAACAAATATAAGTTTCGTCCAGCAAAATGAGGAAAGTTTTGGAGGTCCAGATGCACAGGAGCTGATAGATAAGGCGAGAGAGCAAGCCCGAATGCTAAACGCGAGGATGGCCGCCAAAGGACAAAGGTGATGGTAAAATTGATGATGACGAAACTCTCTGCTTGCTTTAATCTTATTGATTGTACTTTAGTAGTATTGTTATTGCTGATTGTAGTATGTAGCTATTTACTCTCTAATGCTTCCTAGGTTGCTTTCGTTTCATCATCATCGTCTCTGACTTTTTCTTTTTCTTCTTCATCATCACCCGAGTCAACCAACGCGGTCCCTGGATGTTCGCCTTCTTGAGGAACCCACAAACCACTGTCAACCATTCTTCGCATGTAAAACTTAGCATCCTTCATAGAAAGGCCGTTGACGTATTCACGAAGCGCTTCAACGTCACCGGACTCAAAAGCTGTTTGCATTTCTTCCGGCAAGCTCTCGAAAACTTCAATCGGATTGAGGCCTCCTGGTCCTAACGGCGGATTTTCTATTTCTTCTACTCCTGTTTGGGTGGTCCCTTCCACTTTTTTCGCTTCTGCTTCTTCTTCCATTTTTTTCTTTTCCGCGCGTTCGATGAGCTTTTCGACGTAATCCATCTCGGCGAGCTCGTATTCGTGCAGAACTTTTTCGTCGTTTTCCAGTAAACGCACGAAAAACGGTTTGTATTGGTCCAACATAGTTCTTTTATTCGCCGTCGCAAAATCGGAAATAGATTTCAGCGCGAAACCGGCTTTGGCCGTACTAAGTACCTTGTCTCGACCAACAACGCCGTCCATTTCTTCATACAGAGCTTTGAGCAAGAGATATCCGAGCGCGTGTTCGCACACCAAGTACGTATGTTTCGAGAGATACGCCTCTATGCGGGCATATGGATTCTTATTTTGACTTTTCGTCTCTATGTCTCCGCCTTCCGCGAGCGTATCCAGCTCTTTCTCGTATTTTTCGCAATACGCCTCGTACGTCATTTTCTGCGCCTGAACATTTTCCGAAACTTCCGTTGGCATGCAATCCTTGCCGACGAGTGTTTTTGAAGTAGTGACTTTACACAATTCTTCTGCGCTAAACGTTCGTTTCTTCTTTTCAGCTTCAAGCTTTTCCTGGGTTTCTCGAAGCGTCGTTTCCAGATTTTCCAATTCGTCTCTCACGCTTTTCAACGCGTCCTCGTCGCCCGCGCATCTATCTTCGACGATGTCAATCTCCAGTGTTTTAATCCTCTTCTTCGTTTCTTTGATAGATTTCTCGTATTCTTCGATTTTCGCGTCAATATCAGACGCTTTATTCTGTTGACTTTCTCTCTTGATTCTTCGAAGAGTGTTCGCTTCGATAAATTGCGCGCCCGGGTGTAAGTCTTCGTCGTCGCTCAACTCGAGCTTATCCCACTTGGAATAATCAAAACCAGCCGGTGGCGCCATTTAATGGAATGGAATGGATTGGATTCGATCGAAAGGTCGTGCGCGTGTGTTGTATTTTGTGGTTGTGAGTGTGACGGAAGTATGACGCGAACGAAAAAGAAAAAGATTTCTTTTCGCGTGCTACTGTGACTGTGTATTTATGCGTTTTCGCGAATCCGAAGAGACTTTCTTTTTTCTTCGATAATTATATACAAGAGCTACTAGACAACAACAACAACAACAACAACAACAAACAAACTATAATAGCGGTACACTTCTACGCGACGATGACAACATCGATTAATCATCTGTCATTTCGACATCTTTCACCTCCTCCTCCGGTTTCCTCTGCAAGGCTTTAATTTTAGGAACGTCGCCGAACGGATTTTGCGAGGATTCGCTATTTTTAAGCGAGTTCCAAGTGGTCAAAGCCGCTAATGTCCTTCCGTACGTCGTCTCTAAACTCTCCTTATCCGCGTTTGAAAACTCCTCAAGTAAATCTTCGTCGGATGATAATCGAATCGTGCGCCTCGCACCCATGGTTTGCTTAGCTAAATCCGCCGTCGTCGGTATGTTGGTTAAAATGTGCTCCTTCACCTCTTCGCCTCCCGCGGTGTTTGAAATTCTATTCATTAAACATTCCACTCTCGCTTGCGCGCGAGCGATCATTTTAGACAGCACGGCGGTGTCATAAAACGGTTGTTTCGAGACGGAGACTAATATCGGCGAACGCAAGGCGACTCGAGAGAGTTTATCGTGCTTTTTCAGAATTTTCACCAAAGCGGTGAAGTTGATATTCGTCCAGTGTTCCATGAGGACCAACTCGCCGTGGAAGTTTGCCAACTGCACGCACAATTCCGCTTCGATCTCTAAGTTATTTGGCTCCACAGTCGTAGCATTTGCCATCATCTGTTGATGTTGTTGTTCTTGTTGATGTTGCTGCTGCTCATATTGTGAAGACGATACTTGCGTCGACGACGCCCTGCTGTTGTCGTTCGTGTGAGAAATATTCTTTTCATTCTCACCCTCGTCGTCGTTGGAAGGGTTGCCGACGATTTTGTTCGCGTTCTCAAAAATAAACAGTTTATCCTCGCCGACGATTTCGCTAAACATCACGTTCAATCTGCTCTCTTTCATCACCAACTCTTCCTCTTTGTTAATGAAGAACTCGTTGAATTTCATGACTTCCTGTTGTAACAATCGAATAAAATCTTTCTCGACTTCAGGACTGTCGTTTCCACTCGGAATCGATTTGAGCGTCTTCTTCAAAGCTTTGTATTGAAGAAATTTATCTCGAATATCCTCCGCGGTGTTGTTCACCACTGATTCGAGTTGATGACCAAACTTCATCTTCTCGTTCGTTCGTTCGTCAATCACGCGCGCCGCGCGATACTACTCGTCGTTGTATGGTAATAAGAACACTTCGAGAAGAGCGCGTGTTTAAACTCTGAGGCGCGAAAATGTTCTCTGAAATATTCCTTTTTTGTTGTTTTTGGAGGACAGATGCCAGAGGACACTCCCAATCTTCCGTTCGGATTTTTTTTTTTTGCAAAATCAAAAAATCAACTCCCTCTTTCCTCGTTTCACACCTTTCCTCGTTCAAAACTATTTCTCTTCACGCAAATACAAACCGCGATATGGTGGTCATCTCTGCCATCCTCGCGTCATCAACGTCGACGTCTTTTAGAGGAGGAGAAAGAGGAATAGGAGGAGAAGAAAGAAGATTGCATCGCTCAGCGACGACAGCTGCGAGACGGAGTTCGATTTCAAAGAGAATCGCGTCGTCGTCGTCGTCGTCGTCATCCTCGTCTGCAAACATCAACAACAACAACAACAACAACAACAACGAGAAAGAAGACATATTCGAGGTCATATCGGAGAACTTGCCGTTTTTTATCGGTGGTGTGGTAGCCGGGACGTTTGGTTTATCCATAACCGATGACTCCAGTCCACTGAAAGGCTGGGTAGCCGAGAGGAAGAGGAAGAAGAAGAATAGCAACAAGAATAGAACAACAAAAACAACAACTTTTGAATTGAGACAGGAAGAAGAATCGGTGTTCACCATACCGACGACGCAAACGACGCTCGAAAACAACAACAACAACAACAACAACAGCGATAAATAACTTCAGCATTTGCGGAAGAGGTATACAATGTAGTATATTTCTCTTGTATAATATTTAAATTCACAACGCACACAAAAAAAACTAATAACACTGCTAATTGACTCTTTGTCTCTTTCATTTTTCTAATCCCAACTCGTACGGCTTCCATGTCCGCCCCCGCCGCCTCCACCGTAGCCGCCTCCACCGTAGCCGCCTCCACCGTAGCCGCCTCCACCGCCGCCTCCGCCGCCATGGTTACGATAATCTCTCCCCCCATATTTGCTACCACCACCCGAGCGACCTTTAGATCGACCGCCATAGGAAGATCTGGACGCAAAACCGCCGAGAAAGGATGGAACTTCTTGTCCAGCTTCGGACATGACGTCCATGAGAGCTCTGGCAATGCCTGCATCCTTATCCCCAAACAAAGCAGTCGCTTGACCTTTCTTACCAGCGCGTCCAGTTCTACCAATTCTGTGGACGTAATCGTCGATATCTGTCGGTAAATCAAAGTTCACGACGTGCGTGACGTGAGGAATGTCCAAGCCTCTCGCCGCGACATCCGTGGCAACCAAGATTGGAGTTCTCCCGGCTCTGAACGACTTCAACGCAGCTTCTCTCTCTTGTTGCGTGCGGTCACCGTGAATGGATGTCGCCGGTTTACCTTGCTCGCACAAAAAGTCCTCCAATTGATCGGCGCCTCTCTTCGTTTCAACAAACACAAGCGTCAAACCCGGGACAGCTTCCGTCAAATCCAAAAGCATTTGAGTCTTGTCGTAATACGATGGGACATAGCAGACCGTTTGATTGATGAGTTCGGTAGAAGAACCAACGCGACCAACGGTTAAGAAAACGTAATCGTGTAAGAAATCAGATGCCATTCTTTGAATCTCCTTTGGAAACGTCGCAGAGAAGAGCATCGTTTGACGCTCGCCCGTGCGAGGCATGTCTCTTTGCTCCACCAACTGTCGAATTTGCGGTTCAAAACCCATATCCAACATCCTGTCCGCCTCATCTAATGCCAAGTATTCGCACTTGGCCAATCCGACTTTGGCTCGGTCGATTAAATCAATCAATCTCCCTGGTGTCGCGATGAGAATGTCGCATCCGCGCTCCATTTCTCGAAACTGTTCGGCAGCTGGAGCGCCACCATAGACAACCACCGCTCTGCATCCCGTCTTGTACGCAAACTTTCTCGCTTCTTCGTGAATTTGAATAGCCAACTCGCGCGTTGGTGATAACACGAGCGCTAATGGCAACGTTTTTCTGCCTCTCTGTCCGCCGCCTCCAGTCAAGAGGCCGCGATTGAGAATGCCGCAAATGATTGGAAAGCAAAACGCCGCCGTCTTACCGGAACCAGTCTGCGCGCATGCCATTAAATCCCGACCGGCGAGAGATATCGGAATTGCGTAACGCTGCACCGGAGTCGGCTTTTTGAATTTACATCTTTCGATATTGGCGTTGATTTCTTTCCCAAAGTCCACGTCCTTGAAGAATTCGATCGGTTTCGGCGGGTCGTTACCAGACACTTCCACTGGAATGTCTTCATACGCATCAAAATTTAAACCGTGGTTCTCAGTTTGGAACATCTCTGTTTCTGCATCCGCACCTTCCGCTCTGGCTTTGTCCTCAGCTTCCATTTGAGCGAATGGATCAGATTCGCGAAAGCGAGACGACCTCCCGGTATCCCATCCGCCTCGTCTTCCACCATCATCTCTTCTTCTGTCATCGTCTCGTCTCCCAAACGACGAGTTCGAGTAATCTAAATCCTCTCTATTTCCCCGGGATGAACCACCCCATCCTGCGCCGCGAAATGAACCGCCACCTCTGTCATCTGTTTTTATGAAGGAAGAAATCAATAAATCAATAAAATTTTGATATCGTTTAGCATTGTATTTGATCGATCGATCGATCGATCGAGCTCGCAGAGAGAAGAGCGAATGCGATAGCGTGGGAACGTTTCTCCCGCGAACGTTGCGGAGCAATAAAATGCCTCTCTTTCTTTCATTCTTTCTTTCACATTCTGCGGTGGTATTAAAAAAGTTGAAGCGCCGTCACGAGCACACGTTGTGTCGATTGATTTAAATTTTTTCAACAACTGCGCGCGCTCAAACGGCGGACTCTCGCGATCGTTATGCATCCATTGCGATGCGCGAATTCCACGCAAAACTATGCGCTTTATTCGTTTCGAACGAAAAAAATCACGATTTATTTCTCTGAAAAGAACCTACCTCGATAATCTCGTCTGCCGCCACCACCGCCATAATCTCGTCGGTCTCCTCCTCTTTCAGTGTTCCCTCCGCCTTGCCGATTTCTCAAGTGCGGTGGAACGTACGAAGACGTTTTTCCTGCACTCGCTGCAGGAGTGCTCGTTGTTTTTGTCGATTCATCTTTACTCAAAGTTCCCAACGGTGGTAACTCTTCGGTATCGTCAGCCCAGTTATTCGCCATATATTCGCGTCGCTTTCTGGCGAACAACTCGTCTTCCGATTTTTTTTCTTTTGCGCGCGAAAGGATTCATGCATTCTTTTTCGCTCAGTTTGGTCTTTCTTGGAAAAGAGAAGAGCTCCTTTCTTTCTGAGTGATTGAACAACCGACCCCACACTTTCTTTTACGAGTAGAAGGAAGGCAGGGACACGCGCAAATACACACACACAAACACGTAAAAGTGAGACACAGATTTAGAATAGAAATGGACTTGGAAGGGTCAGGCGGTGGATCGCTCTCACCGCCGCTCTCCATGAACAACAACAACAACAACAACGGAAAAGGAGGAGGAGCCGACACCACCCTTTCAACCGACAACGACGCAAAAGAGATTCATCCAATAATTCCCCCATCGAGACCGATGCACGCGGCGATGTCGAATCCATTCGTCGATGGTACTGGTGGTGGTGGTAATGATAATGAGTACGTCGCCGCCCCGGGAGCATCGATGCAGAACTCCGTATATACCACGCGGAGGTTTGCGCAAAGAGCAACAGATTCCTCGTCAACGATAAATCAACAACAACAACAACAACAACAAAACCAGCAGAACGCGGAGAAAGGAGGAGGCAAAAATACGCAAAACAACAGAGCTAAACCGTCCATATCGGCGGCAGATTCCAACGGTACCCGAGGTAATACGAACGATGAGAACACAGACGACGACGAAGATAACGACAAGGACGGCGATGGAGACAACGAGGACAAAGCAAATGATAATAACAATAAGAAGAACAAAGCGAGAACAACGAGAAGTAGCGGTAGTTTGCACTCCGAAGAAGTAGAAGGAGGCGGCGCTCCTAAAGCGGGAAGCTTGAATGGAACGGAAGATGCAAACACCGACGGTAGACCTGAAGTAGAATCTAAAGAGAAGAAAGCAGTAAGACAACAAAGACGGCAACGTCATGTTGGTAGCACGAATAATAATAATAACGAAGATGGAATGGACACCTCCGAGGAAGCTGCGGCGGTTGTAAACGAAACCGCTCCGCTCCCTCCGACGAGTGAGTACGAATACAAAGAACCATGGGATATTCCCTCGGCAGAGTTGATTCCAGCGGCAAGAAGTCTGAAACTCACCGCTGATGCGTATCAAAACGAAGGGCGATTTGATAACGCCGAGAGAACATACGGTATGGCGTTGCGTTTTATCGAGCACGAGTCTCTCTTCGCCTCGAACCCGGTTGATGAGAACGTAGAGAAACAAATAACAGACGCGAAAGGAAGTAATCCAGATCTGCAACTCGTTTCAAAGAGTGAACTTACCGTTGCGTGTTTGATTGAAGCTTCCGTGTGTGCTTTGAAGCGTGGAGATCCTTCAAGAGCGGGTGACTTAGCCTCGAGGGCGTTAAACAACTCGAAAAATAATACTTCGGCTCTAAAAGCGCGAGCGCAGGCTCGCTTAGCCGAAGGCGATTTCCAAAACGCGCTCGCAGATTGCGACGAGGCTTTAAAAATCGAGGAACAAGCGGATACGAAAGCTGATTTTGAACTTTTACGGAAAGAAATTGAAACGCGTTCCGAGCAATTATTGCCCATGCGCGGAAAACAGCAACAGCATGAGTTTGATTACGGCATCCAAAATGCTGCGGTGGTGCGAAACGCGTTTGCGGCGAATGATGCCGCAGGTAACGAGGCACCCGTTGGAATGAACGCGACGACAGTGCGAACGACAACTTGGCAAGCTGAAGTAGAAGGCGAATCCGAAGGCGGTAGGAATACGATGGATACGGAACCCGGTGCCGCGTTCGGAGGCATCGTGCGAGAAAAAATTACAGAAGGCTACGATAGAGATCACGGTCAAACGTTGTTAAACGCAGACGTCGAGAAGAAGAGTAATCCGAACGGAACAGCAGGTGCAACGACAGAAGTCGGGGATACGACCGCACAACTAAATAAAACGCACCTTCCAACGCAACAAACGACAACGCACGAACAACCTTTGCGTTCGCAAGATGGCGGGATACAAGGATCTCTGTTAATAGGTTCGGTCGGTGGAGGTGGAGGTAATCGCAGACCTCGGATGTCGCTAGACAGCGACGAAGTGCAAGCTGTATTAATTTCAAATTCGACCCAGCGAGCGTTAGGCGGCACTTACTCGATTCAGAAAGACCATCGTCCGACGGATGCGCTCGTTGAGAGCTACGAGAGCGACGAAGAAGGCGAAGAAGTTTGCGGGGGTAAATAAAAACACAACACAAGGCTATAAACTATAAGTAGAATTACATTTTGCGAAATAGCACTGAGAAATAATTTAATTGACTTCTAGATCATCACAGCACGGTGCATTCTATGCATACCCATTCATCCTTCTCGTAAACTTCAAACTCTGCGCAGCCTTCCGAAGAATATTTTTCAATTACTTCCTCCGCTTGTTTTCCGGCTAATATACCAGACAATCCTATTTTCCCTCCTTTTCGAGTCATTTTAACAAACTTGGACGACAGTTCTAGATTTGGCGTTATCAGAATATTTGCTACGAGTACGTCCACGTCTTTTGGTTCCTCGGCGTCAGGTTCCATCCCGTCGCCGAGCACAGCTTTGAATCTGTCTTGGACGCCGTTGATGAGCGCGTTGGACTTGGCCGATTCAACCGCTATAGCATCAATGTCTACTCCATACGCTTTCGCGGCACCTAACTTAAGAGCACCAATCGCGAGAATTCCCGTTCCACAACCAAAATCAACGACCTCATCGCTTGCTTTGATGTGTCTTTTCAGAAACTGCAAACACAAAAGCGTCGTCGGGTGATCCCCTGTGCCAAAGGCCACGCCTGGCGTCAGTACTATTTCCGTTTTGTATGTTTTGTTCTTCTGTTTCTGATTTTCATCGCTAGACTTCATGCATCGTATGATAAATTCGTCGTCTACGACGATGTCTTTGTAGGAGTCCAATATCACACTCTGCCAATTGTTCGCGTCAACATTGTCGTAAACAGCGTTCAGCGGTCCTAAATAGGTTTCGAGTTGTTTAACTGCTTTTCTCACGTCTCTCACCAGAACTTCTTTGCTAAAATACAACTGTACGTTATTAAACGACCATTTTTTGTGGATCCAATCGTTCCCTTTCGAATCTCTGGAGTAGAAAATCTCTTCTTCGTCATCGGTACCTTTGAGCGCGTCGTCATTCACTTGCGCAAAGTCTGTGTAGCCAAGTTCTTCCAATATCTCTGCGATTCGTTCGGTCTCTTCTTTTGGAACTCGATTCAAAGTCACTCTAGGAACAGTTGTTTCTTCTTGTGAAGAAGAAGAAGAAAAAGAAAAAGAAGGAAGAGAACGTAAAGAGGAGAGTATTCGTCGGCAATGCGTTCGAGCGAAAACGGAATACGGCGAGGACGGAGCGAGCGCCTTCCTAAAGGCGCTGCACCGCATGCCAAATTTTATGACGAGGAAAAATCTTCTTCTTCTTTTTATTACACCTCAAGACCTCATGACCTCAACTCTGATCTCTCTCTCTCTCTCTCTCTCTCTCTTTCGCATAACGCTCCCAAAAAAGTCCGCTAATCGGAGGAAGGAGCTTGTTGCTCAGCTGCTGCCGCTGCTGCTGCTGCTGGAGGAGGCGTTTGTTTCATTTGTTGTTGTTGTTGTTGTTGTTGTTGTTGCTGCGGCGGTTGAAAATTTTGCCTCTGTTGATAGTGTTGTTGATGTTGATGTTGTTGGAAACCTCCTCTTTGGTATCCTCCACCACCCATGTGTGGCATTCCTCCGAATTGCCCGCCTCTGTGCATTTGTGGTGCGTATTGCATCATCGGGTTCTGGTACGGAGCACCAGGGCCCATGCCATACCCCATCATCATGTTCATCTGCGCCATTTGCGCCTGGTAGTTCATAATCGCCGCTCGTTGCGCGGCGCTAATGGCGTCCTGCGCTTGCATTGGCGGTGCAGCAACGGCTGCAGCGGGCTTCTTTGTCGGGACGAACGCAGAAGCTTTTGCCGACAAAGAAAATGCAGGCGCGTTTGCGGATAATTTCGAACCAGTCGCCGCTTTTTTCGCTTCCGCCGCCGGAGCGGCGGGAGCTTGTTGAGCTGCTACTGCTGCCGTAGATTCCGTCGCCGTCTTCTTCGCGTCCGCCATGGATGCCACACTAGCAGGAACTTTACCAGCTGTTGATCCCCACGCCGGCTTCGACGGTGGTGGGGCTGCTTTGAAGCCTTCACTACCCGGCGCTCTGGACACGGAGGAATACTTCGCCTCTTCGTCGTCGTCAAAGTCCGAGATGAGTTTTTGGTTTCTCTCCTCCGCGACGTGCGGATTCGAAGACACTTTACCTTCAATTTCTCTCGCGATTCGTGCGGCTTCTTGTTCGGAGATGCGGATTTTGGACTTGTCGATTTGTGTCGTGTACACGGACTCGTCGAATTTGGTTTCCACCCCGAACAGTTGTTTGTTCGCGGCGAACTGATCCCATTGTCCGGGCGGTGCCTTCCTTCCCCACGCGCCGCCTTTGGTATCAAATCTTCCACTCGACCGTCCTCCTCCTTGCCCATCTTCCAAACCTCCAACGTTAGCCGAGGTGTCGTCGTCACCGGGCGTCCAAGCGACCAGCGTTCGATTTTGCCCCGTCGCGCCTTTGGAAATCCCCACGTCAGTGAAGTCGTTCATGTCGTTCATTCGAGACGGCCCCAAGGCCAAGTCGGACATGCCGACGTTGAACGCTTGAATCCACGCGATGTCTTCCAACGGAACTTTCTTTAACTTTTCCGGTTTCTTTCTCGGCGCTTTCTTCGGTTCTTCTCCATTCGGTCCTCGAGGTGTAAGAAATCGAGTCCACGCGTACGCTAAAACGATGTGTTTTTCAATCTCTCGGGTGTCGGCTAAGACACCGTTGAGTAAGACTCCGGACGTGAGCTGCACGTCGACCGAGTAGCCTTTCAAGGCGGACAGCGTGAAGATCAATCGGTCTTTCGCCGTGACGGTCATATTTTATATTTGGATAGTCTTCTCTGACTCAGAGTAAATATATAATATTAGATGCAAGCGCGTGGGGACGACGAATTCGATCACACGAGACCAGAGGAGACGCCACCTCTACCAAATTCCTTCTTTCTTTCTCGTTCTGCCTTTAATAGGGGAGAAGAAGTTTAGGTGTTTGATGCGTTGGTGTTTTGACAAGTTCGTAAGGCAGCGTGAATAAGCGCGAAAACTCTCTCTCTCTCTCACACACACGCGCGGCGCTCTTCCAGGAGGAGTCGAGCAGCCGGGGCGAGTTTCGACTTCCCCCGCGAAGTTGTAAAGAATTAGTTTTAGCATCGTCAGAGAAAGAACGACTCTTTTTTTCATTTTTGGTTTTTCGCTAAAATGTCGGACTATTTGAACTCTGTTATAAATCTGACTACTACATCTAGAAAACTAAAGACTATCAATGCTCTAACTACATAATCTAGAAACGCTACGCATCCTTCGTTCCATCATTACTTTTCTTCTTCTTGTTGTTGTTGTTGTTAACGAGGGACATCAAGTTCACCGCTGGCGCTACCTTTTGCGAGGTTGTTCTTCGGTCGTAAGTGCCTTTTTGCATCGCAGATGAGTGACCCATGTACATAGCCAACGCCTCTAACTCGTTATCAGAAGCCACGCCTTGACCTCTGACGTGGGTAATGATCATATCTCGCACCAAGTGCGGGTTAACTTTTTGGCCAGTCACGCGCAAAGCGCATCTGGAGAATGCTCGGGAAAGTTCCGACGCCGTGTACGGTTCACCGTTTGGTCTCGTAAAGACTAAATTGTGTCTTGGATTGAACGCTGCGCGGTACTCGTTCAACCAAAGCTCCAAAGCTGGATATACGCGCGAGTCGAGCACTAAATTCGGACGCGTGCCATACACGTTCCCGGTTTTATAATCGGCGGCGTTATGCTTAATAAACCACGTTTTCGTGGCCGAATCGTAAAACAACGTTCGGTTAAGTTCCAACTCGCGCAACGTTCGTTGACGATCGGGTATGCACGCCAAAACTGCGAACATGAGGTAAAGCTGTATGCTTCTCGCAATGTCCGCTTTATTCCTAGGCTTACCGCGCTTATCAAAGCCGGCGCACTCGAGCTTCAAACACTCAACGAGAATGAGATATTTTGGCCAATCTAACCATTTCTTAGCTTCATCTGCTGCTCTCGGGGCCACTCGCGCGCGCGCTCTAGCACCGCGTTGCAATCGCATAAGTTCCTTCACGACATCTGTGTTAACTTCTTCACCAGCACTTGATAGTAAAGAAGATGAAGACGCCGCCGAAGAGTTCTTCTTTTTACCAGATCCCGAGGATAGTGATGATGCCGATGCCGATGATAATTTCATCAACGGCGGATAAAGCCATTTTGCAATGGCAATGAGCGAACGAACGTAAGCATCTTCCGTAGAGCTTAGTATCCCGCGCGTTTCAACCATCCATTGCATGTATTCGATAGCGTACTGCGCACCTTCTGAATCTGAAGATGGGAACGCGTCCTTCAAGCTATAGTTTTCAGCGTTCTCATTCAAACCTTTTACATTCACCAAATACCCACAAAAAGCTCGAGCGACATCGCGATGATTCTTCACCGTCTGCGCGCGAACTGGCACGCCTTCTTGCCCGACGCGTCGCGTCGTCAAATCTCGAACGAATTTATCGAGCTCTTTCTCGAGGGTTTTAGGTAGACTTTTCTCGCTGATTGCGTAATCCGGCAAACGTCGACGCGAGGTCACGCGTTGCTCGCTCAAAGGTACGTCGTCCGGTCGTCTGTTCGTTCTGTACTCTGTCGATAATTTCCTGTGAGAATCTTTACTATCGTCACTGACGGTATTGTGCTCTTCAAAGTATAATCTCGACTGTAAAGGCACGCGGGCATCGAGCGGAATATCACCTCCAATCCATCCTTCGATGTGTTCGAATTTCTTGTATGAAACTACGGTATCTATATCTTTTTCTTCTTCTTCTTCTTCCTCATTATAATCATCATGAACTGCTTCCGTTGAGTTCATCGAGCGCGCCAGCACCGCATTGTACAACTTCATCGGTAATCTCATCGCAATCCACTCTTCTGGTTTCACTAAAACGGTCCCGTCCTCGAGCGATATCAAAGCGTCGATATCGTCGAACCAGTTTTCTCTCAATATTTCAACCACTTTCTCCGCTTCTTTCGGCGGTCGGTTGATGTCCACGAAACATTTTTGCAGAGTTGAGAGCAAAATATCATCTCCTTCTTCGTCTTCTTCTTCCTCTACTACTTCCTCTCGTTCCTTTCCCTGCCGACGCGCTCCTGCGATACACTTCGTTCTTCTTCCTCTTCTTCCACTCGCGCTCTTCTCTTTTGCTTCTTCTTTTCCCGAAATTCTTAGCGACGACGATTTACTGTGCAACGTCGTCATCATCATCGCTCGGAGAGAAGTTCGGAGAGAAGTGCACGTCATCTTTCTCCTGCGTCTCTTATTCCATCGCACCTTTCATTCACGCGTGTGTTTCCGTCCGTCTGTCGTGGGTTTTTTATGTGTGTTTTGTAGAACTGTTTTTTGTGTTGCTGTGTGTTGTTTGTCATTCTTTGTGAATTCAAAAATTTTGGAGGCAAGTTTCGTATCACTCAAAAACAATTTCTTCAAACATCATCATCATCATTGATCATTAATTCCGCCGTTGCGCGCGTGAAAAGCACGCATCTCCCTCCCTCCCTCTCCCCCCTCTCTCTTTCTGAGTGTTTCTGTGTTTCTGTGTGCGAACGACAGGGTGGGGCGCATAACCAAAAAGGAGAAGAGGAGGCACTTTTCATCAACAAAAATGGCGAAGAAATCTTCGAAAAAGGAGATGATGAAGACGAAGGCGAAGAAGAAGAAGAAGAACAGCGACAAGAACAAAGAGAGGACGATGAAGCAAAAGCCAACGAATGCGGTATTAAGAAAGCTCGTGAGTGAAGCCCGAGTAAAGGAAACTTCTCTTGATGGTAATGAAGAGACTGCCGGAGCAAATCAGAAGAAAATTCAAAATCATCACCAGGAACACAAGAAACAGAAGAAGAAGAAGAAGAAGAAGAAGAAGAAGAAGGCGGATGAAAATAATAATAATTCTAGCAGTGATGGTGATGATTACGCGTCTCTTTCGAACGACAACGACGACGACGACGACAATAACTACGACAACAATACCAGTATTGGACTAAGAGAAGAGAAACCGTTCGACACGAATCGGAAGAAAAAGATCAAGGATATGGTTGAATACACAGGCGGCGTGGAAAAGTCCACCAAAGAACAGCTGTTGAGGATCTTCAGTCTACACATAGATAGAGACGCGGACGATTTGTTTCGACGCATCGGTACAAAGATGAAAATAGAAGAGCTAGAGAAGATGGATCTTGAGCCATTGAAAACGATGTATAAGGTGGTCTACGATCATTTGGACAGTAAAGAAGAGGGGATTGCATACGCGAAGAAGCATTTGTTTGTGCCAACGTCCCCGAAAGAGAACAGAATGTCGGCGCCAATAGTGTACATCTCGCCCGACAAAAATGAGCACTCTGATTTGTTCCCCAAAAGATACGGAAGAAATCCGAACAAGAAGAAGCGGCAAATCGACGAAGGTGTTGCGTCGATGATAGACACGAAGAAAAAAACGAAGAACGAGAATACCGCCGAGACATTTAAAGCGACGAAAGCGGCATCAACAGTCTGCGCGCGCAACAAAAAGGAACACGTTTTGATAGAGAAGAACGACGCGCGAGTATCCAGAAAGAACAGCTCCAAATCCGATCTTGCTTTAGCTCTACCTTCTACGGATAGAAATAATAAGCAACAGAAACTCCCGGTAGGGGTGTGGAACAAGAAGAAGTTTTATAAAAAAGTGAAAGTTGAAGACGAAGTGTTCAAAGTCGGCGACGATGTTTACGTGTGTACTCCCGAAACGGTTGATTTGACCGAGGACGTCGACCACATCTGCGAGCTTTGCAAAAAAACGGGCGTCGAAGAAGGCGCCGATGGCAAAGAAGTCGAAACAGAAATGCTCGAGTGCGATTATTGCGTGAGATCATGGCATCTTCGGTGTTTGAAATTAGATCACGTGCCGGACGAAACATTTTGGAGTTGCCCAATGTGCGTCGCTGCGCCTTCCGGTATCGCCGCGCCGCAAAATTTCCACGAGAGACGTACGCCTTGCGGTGAATTTCTGGCGGGGAGACTTTGTTTGGCTAGAATCGAGAGCATCTGGGCAAACGTAGATGAACTCAACGACAGAGATCCAAAAGTTCGAGAAGAAGCGTTTAAGTTCATCGCTCGCTTATACGTGCTACCGGAACATACTCACACGGGAAGGCAACGTCATCACATTCGCCGAGAGGTGTTTCTTACGAACATCAAAGAAGAGGAAAATTGCGCCGCGATTCTCATGGGCGCAAAAGTCCTCGAGCCTGCCGCATTTCGCTCGTCCGGCGGTAATGACGACGTCTACATGTGCGAGTATTCGTACGACCAAAATTTTTCTCGCTTTCGACGGAGAACAGAATGGGAGGACTCTGATTTCTCGGAAGATGAATGTGACATCGAGGCTAAAAATATCCTGTGGAGCGAAACTGAAAGTTCAGACGATGACGACGACGATTACGATCACCGCAAAGAGAAGCGAAAAGCGGAAAAGAGAGCGCACGTGCGACAAACGAAAGCAGATATTGCCGCCTCAAAGAAAGCTGCGGCTTCTAAAAAAGGAGCTAACGCTTCGTCAGAATGGAAAGAAGCCATTGGCTTGGGTAAATCAGGCATTTTGGCCATAGACTCTGCTCAAAATAATGGGTCGCGCACTGCTATTGAGCGCGCGAGAAAAGCGTTACAGCTGAGTTCCATCCCGGCAAAGCTAGAGTGTCGGGAAAAGGAGCGCGAGAAGATCATGCAATTCACAAAAAACGCGATCGGTGCGTACGGTGGTGCGTCTTCATGTCTTGGCAACTCGCTTTACATTTCAGGCGTTCCCGGTACTGGGAAAACGGCAACAGTTCGCGAAGTCATACGAACGTTGCGCCAAGAAGCCGCGAATAAAAAAGTTCCAAAGTTTAATCACATCGAAATGAATGGTTTAAGGCTACAAACGCCGCAACACGCGTACAGTTTAATAGCAGAGGAACTCACGGGTAGAAGATTTTCACCGAGTCGCGCGGCAGAATGGCTCGAGAAACGGTTCAAGGAAGGCAAAGAGTCGGATGGAAGAGTGCTCGTTCTCGTCGTGGACGAGCTCGACGTTCTCGTCACGCAAACGCAATCTGTTTTGTATAACATTTTTGATTGGCCGACGTACAAAGCGAGTAATATTGCAGTCATTGGTATTGCGAATACCATGGATTTACCGGAGCGTTTGTTACCGAAAATTGCTTCTCGCCTGGGCTCGGGTCGGGTGACGTTTAATCCATACAACACATCCGAACTGATAAAAATTATTGAAGCGCGCTTACGCTCGACCGGTGATTACATCAGTGACGGTAAATACGACGCGATCACGCAAAACGCGGTGCAGCTGGCGAGTATGAAAGTCGCGCAAATTTCAGGCGATGCCCGACGAGCTCTAGAGTTGTGCCGGAGAGGCATTGAAATCGCCGAGGCGAGGATCGCGCGCGAACGCGATTCTGGAGAACTGAATTGTGTCTCTCGATGTGGTCCGAACGATATATCTAAGGCGCAGAATGAAATGTTTTCGGCGACTTACATGAAGATGTTGAAAGGACTTTCAAAACACGAGCGCATTTTCCTCGCCGCTTTACTTCTGCGCACGAGACAACTCGGCTATAAAGAAGTGTACGTCTCCGACGTTCTCGAAGTTCACGAGAAGCTGTGCATGAACCATTCCGTGCAAACGCTTCCGACGGGTTTCGAAACAACGATAGTGTGTCGTTTACATTCCATGCGCTTGGTATTGGCCGACCCTGGATACATGCGTCGGTTACAAAAAGTAAGCTTGAACATTCCGCAGGAGCAAGCGATGTACTCTCTCAAAGACGATATGCTGTGTGCGGACATGCGGTGGATTAAAAATGCGCTGTAATATACTATTAGAATTCCAAACTAAATGCTTTACTACTATTTATGCTCCATTCACCCTCGCGAAGCTTGCTCGAGCTCCGCCAATCGCGCTTTCAAAAGTCGAATTTCGTATTCTTCTTGAGATATTGAAGCGACAGCTTTTTGTCTAGACTTTGCCGCCTGTTTCTCACTTCTTTTCGAGCGTAGTTGTTGTTGTTGTTGTTGTTGTCGTTTTTGTTTCCCAATCTCTTCCATCATCATTTGCTGCGAACTCTGCACAAAATCGTAAAATTCCGCATCGTTCATATCCGCTGGATTGACATTTACCTCTTTTCCATCGTGCTGGTGGTGGTTTTGATGACCTCTCGCTCGATGTCTCGATTTCGTCGACGGCGAAAAGAACACTACGACGTCCATCGAGAACGAAAATATAAAAGTGATGTATGTCCACAGAATTTGTATGAAATGCACGATAAAATTCGCTCCCGGTGGTCGCTTACCTCTCGGTCTTTTCATTTTCTTGTTTGGATCGTCGTTATCATCGTCTTTATCATCTTCTTTAGCGTCGTCGTCGTTTTCATTTTCTCCTTTTCTTCCTCGTCGTCGTCGCATACCTCCTTCTCCTTTCTTTTGTTTTTTTTCCTCCTCCTCATCAACAAACTTCTTCTTTTCCCTTGTCCCTTTTTCTTTTTCTTCTGTACTGTCATCCTGGTCTAATAAACTCGTCGTTGTTGTTGCTGTTGTTTCTTTTGTTGTTGTTGTCGTCCTTTTCGCGGCTGTGGTAGCTTGCTCGGGTGCATCCGCGTGAGCGCGCGCTGGTGATGATGATGATGTTGTTACCTTTTTTACTTGACCCACTTCGTCCTCCTCGCTTTCGCTTTTGATTTCTTCTTCTTCAGCCGCCGGCGACGCGTACTTCTCCTCCTCCGCCGCCTCTTCTTCTTTCGATGGAGAAGACATTTTGTGCGCGTCGTCGTCCTCGTCGTCGTTCTCGATCATCTCCTTCGACATCGTCGATTTGCGTCGTAGGTTGTCTCGTTTTCGTTTGTGTGTGTTTGTGTGGTGTGTTTTTTGTGTGTGTTCTGTTTTTTTTTGTTTTTCTTTTGTGGAAAGCAAAAAACAGAAAAAGAGAGCTCAAAAGAAAAGATTTTGATGTTTTGACGCATATCTCCAAAAACTTTCTGAGAAAGGCACACCAGAGGAGACCTGTT
>Ga0181554_1001244_pt1 | contig 24382 bp, 24 predicted proteins | sample 011ome_16_FD_145602 | JGI IMG/M metagenome (GOLD analysis project Ga0181554, IMG submission 145602) | Coastal salt marsh microbial communities from the Groves Creek Marsh, Skidaway Island, Georgia - 011503CT metaG (spades assembly) | ecosystem: Environmental > Aquatic > Marine > Intertidal zone... | reverse complement strand
CGGGTGCGGATCTCGTGATCTTCTGCTCGCCGGTCGGCACGTATGGCGCGCTCGCGGCTGAAATCGCACCGGCGCTCAAGCCGGGCGCCATCCTCACCGATGTGGGCTCCGTGAAAGGCGCCGTGGTGCGGGATATGGGTCCTCATGTTCCCGAGAGTGTCCATTTCATTCCAGGCCACCCCATCGCAGGCACCGAACAGTCGGGGCCTGAATCGGGCTTCGCCGAGCTTTTCATCAACCGCTGGTGCATCCTGACGCCGCTGCCCGGCGCCGACTCTACGGCCGTGGAACGCCTTGCTGAATTCTGGCGCGCCTGCGGCTCGAATGTCGAAACGATGTCGCCGGAGCACCATGACCTGGTGCTCGCAATTACCAGCCATCTCCCGCATCTCATCGCCTACAACATCGTATCGACGGCGGCCGATCTGGAGGAAGTCACGTCCTCCGAGGTGATCAAGTATTCCGCCGGTGGTTTCCGCGATTTCACCCGCATCGCCGCCTCGGACCCGACCATGTGGCGGGATGTGTTCCTCAACAACAAGGACGCCGTGCTCGAGATGCTGGGGCGCTTCTCGGAGGATCTCTCGGCCCTTCAGCGCGCCATACGCTGGGGTGATGGTGACACGCTGTTCAACATCTTCACGCGCTCGCGCCAGATCCGCCGCAGCATCATCGCGGCGGGGCAGGACACGGCGGCACCTGATTTCGGACGCGGCGCACCAAAGCCCTGATCAGAATTCAACGAAGCGGCGGCAGTTCGGCCACCCTGAAGGGGCCGAGGTAGAGAACCCCATCCTTGGCGATGAGCGGGATCTTAGCTTCGCTTCCGAGCAGCTTGAGCATGGTGCGCAGGCCCGCCACTTGATCCTCCTGCATCTTCAGCGGCGGGGCGGCCAGCGTCAGCAGGCCATCGACATCGTTGGTCTCCGTATCGAGTTTGCCGGCCGGGCGGCCTGTGGCATCGAGCGCGATCTCACCCTTGCCCCAGTAGCGCACCGCTCCCTGCTGCAGTTCGGCCCGTTCCACCGCCAGCGTCTCCTGCGGCGTGAGGCGCGCCAGCACATCCGCCTGCGCCAGCGCGAGCGGTGGTCTGTCTGGCAGTTGAACCACACCCTTGGTGAGGGACATCGCAAGATCGGTTCCACCGCCCTGGGAGGGTCTCGTATGGAGCATCAGCTTTTCGGCCTGGGCCAGGCTTGCAATCGACAGGCTTGGAAGTTCGGCGGAGACCTTGGGGAATTGGCCTTCGTCGCCGAAGGTCACGGCGGCAATCATCCTTCCGTGCTGAGCCTCGGTCGGAACCAGACCTTGTGCTGAAACGGTGCTGGGGCCATCGAGAAGGGCGACGACCTGCCAGGGCGCATAGGCAAGCGCCGTCAGCCGCAATTGCTGTGAGCTCAGTTCCGCCCTCTCCTCGAATCTGAACCGAGGCGAAGTGCATAGGAATTCGAAATGGAAGGGATATCCGCCCCAACTCTCCTGCGTGCAGGCGAGCGACAGGCCATTCCGGCCAAGCTCCGCGCGCTCCTCCGCGAACCGGTTCTTGGCGATGCCGGATGCAACCACCCAGTAGCCGGACCAGAGCAGGCCGAGCAGCAGCACGGCGCCCAGAGGCAGGAGCATCTTCCAGGGGGAGGAGGCGGTACTCGGCATTTGATCTGAAGCGGTCATTCGCGTTACTCAGTCTCCTACAATGGAGCAGTTCTGGATATTTGGCTATGGCTCGCTCATGTGGCGGCCGGGCTTCGAGTTCCTCGCAAGCGAGCCTGCGCTGGTGCGTGGCTGGCACCGGCGCCTCTGTGTCTATTCCTATGTGCATCGTGGAACGCCGGAGCAGCCCGGCCTCGTGCTGGGGCTCGATCGCGGCGGCTCATGCCATGGGCTGGCCTTCCAGGTGGCCCCTGAACGCTGGCACGATACCATAACCTATCTTAGGGCGCGGGAGCAGGTGACGTCTGTCTATCTCGAGAAGCGAAAGCCCGTTCGCCTCCTCGAGAGCGGCCGCATGGTGGAGGCGACGACCTATGTCGTGGACCGGGACCATCACCAATATGCCGGCGTCTTGGAGGACGAGGATCTGCTCCGCCATGTGGTGAACGGGCAGGGCGTATCCGGCCATTGCATCGACTATGTGATGAGCACCGTCGACCACTTGCGTGCCATGAAGCTTCGCGACCCCACGCTGGAACGCTTGGCAGCGAGGCTTCTGCTTCAGGCCGCGAGCAGGTCCAGCTGAACGGGCTTCGTGTAGGCGCGCACTTCCAGAGCTGCACGCGCCGCTGGCTTCGCAGGCGGGCTCATCGCGCAGGCGAGGTCGTGCCGCACATGTTCTGCCGCCATATCGCCGCGCGCCAGAAGGTGAACGTGGATTTCCTCATCCCCGTTTTCCCGGCTGAAGGGCACCGATCCATCGGCCTCGAAGCGGCCGACGGAGAGCGCCTGGCGCTGCCCGTTCTGCACACGGACCCGCACGAAGACCGCGCCCGCGATCGGCGGGCACAGGCCCGCCTGGTAGATGGTGTGAATGTAACGCTCGCCGGACGCCCCGCGCCAGTACCAGAAGCGGTCTCCGAGGCCCGTCTCATCGGGCAGATTTGCTGAGAGGGAGTGGCCTTGCATCATGAGAACAAATGTAGAACAAATAAAAGAGGTGTCAAGTCCTTCTTCAGCTGCACTTCGAGAAGCCGCAGCTCAGGCAGGCCGCACAGCCTTCCTGGAACATCAGCGACTGACCTCCGCAACGCGGGCAGGCCACGCGCCGTTCGCCATTCCGCTCGATGACAGAGAATCGGCGAACATCATCGGGATCGAGGAAGCCGGTGTCGCGCATGTGACGTTCGATGACGCCGCCGATGGCGGCCAGCAGGCTCGGAACATAGCGCCCGCCCATCCACTGCCCGCCGCGCGGGTCGAACACAGCCTTCAGTTCATCCACGACGAATGAAACGTCGCCGCCGCGTCTGAACACTGCCGAGATCATGCGCGTGAGCGCCACCGTCCAGGCATAGTGCTCCATGTTCTTCGAATTGACGAAGATCTCGAAGGGGCGCCTGCGTCCGTTCTCTACGATGTCATTGATGGTGATGTAGATTGCGTGGTCGCTCTCCGGCCATTTGAGCTTGTAGGAAAACCCGCTCAACACCTCCTCGCGCTCCCGCGGCGCGTGCTCTCCTTCCTCGGAAGGCGAAACTTCGGCTTCGGTGGCGGACAGGACAGAGCCTGTAATCGCATTGGGGCGGAAGGTCGTACAGCCCTTGAGCCCCATGTCGAAGGCGTCCTCGTAGACGCTCTTGAAATCCGCGAAGAGAAATTCCTCCGGGATGTTGATCGTCTTCGAGATCGAACTGTCGACATGGGCCTGCACGGCAGCCTGCATCATCAGATGAGCCTTGGGCGTCAACTGTGCGGATGTGATGAACTGCGGCGGCAGCGGCGCGTCCTCGCCGTTCAGCCGCCACCACAGCGCGGCGGCAAAATCCGTCACCTGTTCCTCGCGCGCGGTGCCATCGCGCTGCAGCACTTTGCGGCCATAGCGCAGGCTGAAGACCGGCTCGATGCCGCTCGAGACATTGCCGGCCAGCAACGAAATGGTGCCGGTTGGTGCAATCGAGGTCAGCAACCCATTGCGGATGCCATGCTCCGCCATCGCTGCACGGAGTTCCGCATCGAGCCGCGCCGCATGCCCAATTGTACCGAAGGTGTTTCTATCGTACAGGGGAAAAGCACCGCGTTCCCGCGCAAGATCGATGCTCGCCCGGTAGGCGGCGTGTTCGATCACACCCATCCAACGCCGCGCTGCACTGGCCGCTTCCTCCGTGCCATACGTCAGCCCGAACATCGCCAGCGCATCGGCCAAGCCGGTGACGCCGAGCCCGATACGCCGCTTGGCCAGGGCCTCCGCGCGCTGCTGCGCCAGGGGGTAATTGGAAACATCGATCACGTTGTCGAGGAAGCGGACGGCGGTCGTCGCTACCCCGGCCAACTCCTGCTCATCGAGCTGAGCGCGGGGGCTGAATGGAGCAGTTATGAAACGCGCGAGGTTCAGCGAGCCGAGGAGGCAAGCCCCATAGGGTGGCAAAGGCTGCTCTCCGCAGGGGTTGGTGCAGCCGATCGTTTCGCAATAAGCGAGGTTGTTCGCCGCATTCACGCGGTCGATGAAGATCACGCCCGGCTCCGCATAGTCATATGTCGCCCGCATGATTTGTTCCCACAGTGCTGCGGCGGGGACATCCCGGTAGATGCGGCCTTCGAAGATGAGCGGCCAGTCTTCCCCCGCCTTCACGGCTGCCATGAACCGGTCCGTGACCAGAACCGAGAGATTGAAGTTGCGCAGCCGCCCGGCCTGCCGCTTCGCGGCGATGAAATCCTCGATGTCCGGATGGTCGCAGCGCATGGTCGCCATCATGGCGCCCCGGCGCATCCCTGCGGACATGATGGCCCGGCACATCACGTCCCACACATCCATGAAGCTGAGCGGCCCCGATGCATCCGCCCCCATGCTCTTCACTGCGGCCCCGCGCGGCCGGAGCGTCGAGAAATCATGCCCGATGCCGCCACCCTGCTGCAGGGTCACGGCCGCTTCCTTCAGTTGGGTGAAGATCCCGTCGAGCGAATCTGGAATCTTGCCCATCACGAAGCAGTTGAACAGCGTCACCTGCCGTCCCGTGCCGGCTCCCGCCAGAATGCGGCCCGCAGGCAGAAACCGGTAGTCCGCCAGGATGGAGTGGAACGCCGCCTCCCAGCGGTCCCGCTGTTCGGAGGCCTCCGCCGCGGCGATGGCGCGGGCCACGCGCCGCCAGCTGTCCTCGATCGATCCTTCGGGTCCTTCACCTTCGCCGGGATCGAAGCGGTACTTCATCTCCCAGATCGTCCGGGAGATCGCGTCCAGAGGGCCGGGGTGGGAGCGATCCATGCTGAACCTCCGCAGGTGGAAGAATGCTAGACGCTTCCCCGCCGCAAGTCGAGCATTTGTTCCCTTTTTGTACGCCTCAGCGCTGGCGCCGGGTTTCCGCCACAAGACGGGCGGTCTCGCCCTCAACGGCCTCCTCGAGACGCGCCTGAAATGGCTTGCGGCCGAGGCCCGGGGGGATGGCCGGCAGGAAGGATATGACGATGGTGCCGGGCTTTCGCAGGAATTGCCGGCGCGGCCAGAACAGGCCCGAATTGAGGCCAAAGGGCACGCAGGGCACGCCGAGCTTTCCGTAAAGGGCAGCGGCACCCGGCTTGTAATCGGGCGGGTCATCCGGCGCCCGGCGCGTGCCCTCCGGCATGATCACCACCTGACGGCCACCCGCCACGGCCCTCTCGCCTGCCTCGATGAGGCTGCGCAGCGCCTGTGTGCCCGCCGAGCGTTCAACGGGGATCATGCGGAACTTGTAGATGAACCAGCCGAAGAAGGGGATGTAGGTGAGTTCCTTCTTCAGAACCATGGCGGGGTCATCCAGCAGGGGGAGGATGGCGAAGGTCTCCCAGAAGGACTGGTGCTTGCCCGCCACGAGGCAGGCGCCTTGTGGAATGTGCTCCGCGCCGCGCACCTCCATGCGGATGCCTGCGATGACCCTGAGCCAGAACAGCGATGATTTCGCCCAGACCTGCAGCGCGCGGATCGACCACTTGCGCGGGGTGAAATAGAAGCCCGCGCCCAGCACGAGGAACAGGACGAGGTTGAGATAGAAGACGAGGTTGAACAGCGCTGATCGCAGATAGATCATGTAATCACTCCCAGCCGCCGCATGAGCGTCACCCGCGCCGTGATGAGGCAGATCAGCGTTGCTGCCAGGGGCACGGCAAACAGGAAGGCATAGCTCCACAGCGCCACTTCCGGTGCCGAGAACAGCAAGCTTCGACTCGCTGCGGCGAGCCCGCTGCCGCTGGTTCCCGACAGGCCGAGCAGCAGGAAGGTGAAGAGGCCAAGCCCCACGCCGATGAAGCCGGAGAGCAGGCCGGTTCTCAGGAAGCGCCCGTCGATCTGGCGCGCAATGTAGCTGTCGCGCGCGCCCACGAGATGCAGAAGGTCCACGATGTGGCGGTTGGCCTGCAGCACCGCCCGCGTGGCGAAGATCACGATGGCGATGGCCGACACCGAGATCAGGAAGAGGATTGCATAGGACAGGACGGAGAGTGCGCGGGCCATGCGTGTCAGTTCCGCTTCCCATTTGCGATGGGTGTCGAGATGCACGCCCTTCACCGCCGAGAGTTCCTTCTCCAGCGCCTCGACATCAGGCGGATTTGCGGGATCGGACACAACCCGGATCAGCCGCGGCACGGGCAGCCCCTCGAGCGAGCGTGAACCCAGCCATGGCTCCAGAAGCCGGGCGCCCGCATCGGCATCGAGAGCCTCCGCTTCGAGAATGCCGGGGAAGGCCGAGACGATCTCCTGCGCGCGGCGCAGTTCTTCTTCGATATCGGCACCGCGCACATGGGTGACCTGGATGGTCATCTCGCGCGACAGGCCGCTCGTCCAGTTCGTCACGGCACGGTCCACGAGTATCAGGGCACCGATGGCAAGGCATGCGAGGTAGCTCATTACCGTCATGGTCACGGTGAGGGAGCGCAGCGATGCCACGTTTGAGGGGATGATCGCGCCGGGCTTCATTGCAGGCTGAGAATCCCTTCCTCGAGGTGGAGAACCGGCCGCTCCGCCTGGCGCACCAGCCCCTTGTCATGGGTGGCGATCAGCATGGTGGTGCCAAGCCGGTTCAATTCCAGGAAAAGGTGCAGAAGCCGCTTGGCCAGGGTGGGATCGACGTTTCCCGTGGGCTCGTCCGCCAACAGCAATTGCGGTTTGGCGATCACCGCGCGGGCGATGGCAGCGCGCTGCTTCTCGCCACCCGAGAGGACGGGCGGCAGCGCGGATGACTTATGCGCCAGCCCTACCCAGTCCAGAAGGTCCATCACGTCACGCCTGTAGGCATGCTCAGCCTTGCCCGCCACGCGAAGCGGCAGGGCCACATTGTCATAGGTGGAGAGATGGTCGAGCAAGCGGAATTCCTGAAACACGACGCCGATGCGCCGGCGGATGGGGGGCAGCGAATGATGGCTCAGCGTACCGACATTCTCGCCGAAAATGTGGAGGCTTCCGCGTGTCGGGCGCAGCGCCAGGAAGAGCAGCTTCAGCAAGGAGGATTTCCCGGCACCCGAGGGGCCGGTGAGGAAATAGAAGTCACCGGGGTGAACCGAAAAGGTCACGTCCCGCAGGATTTCCGGGCCGTCGCCATAGCGCAGGCCAACATTCTCAAGCCGAAGCACGGCAGGTCTCTCCCGTTTCTGGCCCCTTTAAACCATCCGACCTTTAACGGGCCATTAACCCTAACGGGCGTTAAACATAAACCTTCACGGGAATTTCGTGCCCTTTTCAAACAATCGTCCCAGACGCGCCATGCTGCCCCACGGAGCCAGTCCCAGCCGGAACGATCGATCTGGCCCTGCACCGCTGCCCGGCGGAGGGGCAGGGCGCTACCGTGACCGGGCCGGCCTCCATGGCACGCAACCGCCGGGCTACGGAGAGGACCAACACCACAATCCCCCGCCAGAGCGGCTCGATCCCGACATCCCACGCCTGTTGACCGCTGGACGCCAGGCAGAAGCGAACTTTAGCGACCGGCGAAAACGCCGAAGGTACCAACTGGCAGGATGGATCGGGTTAGGTCTTTTCGCTGTGGTTCCCGGGATCATTCTCTCAACCCTGCCAGAGCGCGTGGTGGCCGCCCTGCCAGCCGCCGCGGCCCTGTACCAGACAGTCGGCCACAGCGTGAACGTCTATGGGGTGGAGATCCGCTCTGTGGATGTGCAAAATCTGCTGCTCGACGGGCAGCGCGTGATGTCGGTCAAGGGTGAGATCGTGAACGTCTCACCCATCAGCAGAAAAATTCCATGGCTTCGCTTCGGCCTGCACCGGCCCGATGGCCGGGAAGTCTATCACTGGCAACTCGACACCGAGGCGCGCCCACTGAGACCCGGGGAAACGAGGACCTTCACCACTCGCCTCGCAGCGCCCCCCGAAACTGCAAGCCGCATCGAAATTCAGTTTGCCCATGCGGATGAAATCGGGTCAAATACCCCACCATGACTGAACTCACCATCGACGGCCACCGCATCGGAATCCTGTTCTCGGAACAGGAGATCGCAGCCCGCGTGACCGCCATCGCGGCGGACATTGCCAAGCGCAACCCCACCAATCTCCTGGTGGTTCCCATTCTCAAGGGAAGCTTCGTCTTCGCGGCGGATCTCATCCGCGCCATGCACCACGCCGGGCTCTCGCCCGAAGTCGATTTCATGATCCTGTCGAGCTATCGGAAATCCACAAAGTCCTCGGGCCAGGTCAGCGTTCTCCGCGATATCGAGACAGATGTCCGTGGCCGTGACGTGCTGCTGATCGATGATATTCTCGAATCGGGACGCACGCTGGCTTTCGCGAAGGACCTGCTGGCGGCCCGCGGCGCCAAGGCCACCTATACTGCCGTGCTGTTGAACAAGCCGGGTCATCTCGCGGCCCACATCGCCGCGGATTTCGAAGGCTTTACCTGCCCGGACAAATTCGTGGTGGGTTACGGCATGGATATGGCCCACCAGTTCCGCGAATTGCCCTTTGTCGGCCACGTCATCCCGGCGGGGCAGACCTCAAGCGAGGCCAAGGCCGAGGAACAGGCCTGACGCGGCGACCAGGACCCCCAGCAGGAATCCGATCAACAGCGTCAGGAACAGATTGCCGTGTTCGATCTCACGGCGATTGCTTGCGACATGGAGCGCCAGCCTGACCGCAAAGGCTTCAAGATCCGCGCGCGGCAAGTGCCTGATGGCTTCGAGTTGACGATCTGACATGGCCTGATCCCGTTTTGGGATCTGAACCAGCAAGAGCCGTGCCAGTGCAGCGAAATCAGTCTGGCAAAAGGTTGATGCCGAGCAGCAGAACACCACCCAGTCCCAGCCAGATGAGACGCAAGTCAAAACCTCCATTCCGGCTCCTCGGGGGGAGCGTGACGTGGAGATCCAGCGCCGCATCGCGGTCCTCCGGAGCGGGCGCAAAGACGGTAGGGCTGAGGGATGGCTCCAGTCTCCCACCCGGTGCCTCGTAGCGGCTCGCTGCCGGCGCCACGGCAATGGGCTTGGATTCTCCTTGCTGGCCAGTGCGGAGTGTGACGGGGACAAGAGATATCCTCTTCAACCCCGCCAACCTCCCTCTCTTGTCGTGAGACCCCTGACGCTCCAGCATGAGGCGTCTGACCAGAAGCGGATCGTGGGCCGCACGCATCAAGTCGGCTTCGCCACCATCGGCTCCAGTCTTCAGGCTGATGCTGCGCCCGACATCACGGAGAAGACGAGCCTTTTCCTGCTCGCCGAATTCACTTGCCCGCTTGATCGTCATTGCCGATCCAGTTGGTGCGGATGTCTTCCTTCTTCACGAAGTTCCATTGCTGCAGCAAGACATGGCGAACAAGCTCGGACCCGATTCGTTCATTGGCTTTTTGGGCGATCAAACCCGTCAGCATGTCGATGTCGCCACCCCGAAGGCGCCTGAAATCGACATCCGGATTGGCGAAAATGGCGCGGAAGGCGGCGTCCATCATGAATGGCATCGGATCGATCTTCTTCTCCTCGAGGATCCGCCGGTCAGCCGAGAACGACAGTTGCAGGATGATGTAACCGGTAATGTCGCTATTGCGCATCACGGGAATACTCATCATCTCCGAACTCAGTTGCTCGAAACCCAGATCGGAGTCCGCCGCCGCCTCATCCTTCGGCGCGGACGAAAGATAGACGGACCCGTAGGTCGCGCCCGCCGTCACCAGGATTACCCAAACACCGATGGCGACAAGCTTCAGCATGCACGCCGTCTAGACGCGCCCATAGGAATTGCGGGAGCGCGAATAGGTGCCGTCGGACTCCTGCTCACGCAATCCGCCGATGATGATGTCGCTCACCTCTCCCAAGGCAGCGATATGCAGCTTGAGCAGCCTCGCATTTATGGCCAGCGCATCCGAGAGCTTCAAGAGGAGGGGCTTCGCTGCCGCCATCGCCTGGCTCGCGCCTTCTCCGCGCTGCGCGGCCATCAGTTCACGCAAGGCATGGTTCTTGCGGTCGGTGAAGCCTGCATGAAGGCTCACCCGGTGATCACGGAGCACCGCATTTTCCTCCTCGATCACCTCGGTCAGCTTTTGAACCGCCATCGCGACAGCGCTCTCGGCGGGCGATGGAAAATCAAGATTGTCAAGCATCGGGACTCCCTCCACCCATCAGCCCGTGAAGGCCCGAATCTCAGAGGTGTCGAAATAAGGCCATTGCTGTTCTGCTGGCTGCGTCACGCCGGGGGGTTCCTGTTCAGCCAGCATGGAGCCGATCCCCACGCCTCCCGCTTGCGCATAGACATTTGCGAACTGATCGGCCGCCAAGGATCTCCAGATCGCGGCGGACGGGCCTGTGCCGAAAGCCCCGGACTCCGCATCGGGCAGCAATTGCTCGAGCAGGTTCCGCAATACCATCTGCTCGAACCCCGCATAGGCACTCCCGGCTTCCGAAGTCGACCTTGGAACGGCTGCCGGGCTGACTGGAGAGAACAGGCTGCCCGCGCTCCCGCCCCATGGATGTGGCTGCGCCTCGAGTACAGACACAAAGGAGGTGCCGCCTTCCGCCGGGCCTCCCAGGGATTGGAGCTTGGCCACGGCGCCCTTCACGCGTGAGGGATCAGCGTTTCGCATGACGTCCACGATGAGATCCGAAGGTAATGAGATGCCCATGCCGCTGTTCCCTGAACAATCCGGCGGTTACTTCACCATAACTTGCTTGCCGGAAGCTTTTGCATGACGAGCGATGCTTCAAGAACGTGTTCCGCCTCCGTCCTGCGCGCATATTCCGCCTCCGCGATGTCCATCTGCGCGGAAACGGCCCGGCGCCGGCCTTCCACCGCCAAGCGCTGCTGCCGCAGCATGGCTGCCGCATGCGCGACGGTTTTTTGCTTCGCCTCCGCATCTGCAAGGCCCCGCAAGGCGGAAGGCAGAAGCGGTAGCGGAATGAGCTGTGCCGATGCTTCCATCGCACGCCGATGCGCGTCAATCTCACGCGCCTTGGCCTCTTCGGCGAGAAGCCGCGCTTCCAGCAGGCGCGCAATCGCGTCATGGGCGCGGGTGAGGCGCGCCAGCCGCTTCGGATCGCGGTTCAAAATCCCCCCTCCACCAGCCAGGCCCGATAGCTTCCCGCAAAGACGAGGATCCAATCGACCCACATCACATAAAACAGCAGGAACCCGCCCAGTATGACGACGCCGGTGGTCGCATGATAGACGGACAGATGTGGCGCAAAGCGGTTCCCCATGCCGAGCGCGAAGTTCACGATGATACCATAGGCGAGGAAAGGAGCGGAGAGCCGCAGCGCCAAGGTGAAGCTCTCCCCCAGAACAGACAGCATGTTGGTCATCAAGGCTGTGACAGGCAGAGCCTCTCCCGGTGGCAGCACGCGATAGGAGTCCAGCACGCCTCGCAATAATTCCACATGGAGGCCCATGGTAAAGACGAGCATCACCGCACCTGTGGAGACCAGCGTAGCCAGCGGCGAGCCCGTATCGGCTTCTTCCAAGGGAACACCCGGAATGCCGGCGAGGCCGATGAAGGTCGAGATGGCCGTGGCAGCAAATTGGAGGGCAAGGAAGAACAATCGTGCCATGGTGCCGATGGCTGTGCCAATCAACACTTCTGAAACGATCAGCAGCGGGCGTTCGCTCTCAGGGACGCGCCCGGCCGCCATGCTCATCTCGGCCTGAAGAAGTGGCGCGAGGGCCGCGGTGACGGACAGGGCCGCAAACAGCCGCACATGAACCGGGATCCGCGCACTGGAAAGCCCGGGTGCCATCATGCAGCAGCCGCCGATCCGGCAGAACAGCAGGAAGAGGGAGAAGAGCTGGATTTCCAGCTGGTCCGTCATGACAGGGACGCCATGACATCGATCTTCACACCGCGTGAAATCTCGATGTGCGAGAGCACGGGCAAGGCGGGGAAGAGACGGTCGACGATCATACGCACATAGGGGCGGGCCTCGGGTGCCGTCACCAGTGCGAACTGCTCACCCCGCTCCAGCGGCCCCTTGACGGTCGCGGTGAGTTCCGCCGCGAACTGCTCGATCATCCGGCGCTCGCGGCGCGGCAACGCGAGCACCTGGCCCGCGACTTCAGGGTCCCGCCCGTCATTGAACACCCGGATGTCGCCGAGATCGGTCGGCTTTGCCTCCCCCGCCGCCCGCCGCCTGATGGCGCTGATTCGCGCGATGATCTCACGGGCATGCACTGGCTTTCGCACGACATCGTCCGCCCCGGCGGCGAACAGCTTGAGGGTGGATTCGAGGCCTGACGAATCATTGAGGGCGATTGCCGGCGCCTCGCTCCGGGTCTTGATCACGCGGGTCACCGTCTCGCGCTGTTCGAAATCGCCGAGAATGAAGGCCTCCACCGCCGCAAGGTCCGGACCGCTGGTCGAGTGGAACCAGTTGTCGAAATCGGTTGGCGTGAAGGTTGCAGCCGAAACCCCCTCGCGGCCGAAACTCGCCCGATAGGCGGAGGTCACTTCGCTGCGGTCGTCGACCAGAATGATCATGATGGCAATCTGCTTTCCCTGTCCCGGTACAGTTCGGGTGTATCATGTTGACACAGAGCATAATCAAGAAAATAACGTTAACAGAAAGTTAAAAACAAATAAAAACAAAGGTTTAAATCTGATGCAGTTAAGTAATTCTGAAGTATTCGTTGTGACCAAGTCGAATAATACCAATCTGAAACAGGCCTTAACACTTTGTTAAGGTTTCTCCATCTGGTTGATGAAGCGCTGCTCGGTCAATTTATTCTCGATACACGTCCCACGGGTTGAACATTTAACTTGCACCCTGCGCGCGAATAATCTAAAGGAAATTGCAGTTCGGCAGGCAGTTCGGATCTGCCGACAAACGGGGGTCACAACCATGACGGACAATCAGCTGGATGAAACCTTCACACCTGAGGTTGCAGAAGAGACTGCTCCTCAGGATGGGTTTCTCTTCATCGGTGAACTCGCCAAGCTCACCGGCACCGATCCCAAGACCATCCGCTTTTATGAGCGGGCGGAATTGATCTCGCCGCCGCGCCACGGGCGCTTCCGCACCTATCTCGCCAGTGACGTGCGCCGCCTGAAGAACGTGCTGACGCTGCGCCGCCTCGGCGTCCCCATCGCCCAGATCCGCGACATTCTCGAGGTGCTCTCAGCCGATGAGGACGTTCTGGCCAGCGAGAAGGCGATCAGCCTGCTCCGCCAGCACCTCGACACGCTGCGCAACCGGCAGCTCGAACTGGTCCAGCAGATCGAGAAAACCAGCAGCGCGCTCCACAGCCTCGTCGCCTGAACAAAAAACCCCGGCTCCTCGGAACCGGGGTTTTTACTTGCCGGACTGCGGCGATGGATCAGACGATGCCCGCAGAGGTGCCTTCAACCATCGGCCGCTCCTGCGCCTTGAATCCGCGATATCCGCTAGCGCGATAAAGACCCACGGGGTCGATCGCACCACCCTTGCGGCGGCGTGCCTCCGCCAGAATGGGTGATACATCGGTGATAAAGGCCTGCTTCACAAGCCGGTGACCCATCATCACGTCGCTCTCCGCCTGCGCGGCGTCCAGCGCCTCGCGGTCCACCAGCGACGCCTGCACGAAGGCGCGCTGGATTTCGACAGCGGATGCCATCAGGCTCTCGATCGGGTCGGTGACATTGTGCGACTGGTCGATCATGTAGGCAGGGGCAAATCCTTCCGCCTGGCGCATCTCGGCATCCACCAGCTCATTGAACACCAGGAACAGGCGGAACGGGTCAACCGAGCCCGAATCGAGATCGTCGTCGCCGTATTTCGAATCATTGAAGTGAAAGCCCGCGAGCTTCTTGGCGCGAATCAGCCGCGCTACGATCTGCTCGATATTGGTATTGGGCGCATGATGGCCGAGGTCCACGAGGCAACGCGCCTTGGGCCCCAGTTCAAGGGCTGCCATGAAGCTCGAACCCCAGTCCGAGATCACCGTCGAATAGAAGGCGGGCTCGTAGAGCTTGTGCTCCAGGAACACCAGCCAATCCTTGGGAAGCGCCTCGTAAATCTTGCCAAGTGACTCGATATAGCGGTCGAAGGCCGCGCCCAGGTTCGATTGGCCGGGGAAGTTCGAGCCATCCGCGATCCACACCGTCAGCGCCGTCGCGCCGAGCTGCCGCCCGATCTCGATGCATTCCAGATTATGCTCCACGGCCTGCGCCCGCGTGCCGCTGTCAGCATGCGTCAGCGACCCGAACTTGTAGGACAGGTTCTGTCCCTTCTGGTCCTGGAAGGTATTCGAATTCACCGCGTCGAAGCCGAGCGCATGCGATGCCGCCTCCTGACGCAGCGCGTTGTAGTCCTTGACCTTGTCCCACGGGAAATGCGGCGAGACATTGGGCGTCACCCGCGTCAGCTGCTGGATGACGCCGCAGTCTTCCAGCTTGTCATGGATGTGGCGAGGTTCGCCCGGGCCCGGAAAGCGTGCGAATCGCGTGCCGCCGGTACCCACGCCCCAGGTGGGCACCGCCACGGAAAACGCCATGGCGCGTTCCGTCATCGCCTCGATCGAGATGCCGCGCCGCGCCAGCTGGCGGCCGAGGGCTTCATAGTCCTCGGCCAGTGCCCCCTCGTGCTTCGCGTTCTCCGCTCCGATGAAATCCGCCGTGATCGCGAAGCTCATAGCTTACCTCGTGAAGGATGCGGCGTTGCCGGCATCCACGTTCAGGAAATTGCCGGTCGACTTGTTGGAGAGGTCGGAGGCGAAGAAGTAGACGCCCTCGGCAATGTCTTCCGGATAGACGGAGCGCTGCAGCAGCGAACGCTTCCGGTAGTGCTCGTCGAGGTCGGCTTCCGTGATGTTGAGGGACGCCGCGCGCTGCTGGCGCCACGGGCCCTGCCAGATCTTGGAACCGCGCAGCACCGCGTCCGGGTTCACCACATTCACGCGGATGCCGTGGGGTGCCCCTTCCAATGCCATGCAGCGCGCCAGATGCAGCTCCGCTGCCTTCACCGCGCAATAGGCGGAAGCGCCGGGCGATGCCGCCACCGCGTTCTTCGAGCAGATGAACACCATGGAGCCGCCCAGGTTCTGCCGCTTCAGCAGCCTGTAGCCTTCGCGGCCGACGAGAAAGTAACCCGCGCCCATCACTTCCTGGTTCTTGTTCCATAGTTCGAGGGTCGTGTCCTCGACCGGTGCGGCGATGGTGATGCCGGCATTGTTCACCACGATGTCGACGCCACCGAAGGCAAGCGCCGTCTGGTTCATCGCATCGATCACGGCTTGCTCGGACGTCACGTCCATCTTCACGCCGCGAACATTATCCCTGCCATAGGTCTTGGCGAAGCCCGCCGTTACCTCGTCGAGTGACGCCTGGTCGATGTCCGCCAGCACCACGCATGCACCTTCGGAGAGGAGCTTGGAGGCGATGGCCGACCCGATGCCGCCGGCACCCCCGGTGATGAAGGCCACGCGCCCCGCGAGGCTCTTCGGCTTCGGCATGCGGGCAAGCTTTGCCTCCTCCAGCAGCCAGTATTCGATGTTGAAGGCCTCCTGTTCCGGCAGGCCTTTGTATTTCGAAACACCGGATGCGCCGCGCATCACGTTGATGGCGTTCACGTAGAATTCTGCCGCGATGCGCGCCGTGGCCTTGTCCTTGGCGAAGGACAGCATGCCGACGCGGGGCACGAGGTAGATCACGGCGTTGGGGTCGCGCAGCGCCGGGGAATCCGGGTGCTTGCAGCGCTCGTAATAGGCCCCATAGCCGGCGCGATAATCCTCGATCAGCCGGTCGAGCACTGCCGAATCGGCATCATGCGGCACGATCAGCGGGCGGATCTTGGTTCTCAAGAAGTGGTCCGGGCAGGAGGTGCCCAACGGTGCCAGTTCTTCCAGCATGTTGGAGTTCACGAACTCCATCACCTCCGGCGAATCGACGAAATGGCCGATCTTGCGCTCATGCTTCGAAATGCGCCCGCGGATCTCGGGCAGCAGCCGAAGCGCCACGGCGCGGCGCTCGGCATCGGGAAGGGCTTCCACCCTGGCGCCCTTGAACGCGGGCTGTGCGCGGTTGCGCTCCAGCCACACCGCCGCCTTGTTGATGATGCGCAGCGTGGTGTCGTAGCACTCCTTTGCCGTTTTGCCCCAGGTGAACAGCCCGTGGCTGCCCAGGACGACGCCCACGAAATGCGGGTTGGCCTTCGCCATCTCGCCCAGCTTGATGCCGAGGTCGATGCCGGGCCGCTGCCAGGGCAGGTAGCCCATCTCGTCGCCGAAGATCTCCCTGGTCAGCCTTTCTGAATCTTCCGATGCGGCGATGGCGATCACGGCATCCGAATGCACGTGGTCCACATGCGGGTATGGCACATAGCCGTGCAGGCAGGTGTCGATCGAGGGCGCGCGGGGATTGAGGTCGAAGATGCAATGGTTCAGCGCATGCACCATCGCGTCTTCCTGGTCGAGGCTCTTGTAGAGGCCCTTCAGGGAGTCGAGCTTGTCCATGTAGAGCGTGGCGAAGCCGTCGAGCTTCATCGAACCGATGTCGCCGCCCGAACCCTTCACCCACAGCACCGTCACCGGCTGGCCGGTGAGCGGATCCTTCATCTCCACCTTGGCGGAGGTGTTGCCGCCGCCGAAATTGGTGATGCGCAAGTCCGCGCCCAGCAGGTTCGAACGGTAGAGGAGGAGGCCGGGCTCGTCCAGCTGGGCGGCCTTGGCGTCATCCCACAGGGAGGGAACGGTCACGGAATTGCTCATGGAACTCTCACTTTCAGAATGGAAAAGGAACGCGCCGGGTTCACCGGCGCGTTCACCGCTTTCAGGATCAGAAGTCGAACTGGCCGATATTGTCCTTGTTGAAGACGTAGGGCGCGCCGAGCAGGATTTCCGAGCCGTTAATGACCTGGAGATCGCCCAGCTTGCCGGCCTTCACTGAGGTGGCACCCGGCTGCAGCGAGCCGTCAGCCACGGCGCGCAGCACCTGCATCGCGGCATAGCCGAGGTCCACGGGGTTCCACAGCACGACGGACTTCACGCAGCCCTTTTCGACATAGGGCTTCATGGCGTTCGGCGTGGCAAGGCCGACCACGGCCACCGAGCCGCACTTGTTGGCCTGCGTCACGGCCTCGGCCGAGGCGGGCGTCGCAACCGAGGTCATGCCGAAGATGCCCTTCAGCTCATCGCCATGCTTGTTGATGAGCGTGGTGGCCTGGTTGAAGGACAGGTTGTTGTCTTCCTGCGCTTCCACCGTCTCCAGCCACTTCAGCTTCGGATGGCACTTCTCGGCATAGGCCGCCATTTCGGCGATCCAGCGGGCCTGGTTGGGCGTGGTGAAGGTCGAGGTCACGATGGCGACGCCGCCCTCGCCGCCTACTTCGGCGGCCATGGAGTCGACGAGCGCCTTGGCGATGCCGTTGAACTCGGCCTGGTTGACGAACCACTGGCGGGCGTCGGGCGTCGAGTTGGCGTCATAGCCCACCACGTTGATGCCCTTCTCCAGCGCCTTCTTCAGCACCGGCGCGATGGCCACGGGGTCGTTGGCGGCGAACAGGATGCCGTCCACGCCGCTGGTGATGTAGTTGTCGATGAAGGTGATCTGCTCGTCGATGTTGGCCTTGGTCGGGCCGTCGGTCTTGGCCTTCACGTTGCCGAGCTCGGCAGCCGCGTCCGCGATGCCCTTGGAGGTGGCGTTGAAGTAGCCGATGCCGATCAGCTTCGGCACGTCGACGACGGTGATCTCCTTGCCCTTGCGGTCAGGCGGGTTGGTCGGCACACCGCCGTCATAGGGCTTGGCGGTTGCCGCGGCCGGCGTCGCATCGCAGGACAGCGGGTTGGTCGGCTGGTCGTCGCCGCCGGTCCAGGCCGAAGCCGCGAGCGCAGAACCGCTCATGAGGCCGAGGCCCACGAGGGCTGCGAGCGTCAGTTTCTTCATGTCTTTCACTCCCATGTTGGTCCCCGGGCCCACAGGCGGGTGAGCCGACGAAGACATCCTCCCGAATTCAGCCGCCTCTGTTCTTGTCGAACAGCGCGCCCGCGAGGATCGCGCCGATGAGAACCAGTCCGATGACGACGATGGTGCCGTCGCCCTTCACGCCGGAAAGCGCCAGCCCGTTCTTCAGGGCTTGGATGAGAATCAGACCAAGCACCGTGCCGATGATGGTGCCGCGCCCGCCGAAGATCGACGTGCCGCCCAGCACCACGCCGGTGATCACGTCGAGCTCGAGGCCCGTGCCCATGTCGGAGCGCGTGGTCGTCACGCGCGACACGAAGATCACGGCTGCCAATGCCGAGCAGAAACCGGCGGCCGTGTAGATCCACAGCTTGGTGGCATCGACGCGGATGCCGGAAAAGCGCGCCGCCGTCTCGTTGGCCCCGATCGCATAGGTGGCGCGCCCGAAGGGCGTGAGCCCCAGGATCACCGCCGCGATCACCGTGGCGAGCCCCAGCAGCCAGAGCTGGAAGGGAACGCCCAGAACCTCGCCCTGGCCGAAGAAGAAGAACCACTCCGGGTAGCCCCGCACCGAGCGTGCCTCGCTGATGCCCTCCGCCAGCCCGCGATAAAGCGCGAGCGTCGCCAGCGTGGCGATCAGGGGCGGCACGCCGAAGCGCGTGATGATGAAGCCGTTGATCCAGCCCGCGAAGGTGCCACAGGCCAGCGCCAGCACGATGGCGGCGGGCAGCGGCAAACCGAGATTCTTCCAGAACACGCCGAGCAGAATGGCCGTGAGACCGAGGATCGAGCCCACGGAAAGGTCGATGCCGCCCGTCACGATCACGAAGGTCATAGCCAGCGCCACGAGGCCCACCTCTGCCATCAGGCGGCCCTGGTTCAGCAGGTTCTCCGGCGTGAAGAACTTGTCGGAAAGCGAGGCCAGCACGGCGAGCGCAATCACCGTCAGCACGGCGAGGATCGTCTCGTGGCGCAGCAGTTTGGAGGCTGTCATTTCGCCCTCCGGCGGCGCGCCATGTCGGCCAGCACCGTGGCGAGGATCATGAGCCCCAGCACCGCGCGCAGCCAATAGGCCGAGACATTGAGGAAGATCAGCGCCGAGCCGATGCAGGCGAAGAGAATGGCCGCCAGTGTCGAGCCGATCACCGTTCCGGTGCCGCCGAGGATCGACACGCCGCCGATCACGGAAGCCGTGATGACGGTGAGTTCGAGGTTGGGCGGCACGGTGGACTGGATCACCTGCAATTGCGTGGCGAACAGGATGCCGGCAACCCCTGCGAACAACCCGTGCAGCGCGAAGACGCCGACGACGGTGCGTTCCGGGTTGATGCCTGCCGCGCGTGCCGCCTCCATGTTGCCGCCCACCGCATAGATGGAGCGGCCGAAATCCGTGTAGCGCATGAAGAGGGCCGCAAGGATCGTCAGCGCCACCATGAAGTAGACGGCGGCGGGAATGCCGAAGGGCCGCATCTGCGCGATCATGAATTCGGGCGGCATGTCGGTGATCCATTCACCGGCCGTCAGGCTGATGAGCCCGCCCTTGAGGATCGAGAGCATGCCGAGCGTCACCACGATGGAGGGGATCCGCGTATAGGCCACGAGTGCGCCCACGCCCGCATTCACCGCGATCGAGAACAGGATCGGCACCAGCCATGCCACCCATATGGGATAGCCCGAAACGGCCAGCGTGCCGGCGATGGTGGCGATGACGCCGATCAGCGCGCCCACCGACACGTCGATGTGCCCCGCGATGATGATCATCGACATGCCGATGGCGGCGATCGCGATATAGGCGTTGCCCGCGAAGATCGAGTTGATGTTGGTGTCCGACAGGAAGCGCGGGTTGATCGCTCCCACCACCACGAAGAGCGCGATGATGGAGAGGAACACCACGATCTCCTGCCCATAGCCGCTGAGGAAGCGCTGCAGGTTGGAGCGGCCGGGTGAGGCTGCGATGGCCGTCATGCCGCCTGCTCCCGCGTTTCGCTGCGCGTCATCGCGGTGCCCACGGCTTCTGCCGTGGCATGGGCCTTGTCGAACTCGGCCACGATGCGCCCGGCATTCATCACCAGAACGCGGTCGCTCATGCCGAGCACTTCCGGCAGTTCGCTCGAGATCATCAGGATCGCCATGCCTTCGCCCGCGAGCTTGCGCATCAGCAGGTGGATCTCGGCCTTCGCGCCCACGTCGATGCCGCGTGTCGGCTCGTCCATGATCAGGATGCGCGGGTTGGTGGCCAGCCACTTGCCCAGTACCACTTTCTGCTGGTTGCCGCCCGAAAGCTGCCGCACCGGCTGTTCGGGCCCGCGCGCCCTGATGCCGAAGCGCGAGATGGCGTTGCGCGCCTCCGCCGTCACCTTGGCGGCATCGACGAAGAAGCCGCGCATCAGCCGCTTGAGGTTGGCCAGCGCGATGTTGTCCTCGATGGTCTGCGCCTTGATGAGGCCCTGATGGCCGCGGTCCTCGGGCACATAGGCCAGCCCAAGGTCGCGCGCCGCCTCGGGCGAGGTGATGGTGGCGGGCTTGCCGTCGATCAGGATCTCGCCGCCCGTGGCCGGCGTGATCCCGAAGATGGTGAGCGCGGTTTCCGTGCGGCCCGAGCCCACCAGCCCCGCAAGCCCCAGGATCTCGCCGCGCCGCAGCCGGAGTGAGATGTCCTTCACCACGCTCCGGTGCGAGACGCCCTTGAGCTCGAGGATCACCTCGCCGTCCTCACCCTGCTTGGCGGGGTAGAGCCGGTCCACCGAGCGCCCCACCATCATGGAGACGAGCTGCGCCTCGTCCACCTCGGAGACGGGCCTGGTGGCCACGTGCTGGCCATCGCGCAGCACCGTCACGCGGTGGGCGAGGGCGAAGATCTCCGGCATGCGGTGGCTCACATAGACGATGGCCACCCCGCGCGCGCAGAGTGTCCTCACGATGCTCATCAGCCGCTGCACGTCATGCTCGGCCAGGGCGGCGGTCGGCTCATCCATGATCAGCACGCGCGCATCCTGCGCCAGGGCGCGCGCGATCTCGATGCGCTGGCGATTGCCGACGGAGAGGCTGGCGACCTTCTGGTCGATGTCCAGGTCGCCGCTGTCCAGCGAGTCCAGCAGCTCCCGCGCCCGGCGCCGCATGGTCTGCCAGTCGATGGTGCCAAGGCCGGTCTTGGGCGTCTGGCCGAGGAAGATGTTTTCCGCCACGGTCAATTCGGGGAAGAGCAGCAACTCCTGGTGCACGGTGGCGATGCCGGCGGCATGGGCATCCTTGGGGGAGGCGAATTTCACAGGCTGCCCGTTCACCAGGATCTCGCCCTCATCGGGCTGGTGCAGGCCCGCCATCATCTTGATCAGGGTGGATTTTCCGGCCCCGTTCTCGCCCATCAGCGCATGCACCTCGCCAGGCCGCATGTCGAAGCTGACGCCGCTCACCACCTTGATGCCGGAGAAGGCCTTGGAAACGCCGCGCAGCGCAATCGGAAGCCCGGCACCCGCCGCCGCCGTCTCGCCTGCGCTGTCGGTTCGCATGTCTCTTGCCGCTCCCGTTCGCCTTGGCTGCTTTCCGCAGAGTCACCGGGGCCTGTTTACAGCCCCATCGTCGTGAGCAATAATAAACATCCATGATCAAATAGCGTCAAGTGAGTTCGCTTGTGATTTTCTGATGATTTTTGCAGTGCACAACTGATCAAATTTGCTCAAAGCAGGGGCCCGGGCATGACCGAGAACGAACGCCACCGCCTGATGCTGGAGGTCCTGAAGGATCGCCCCTTCGCCTCGGTGCGCGATCTTCAGGCGGTGGTCGATGCCTCGCCCGCCACCATCCGCCGCGACATCGCCAAGCTCCACGCCACCGGCGCCGTGCGCAAGGTCTTCGGCGGCATTGCCGCGGCGGAAACCGCGGGCGCGCTGGACCGGCTTGCGGCGCGGCCCTTCACCGAGAACCAGATGCTGGGCGTCTCTGCCAAGAAGGCGATCGCCCAGGAAGCCGCCGCCCTCGTCGAGGAGGGGGACGCCGTCATCATCCATGGCGGGTCCACCTGCTATCTCTTCGCCCTGCTGCTCGCCAACCGGAACGTGAAGATCTACACCAACTCCATGCCGCTGGCGGCAACCCTGTGGCAGAACGGCACCTGCCACCTCACCCTGTCGGGGGGCGATCTCTACCGCGAGCCCGGCATCGTCTCCTCGCCCCAGGCAGGCCCGCCGGAATTCTATGCCTCCAAGTTCTTTCTCGGCGCCCAGGCCATCACGCCGGGCGGCATGCAGGAATCGCACCCCCTCGTGTTGCGCGAGACGGGCCTTCTGCTGCAACGGGCGGATGAGGTGATCGTGCTGGCCGACAGCCGCAAGTTCGCGGTGCGCGCGCGCTATCCCATCATGCCGCTCACCCGCATCGGCACGCTGATCACCGACGACGGCCTGACGGAGGCCAACCACCGCATGCTCACCGATGCCGGGATCCGGGTGATCATCGCCAGGCTCAGGCCCGAGAATTCGTAAGCCTTGCCCAAACTTGGCCCGGATTTGACCTATAACCGCGGCCCATGCTCCGACCCATCCTGTTCCTCGCCGCATTCCTCGCGCTTTTGGCACCCGAAGCCTCGGCCCAGACGCTGAGCACCAGCCAGTTCAAGATCGAATGGCAGGTCGTCAACCGCTTCCGCCTGTTCAAGGACCCGCAATTCTTCCGCATGCACGAGAATGCCTGGCGGCAATATCTGCTGCATGTCGACAATCAGGGCATGGCGTCGGATGAGCGCGATTCCTATGTCGCCCGCACCTCGGTGCTGGGCGCCGAGCATGTGCTGAATGACCGCTACATCGCCTTCAGCAATATCCTGCGCAAGAGCTTCGACTGGCGCGGCTGGGCCGCCAAGGGGCAGGGCGGGCTGTGCTACGACGCCAAGAAGCGCACGCACTCGGCCTGCGGCGGCCTCGATGCCTATCTCACGCCCGAAAGCCATGGCATCGAGCTGTGGCTCTCGGGCTCTGGCGGCGTGGCGCCGCCCGCCACGGCGGTGTGCGAATGGCGCATCGGCGGCAGGCTCGTCGCTGAAACCTCCTGCGCGGAACGCGTCAGCGGCCCCGGCATCGAGCTTCCCTATCCGGGCGGTGCGGAGATTGCCGTGAACGTGGTGGGCGAGCCCCCGATCATCGGCGAGGCGCGCGTCAGGGATCTCTTGATCGCGGGGCTGGGTGACAGCTTCGCCTCCGGCGAAGGCAATCCCAACATTCCCGTCGCCTTCACCGACACGCGCCGCTTCCGCAATCTCTACCCGGAGCGCAAGCGCAACGATGCGGGCGGCAACGCCGTGTGGACGGATGAGCTCTGCCACCGCTCGCTCTATGGCCAGCAGCTGCGCGCGGCCCTGCAGATCGCGATCGAGAACCCGCAGGCCTCCGTCACCTTCCTTGATTATTCCTGCTCGGGTGCCGGCATCGACGCGGGCATCCTGGGGCCGCAGACCTATGTGGAGCGGCTCGCCAGCGGCGAACGCGGCGCCACGCCGACGGCCCGCGCCATCGCGGGCGGTGAAAAGGACACGCAACTCTACCGCCTCATGCGCGAACTCTGCCGCCAGCGCCCCGAATTCCGCCGTGGCGTGCCCTATTGCCCCGGCAATGACGTCCGCCGCCCGCTGGACTTCATGTTCCTGTCGATCGGCGGCAACGATATCGGCTTCTCCAACATCGTCGCCTGGGCCTCGCTCCGCGACAATGCGTCCGCCAGCATCGCGGCCTTCTTCGGCGCCACCGTGAGCGCGAAGGAGTTCACCCGCCGCATGCGCGACATTCTCCCTGAATCCTATGCGCGCCTCGCCGCCGTGCTCGAGGCTGCTGTGCCGGTCACGTCCGCGGCGGATGGCGTCTTCGATCCCTCGCGCATCGTGCTCACCGCCTATCCCGATCTCGTCACCAACGAAGCGGGCGAGATCTGCGAGGCCTCACCCGAGGAGGGCGATGGCGAAGACCGTTACGCCGCCAACCAGTCGCTCGACATGTTCTCCTCATGGCTCACCGCGCGGGAAGACCGTCTCAAGGCGGTGCGCGAGCAGTTCGCCATCCTGCACAAGCGCATGCGAGATCTTGCGGGCGATCATGGCTGGACCTTCGCCGGCCGCGTCTATGCCGATCGCATGTTCGAGGGCCATGGCTTCTGCGCGCGCAACCTGCGCCGCGTCGAGGATCCGGCCGAGCAGCTGATGATCCCATGCTTCGGCGACGCTGCGCGCGATACCCAGACCTGCCAGTCAAACTTCTCGTCCGCTGAAGGCCGCTGGCGCCCTTACAATCCGGCCACCCAGAACTATCCTTACGCGCTCCGCCAGCGCTGGGTGCGCACCTTCAACGATGCCTACATGGTCCTGAACCAGAAGGTGACCGACCGTTTCGGCAAGATCAACGAGAAGGCCTCCGCGGCCGTCTTCT
>Ga0181554_1001242_pt1 | contig 24400 bp, 9 predicted proteins | sample 011ome_16_FD_145602 | JGI IMG/M metagenome (GOLD analysis project Ga0181554, IMG submission 145602) | Coastal salt marsh microbial communities from the Groves Creek Marsh, Skidaway Island, Georgia - 011503CT metaG (spades assembly) | ecosystem: Environmental > Aquatic > Marine > Intertidal zone >... | reverse complement strand
CGCGACGCCGAAAACCACCTCCGGGGGGCCGTCGAACACTCTCACGGTCGCGCCTGGGGACGTGGTCACCGTCGTGATCGTCGCGACGTCCGCGGACGTCGGCGCGACGAGCCGGTACCGGCGCTGGCTCGGGTCCAACGCGCACGACGAAGCGCACGGCGGCGACGTCCCCGGGGGACGACACGCGCGGTGGCACCCGGGCCACGATTCCCCGCCGAGATCCGTGGCGTTGAAGGAATCCCCGGTGTCGAGCGCGACGTGAAGCAGCGCGAGCGTCGCGTCCGCGGCCCTCGCGGCGGCGGCGACGGACGAGCGCATCGCCGCGATTTTGTACGTCGCCGGCGTCTCCGCGGCGGCGGCGGCGGCGGCGCCCGGAGGCAGCGCGTCCGCCCTCGGCGCGACGCGCACGATCACCTCCACCGCGTCCGCGCCGACGAGCACGGGCGCGGACGCGACGCCGGGCATCGCCTCGACGCCGTCGACGGTGACGACCCAGTCCTCGTTCGCGACCGCGGCGACGAACGACACCGACGGCGCGGCGACGCCGGGGAGCGCGGGGTCCGGGAGAAGCAGACGGTACGACCCCGCGCTCGGGTCGAACCGCGGCTCGAGCGTCCCGACGCTGGGGGTCAGGGACTCGAGCCACGCGGCCGCGTCCGGGGTCACGATCGCAATCTTCGTGGGCAAATCTTGAAGGAGGTTGACCGCGTCCACCCCGCCCGAGCCGACTTCTTCGCGGCCGACGAAATCCCTCGCGACGACGTAGGCGTCGTACCGCGTCGACGGGGACAGACCCGTGAGCGTCAAAACGAGCGGGAGCACGTCGTCGCCCGCGCCCGAACGCTTCGACTCCGTGTCCCCGAGCGCGGAGCTCGCGCGCGCCGACGCGAGCGCGGGCGAGGTGGCCGTCGCGGCGACGTGCGCGACGCCGCTCGTCGCCCCCGCGGCGGCGGCGGCGACGGCGGCGACGTCCGCCGACGTCGGCGTCGCGACGGACCCGAACGGCACGACGACGACCCACACCGCGGCGGTCTCGTCCACGCGCACCTCCAGCGTCGTGCCCGTGGGCACGACCGCGGCGACGCGCGGGTGCCCGGGGAGGAAGAACGGCGGCGTGTTGTCGAGCGTGCGGATCGTCCGCGACACCGCGCGAGGGGGCGCGTTGGCGTACGGCGTCGAGACGCCGTCGGGGCCCGTCGTTGTCGCCGCCGCGGCGTGGACGGCGACGGCGTAGACGTCGTACAGAACGCCTTTCGTGAGGTTTACTATCCCGCCGCCGATCGCGGTGGGCGTGAACGCGGTGAGGACGTCGCCGTGACCCGCCGTGGAGGACGAGCGGGTGTCCGGGAAATCGGAGCCGCCGCCGCCCGGGGAGGCGCCGTGCGCGTCGACGCCCGCGAGAATTTGCGCCGGCGACGGCGCCTTCGCGCCGTGCTTTAACAGCACGTACGCGACTTTCGCGGGGACGGCGCTCAGGGAAAACTGCGGCGTGATCGACGTCTCCCCGATCGCGTTGACCCCGACGCAGTCCGCGCCTTTCGCCGGGGTTTCGCCCGCGGCCACCGCGGCGGCATCCGGGACGAGCCCGGGCGCGACCTTCGCGGCGTTGGTCCGCGCGACGTTCCCCGGCGCCGCGCCGTCGCCGGAGAACGCGACGTCGCCGCCCGCGCTCGACGCGACGACGGCGACGAAGACGTCGTACCCCGCGCTCGCGCTCGACACGGACTGACCAGCCCCGAGGGACACGTTCGCAGACGCGAGAGCGTTCGCGGTCGGCGCGGACACGACGCCAGCCGCGAGCGGCGTCGCGCCCGCCGCGTCCGTCCCCGCGACCACCCGCGCTCTCGTCGGTTCGCTCGCGCCGCCGTCGACGACGACGTAGTACGCGTCCCCGGGAACGTCGAACGCGATAGACAACGTGAACGTCCCGGAAGGCGACGCGTTCGCGACGAGCGGGACGCCGAACGTGGTCCCCGTCGCCGGGGAGGTGATCCTGCAAAAAAAATTCAATTCACCGGTCGTTCAGTTGAAAGGGGACGCGATCAAATGTTGAAACCGAGCGGTGGGTGAAAAACTCGTGTTTCGAACGCACCACGCGCGCGGCCCGCGCGTCGTAAACGTCGGCGGGCGAAAGTCCGGGGCGACGAACGGCACGAGCACGACGTCTTCCTGCGCGTTCGCGCCGCGCGCGTCGTCCGTGGAGTTGTCCACCGCGACGAACCACGCGGCGTACTTCTCGCTCTGCGCGAGCGGGTACCCGGGCGAGGTCCACGGCGACGGCGACCGCGTCGCGCCGGTGAAATTCCGAAAGCTGCCGCTGGCCACCACCGGATACGCCGCCGACCCGGTGCTCGCGTTCATCACCCTCGTCGGGGTCATCTCCGGCCGCGCGTGCGAGTAGTTCGCGCTCGCGTTCCGCGCGACGACGAAGTAGACGGTCGCGTTCTCGTCCGTCTCGGCGTGGACGACGAGGCGAGCGAGCGCGGCGCCGCCGCCGGCGCCGCCGGCGAGCGACGCGTTCACCGTCGCCGCGGCGACGGGAACCGCCGCCGCCTTCGGCGCACCGCTCGCGGTCCACACCGGCGGTTCCACGTCCGACATCTTCCGCGTCGCGACGCGCACTGGGCCCGCGTTCGGCACCGCGCGCGTCGAGCGCGTCAGCGAGGACAGCCGCGTCGGCTCGAGGTCGATCGCGAAGTAGTCCACCGCGAGCGTCGCGCCGCGCCGCGTCGAGCTCAGGTCCGGCTCGGGCAGATCCGTTATGACGTGGCTGACGTTGACGTTCGCGTCGGTCACGTTCAACACGCCCGCGTTCGCGCCGGGGACGAGCGCCGCGTACGGTTCGCGCGAGATGGCGCTGAAGTTCGCCCTCGCCTCGATCCCGGCGCGCGTCGCGACCGGGTCCGAGGAGGCGTTCAGCCGCAACGCGAAGACGACGGCGCCGGGTTCGCTCAGCGACGCGTCGAACCGCAGCGCGCTGCCGTTTAGGTCGATCAACGCGGGATACGACGCCGTGAACGTCGGTGGCGCGACGTCTGCGACGACCAAGGACGGTCCGGTCCAATTCTCCGGGTTTGGCGGTAACGCTCGAAACGCGTGCGTTCCTCGATTCGCCGCCGTCGTCGTCCCGTTCCCGCCCGCGGACGCGTTCGCGAGGACGTCGTTCCCGTCGTCCTCCGCGACGACCCAAACGTCGTACGCGCCCTCTGGGGAAAGCCAGGGGCACGCGCTCGCGCGCGACGGCGACGGAGGCAGCGACGCGAGAGCATCCTCGACGCCGTCGCCGTCCGCGTCGCACCGCGCCGCGCCCACCAGAGACGCCGCGCGCGTCGTCGCGTTAAACGACGCGTTAAACGCGGAAAAGTTCCGCGCGTCGTTCGCGATCGCCCCGCGCCAGTCCGCCACGGTGTACGCCCCGCCCGCGACCGCGGTCTTGTACGCCGCGTCTGCGCCCGCGGCGTACCCGCCGCCGGGCCCTCCCTCGACGCACCCCGCGTGCGTCGCGAGGTCCACCGTGCGGACGAGCGTCGTCGCGTCGACGTTCCTCGTCGGCACCGCGAACGCGCCGCACGCCGCGGCGGCGACGCGGCATCGCCCGACGCACCCGACGATCTCCTCCACGCTCGGCGCGTTCGCCCACACGAGCGGCGCGCCCGTCGTCGCGGTCGCGCCGAGCGTCTGCGCCGCCGCGTGCGGCGTCACCGCGTACCGCACGATCCCGGGTTCGTTCAGACGCGCGGTGAGGTCGAAGCCGGTCGCCGTGACTCGAGAGACGCGGCCGGCGGCGACGACGCCGCGCGTCCCGGTCGCCCCGCCCGGGGTCGCGTCGAACCCGCCCACGAACGCGGGAGGGGTCACGTCCAGCGTCGTCACGTACGCGAGCGTGAACAGCGTGGTGTTGAACACGTCGAAGGTATCGGAGGAGCTCAGGTTGAACGACGGGTTGTCGGCGTCGTCAGAAAACACGGCGTAGAAATCGTACGCGCGCTCCGGGGTTAACCCCGTGACGTTGACCGTCCCGGTCGCGACGCCCACGGTCAGCGCGCGGCTCGCGTTCCCCCGTGCCGTCGCGTTCACGCCGCTCACGGTGAACGAGCCCGCGTTTTTGAAGAACGCGCCGGCGTTGCTCGCGTTGAACGGCGACGCCGCGGTGCCGTTGTTTCGAACGTCCTCGAACATCTTCTGCGCGCGGAACGCCTCTGTGTATCCGACGATCGGGACTAAGACGCTCCCGGCGGGGACGACGCCCCAGTACACCGTCCCGTTCTTCGTCGAGTCGGCTTTGATCTCGAATCCGACGCCGTGGACGGATGTGATCGATAACGCTCCAATAGGGGGCGTTTCGTCTCGAGTCGTGAAATCAAACCGCGTCGGCGACGGCGACGCGTTCGGCGCGTCGCCGTTGTTATCCCTCGTGACTAAGTACGCGGAGTAACTCGTCACCTCGGTGAGCCCGCTCACCGCGCAATACGTCAGCACGTTCGCCCTCGTGACGTTCACGACGCAGGATAACGCCTCCGGGCTCGCCCCGCCCGCGCGGGCCATCACCTGCGCGCTCGACGGCGCCTGCGTCCCGGGCGCTTGCACGACGAGATACGCCACCCCGGGTTCGTCGAGCGCGATCGTCGCGTTCACGAGAAACGCTTCCGTTCGGAACGTCGGCGTGCCCGACGCGAACGCCGGCGGCGCGGCGTCTTTCGTGTTCGCGACGATCAGCGAGACGTACGGCTGCAGCGCTGCGGACGACGACGCGGGGGCGCAGTCCGTCGCCGCCGCGACGACCCAGACGTCGTTCGTCAGCGTTAAATTCGTCACGTTCGCGCTCGCGGTGACGGACGCCGTCGCGACGGTGATGTTCCCCGCGTCCACGGCGCCGTGCCCCCACGTCGCGTTCCCGCCGTGTCTTCCCGCGCGCACCTCCTCCGGCGTCGGCGTCGTCCGCTTCTTTCCCGTGCTCGCGTTCACGACGAGCCCGTGCCCGGGTTTCGTGGCGAGAAAGTACACGCATCCCGGCGCGTCCAGCTGGACCTCGAGCGTCGCGGAGTCGTTCCGGACGAGGTGGCTCGGTATCGCCGGGTACGCGATGCCCCTGAACGCGACGAACGACGGCGCGAGCGTGGCGCCGTACCCCGGAGGTGGAGGCGGGGGAGGCGGAGGCGGTGGGGGCGGAGATTGGCCCGCGGCTCCGCTCGCGAACGACGCGAGGAGGCACGCGAGGAGGCACGCGAGGAGACGCGTCGCGTCGTGGACGCGTCTCCTCGACGTCCTCGAGGGCGTTTCCCTCCGCGGCGAGGCTCGCCGCCGCGGGCGCGCCATCGCCGTCGCTCCGACTCCCTCGCGGGAGCGCCGACGTGTGGAAGGCGACGACGTTCGAGCGATAGTAGTAAATAATGTCAGATTCACAGTTGGTAAATCTAAGCCTCGACGCGCGCCCGCGGCACAAAGCCACGCGCGGAGCGCTGTCCCCGGCGAGACAAGACCGAGCAGAAGCGCCCTACAGAGATGAAGCTCATCTACTTCGACATCCCCGGCAAGGCGGAGGCGATCCGCCTGTGCGCGGCCGTCGGCGGCGTCCAGCTCGACGACGTGCGCATCTCGCGGGAGAAGTTCCACGAGATGCGAGACTCCGGCGAGCTTCCGTTCGGCCAGGTACCCGCGCTCGACGTGGGCGACGGGCGCATCCTCGCGCAGTCGAGCGCGATCCTCAGGTACGTCGCGACGCTCGGAGGGCTGCACCCCACGGACCCGCTCGAGGCTGCGCACGTGGACGCCGTCGCCGCGGCGGAGGAGGACTTCTTCGCGGGGATCTCCGTGTCGAGATACGGCGCGCGCTTCGGGTTCGAGATGTCGGACGAGTACCGCGCGCAGGTGAGGAAAGCGCTCAACGACGAAGTGCTCCCGCGTCACCTGTCCGCGCTGCAGAAGAAGCTCGAGGCGTCGAAGACGGGGTGGCTCGCGGGGACGGAGAAGCCCTCGATCGCGGACTTTGTCTTCTCCCCGCGGTTGCGGTGGCTCGTCGGCGGCGCGAACGACGGCATCGACCCGGGCCTCTTAGAGGGGTATCCGGCCGTGACGGCGCTCCTCGAGAAATTTTACGCGCTCCCGGAGGTTGTGAAATGGTACGAGCAGCCGGACGGGGAGGAGCTCAGAGCGGAAGAGATGCACTCGCCGAAAGGGAACTAGCTACTAGCTAGCTACCTACAGTATAGCTCCGAAATCGTCACGTCCACCGTCTGCGCGCGTCGCCGTCACAGTTGCCCGCTCACGGACTCGACGCTGTCCGAGTCGGAAAAGTCCGCGTCGTCGCCAGCCACGCGCTTCCAGAACCCCCCCGGACCCGATCTCGACCTCGCGTCCGACTCGGACGCCTCCCCGGCGACGCGCCGAGCGTCTCCCGACGCGGCGTCGGATTCGGCGTCGGATTCGGCGTCGGCGTCGGCGTCGGACCGGGCGCCTTCCCGCCCCCCTCGGTCGCGCTCCTCCCCGGGGCTCCGCGACACGCGCGAGAGGTCGAGCTTCGGGATCGACGGCGGCGTGTTCGCGAGATTCCTCGTCGCGGCGTCGTCGCCGCTCGTGACGCTGGCGCCGCTCCTGAAGCGCGGCGCCGCGGTGGCGAACGCGTCGGATCGAGACGCCGACGAATCCGATTTTTCGCTCGCGGCGGGCCTCGCGCCTCCCTCGCCGGCCGCGTCTTTGCTCGGGGTGAGACCGAATAACGTCCCGAAGAAACCGGGCTCATCGTCCTCTTCTTTCTTCTTCGCTTTCTCCTCGACGTCCGGCTGTCTCGACGGCGTCGTGAGCCAGGCAAAAAATCCCTCCTCCTCCTCCTCCTGCTCCGGCTCCGGCTCCTCCTTCGCCTTCACCGGCGTCATCCCTAAGCGTTCGATGACGTTGCTGCCGGAGATGAGCTCGTCGAAGTCCCCGCCCGCTTTCTTCCGTCGCTCGTAGCCCACGAGTTCGCGCTTCAAGACGTCCCTCTCGCGCGCAATCTCCGCGATCGTCGTGGCGCTCGCCGCCGCCGCGTCGCGCGCCTCCGAGAGCTCCACCTCTAAGCGTTCGATGGCCGCCTTCGCGGCGATCGGATCGACGTCTCCCGCCTCCGTGGATCGCTTCCCCAACCGAATGTCTCGCGTCCGGAGTTTCAAATCTCTCGCCTCGTCCTTCGCGAACATCGCCGCCTCCTCCGCGCCCTTCGCGCGGCGCGTGCACGCGAGCGCCCACGCGGTGGCGGACTCCTTCTCGTTCACCGCGGAGGCGAGCTCGACTTCCAACGCGACGATTCGCGCGAGCGCGGCTTTGCCTTTCACCACGAGCGTCTTGCATCGGTTGTTGAGCTTCACGACGGTCTCGACGTGGTCGTCGTCGGACTCGCTTCCGGACTCGCTCCCGTCGTCGTCATTCGCGCCGCGCGGCGTCCGCGGCTCCTCTTCCCAGTCCTCCGTGAGCTGAATCGCGAGGTCTAAATCCTTCGCCGCTTTCGACCGAGCGCGGGCGACGTCCTCGTCCGTGACCTCGTCGTTCTTCCCGACGTCCCCTAACCGCGACACCAGGACTTGGATCTCTCCTCGGAGGAGCGCGATCGCTTCCTCGTGCTCGTCGACCGTGATCGTGCCCCTCTGTCTCGCGCTCTTCTTTTTCGAGGACGAAGCCGAACCCGCGGGCGCGGGCGAGGGCGACGCCTTCCTCGCGGATGTTCTCTTTCGCTCCTCGCTCGCGGGGGAGTTCGCCACTAAAGCCGCGGCTTGCCTCGCCGCGGCGAGCTCCAGACGCAGCTGCTCGCACTCTTTCGCGAGCGATTCGCGGTCGCTCATCGCGGCGTTCGTTTTCGCCATCTCCGCGCTCGACGCGGCGTCGCTCAAGAGCATCGACTCGCGCGCTCTCGCCGCCTCCGACTCCGCCTTCGCCGCCTCAGCCGCCTTCGCCGCGGCGGCCGCCATCGCGTCCTTCGTCGCCTTAGACGCCGCCGCGACCAACAGCTTCTGCTCCTCCAGCTCAGAGTGAAGCCGATTGATCTCTTTTCTCATCTCTTCGTCGCCCGCGAGGTTCATCGCCTCCGCGCGCGCGAGCTTCCTCCGTTCGTCCTCGAGCGCGAGCGCGTGCGCCTCGTTCACCTGATCGAGCACTTGCTTCATCTCGTCCGCGTCCGCTTCCATGAACGCGGCGGCGGCTCTCGCGCCTTGATACGCCTTTTGCGCTTCGTCCGCCTTGCGATTCGCGGCGTCCACTTCGTCCTCGAGCGTCGCGTTCCTGTGCGACGCCATCTCGAACGATTTTCGTGACGCGGTGAGCTTTATCTCGAGCGACGCGAGCTGCGCTCGGAGTTGATCCACGCTCGAGCCGAGCTCCAACTTGGTCTGATCGACCGCGGTTTTTACGCGTCGTTCGATGTCCGCGGTCGAGTCTAACTCCTCCTCCCTCGCGGAGGCCAACGCGGCCGCGGCTTCCCGTTTGATCGCCGCGAGCTGCTCCGCGTACGTCGACGCCTTTTGCTCCGCCGCCGCCGCGTGCTGCTCCTCCAACCGTTGCTTCTCCTTTCGTTGCTTCTCGCGCAGGCTCGCGACGGCGTCTTCCTGCGCGCGCCTCGCGTCCTCGAGCTCGCGCCCCGCCTTTCGAGTCGACGCGAGGAGGGTCTCTCGCTCCGCATCCGCTTCCCGGTCGCGTCGCATGAACTTCGCTGCGTATTTCCACCGCTGGAACGACGCGCGCAGTGAGCCCATCATCACAGTCTTGAACCGGAGCGCGGCTTTTTGCAGCGCTCTTTCCGTCGCCGCGATTTTGGCCGCTTGCACCGCCGCCGCGCGCGCGAGCTCCGCGTCATCGAACTGCTTCTGCGCCCTGAGCGTCGCGTTCGTTTGCTTCTCGAGCGCTTCCTCGAGTTTTTTAATCGTCGAGTCTTGCTTCTCCTGGACTTGCTTCGCGATGGATTGTTTCGCATCCTCGATGATTTGCAGCGTTTCCGCTTGTTTCGAGCGCATCGCCGCGACCGTCTCCTGATTCGCTTTTCGCGCTTCCGCGAGCTCGTTCTCGGCTTTCTCCTTCTCCTTGACGAGCGCGAGCCTCTCGGATTGCTCCGTGCGTTCCATCTTCTGGTACTTCGCGACGTACTTCCATCGCACGAACGACGACCGAAGCGACCCCATGAGGACGGTTCGGAACCGCAACGTCGCCGTCTGCGCTGCCCGCTCCCGAGCGGCAACCTCGACCTTCTTCGCCGCCGCGTTTTGCGCGAGCTTCGCCTCCTCGAGATGCTTCTTCGCGGTCAAAATCTCCTCGTTCGACTTTCGCAGCGCGTCCTCGAGCTTCGACACAGCCTCTGAATGCTCAGCTTTGATCGTCTCCACGGCACGCGAATGTTCCGTCTTGATGGCGTCCACACTCTCCTCGTGCTTTGCTTTCATGCCCTCGATCATCTTCTCTTGTGACGCGCGCGCGTCCTCCAACGCCTGCTCCGCGCGTTCCTTCGCCGCCTTGTGCTCGAGCATCTCCGCGCGCTCGACGCGCTCTACGCGCGAGAGAGACGTCTCGTTCTTCCACCGCGTGAACGACGACCGCAGCAAACTCATGAGAACGGTTCGAAACCTCAACGCGGCTCTTTGTTCCAATCGACCAAGCGCCGCGACGGACGCGGCGCGCGCCGCCGCCGCCTGGTTGAGCTCCGCCTCCTCCAGCTGATTTTGCGCCCTGATCGTCGCCTCCGTTTGCGCTTTCAGAGCGTCCTCCATTTTCTTGATCGCCGCCTTCTTCGCAGCCTCCGCGTCGTTCAGATCCTTCTTCGCGGCCGCGAGCGTTTCCTCGCGCTGGAGCTTCGCCGCTTCGCGTTCGCGTTTGGCCTCTTCTCTCGCCGCTTCGAGCATCGCGGCGCCTCGCGCGCTCTCTTCCTCCAGCGCTTTCTCCGCTTTCGCCGCGTTGCTTATGAGCAGCTTCCTTTCTTCCTCGATCGCGCGTCCATTTTTAATGCGCCTCGACTCGCTCTTCCACCGAACAAACGACGCGCGCAGCGCGCTCATCCACACGGTTTTAAATCGCAACTCCACCTTCTGTCGCGCGCGCTCCTTCTCCTTCTCCGCCGCGACCGCAGCCTGCTCGAGCTTCGTGACCTCCCACTCCGCCTCTATTCTCTGCGCGGTGTTCTTCAGCGCGATGATCTCCGCCTGCGCTTCTCGAAGCATCATCTGCGCGTTGGTCTGCGTCTCGTCCAGTTCGCTCTCCATCAGGTCGTGGTCCTCTTGGAACCGGCGCACGCGGATCTTGAACTCCCCGCGCTCGGTCCTGAGCTCGCGGCGGTCCTTCTCGAGCTGACGCGCGAGGTCTTCCATCTCCAGCTTCCCCAACGCGACCGCTTTCTCGTACTCGGCGTATTTCCCCTCCGCGACGGCTTTGTCCGCCTTTCTCGCGGCGTCGTGCTCCGCCTTCAGTCGCCTGACGTTTTCTCGCTCCGCCTTCCGCTCGTCGTCGTGTTTCTTCAGCCGTGCCTCGTGCTCGTCGCACAGGCGTCGCATCTCCTCGCCGAGGCGCGTCGCCTTCTCCTCGAGCCGCTCGTTCAGACGCTTCAAGTCGTCCGCGTCTCTCTCTCGCGCGCGCTCGCGCTCGTCCTCCCTCTTTTCGCGTTCTCGCGACGCCTCCTCCTCTCTCTTCTTCGCTCGCGCCTCGTGCTGCTCGTTCATACGTCTCACCTCTTCCTTTCGCTCGCCGCGCTCTTTGTTCAGACGCGCGTCGTGCTCTCGCTTCAGATTCTTGATCGCCTCGCGCGCCTTCTCTTGCTCGCGAACGAGCTTCGCGTGGAGTTCCGCGTTGAGTTTGTTCGCCGAGTCCAGATGCTTCGGCGTCCACGTCGGCGCGGGCGACGACGCGAGCATGGCGTCCGCGTCCGGGGACGACGCGAGCATGGCGTCCGCGTCCGGGGTCTTCGTCGGCGGCGGCGTCGCGAGACCGGCGGCGACAAGCGCGTTCTCCTTCGCGGGCGACGGCGACGAATGCGAATTCTCGCTCGAGGTTGCGTCGTTCTCGGACGCCGGTCGCCGCGCCGGCGACGGCGGCGCGCGTCGTCCGGGCTTCGGGAGCTTGTCCAGGAGCGCGTGGACGTCGATCGCGAACCCGAACCCGAACGGGTTCCCCCGGCGCTTCGTCAGGAGGTGGTCCGGGCTGCGCTCGCGCGCGCCGCCCGAGGTCGAGGTTGACGTCTCGCGCGCGGGGGATCTCGGCGCGGCCGTCTCGGGCGCCGACCGCGACCTCTCCCGCGCGAGCTCCGGGATCTTCGGCACGGGGAACTCGCGCTCGCTTCTCCGCAGGCGCTCGGAGACCTCGAGCTCCGCGTTCGCCCAGCTCGTGATGGGCACGGTGCGCTCTTTCGAGACCGGCATCGTCCCGGCGCTCCGCGCGGGGCGCGGCGCGGTGTCGCGCGAGCGAAATCTCGCATTTGGGCGTTAGCGTTACGGAGGGGAGACGGGATATTCGTGACGCCAACAGCGCAGGCAGGCGGAGACCGACCGACGCGACGGCGGGTCGCCGCGAAACGCGCGTCGGGGCTGAACGTTCGTGTTCAACGCGACACATCAAAACTACGCGAGCGATCTAAAGAATTACCCCCCATCCCCATCCCCACACTCTCGCCGTGGACGCCGTCTCGTCCGACGACCGACGGCTCGCGCTCACCGGCTCGCCGGCGCCGGCGCGAGCGGCGGCGTCTGCCGGGACTCCGAGACGCCCGCCCCGGACGCTCCCAAGACGTCGCGTATCGCCCTCGCGGTGAGCCTGCTGTTCAACCGCGCGACGAGCTCCGGCAGCACCTCCGTCGCGACCGCGGGCAGCAGAGGCCCGAGCTCCCTGAGCGCCTTGGAGGGATCGCCCCCAGCGAAGGCGGCGCCGGCGCCGGCGGCGCCGCCGCGGCTGCCTCGCAGCAAAAAGTTTAAGAGCTTCGTCACGGACTCCACCGTGGCTCTGTCCTCCGCGGTGACGGACGGGGACACCCTCACGCTTCGGATCCCGGACAAGGGAAGGAGCAGCGGCAGCCGCGCGTCCGCGAGGCCGACCTGCGCGAGCACCTTCGCGGCGTTATCGCGCGACAACGCGTCGATGCCTTTGACCGCCTCGTCGAGTAAAAACTCGCGGAAGAACGACCCCTCGGGGGACAACACGAACGTGAGCGCCTCTCTCGCGGCCGCGTCCTCCCCGGAGCTCGCCGCCGCGGGCGCGGGCGTCGCCGGGAACGGCGACGGCGGCCGCGGGAACCCGGGCGGGATCAGCGCTTCGATCTGACGGAAGAACGCCTCGGGGGTGTTCTCTCCGCCCGCCGCCGCCGCCGCCGCCGCCGCCGCCGCCTTGTCCGCCGTCTTCCCTTGGCTCATCCTGCTCGCGATCCTGAAGCTCTCGAACGCTTCCAAGACGTCGATCAACCGATCCGCGTCGAACACCTGCCCTTTGCCGTACACCATGTACCGCAAGCTCTCCCTCAGGCGCGGAGAGTCGTCCGTGAGCAGCCGCTTGCTGATGTATGGGTACGCCTCGTCCACGAGCGCAAACTCGGGGTTGCCGACGAGCGCGATGCCCTCGAGGACGCCGATCGCGCGGATGATGAGCGCAAAGTACGGGGGGATCCTGAACGGGTAATCGAACGTGATCTGCGCGAGGTCCGCGGCGACTTCCTGGAAGTTGATGTTCTTCGCGCCGCCGCCGGCGAGGGCTTGGTCGAACACGCGCGACAACGGCGGGAGGATCGGCTTGAGATCCACGCCCTCGGGGATGAAATCCAACGTCACGAAGTCCTCCACGATCGCCTCGTAGTCCTTGTGAATGAGGTGCGCGATCGCCTCGATCATCCCAAACTTGATGTTGTCGTCGATGTTCGTCATGAGACCGAAATCGAGGATCGCGAGCCGCCCGTCCGGCGTTCGGATCAAGTTTCCCGGGTGCGGATCCGCGTGGAAAAATCCCGTGTCCAGCAGCTGCTTCAGGTAGCAAATCACGCCGATGTTGACGAGGTCGCCGACGTCGTCCGCGGTGGACTGCGACAACTTCTCGCCGTCGAGCCACTCGGACGTGATCACCTTCCTGCGCGTCCACTCCATGTACGTCTTCGGGACGACCACCTGCGGCAGATCTTCTTTGATGGACGCCGCGAAGTTCGTCTGGTTCTCGCCCTCTTTGACGTAGTCCAGCTCCTCGAAGAACCGCTCCGCCCACTCGTCCAGCAGCGCGACGACGTCCGTGTTCACCTGCGGGACCTTTCTCAGCGCGATGCCCAAACGCCGGATCAAGTACAAGTCGATGGATACGGTCTCGAGCACCGCGGGCCTCTGCACCTTCACCGCGACGACGTCCCCGGTTTCCTTCAAGACGCCCTTGTACACCTGCCCCAAGCTCGCGGCCGCGACCGGGTCCGGGCCGAGCTCGGAGTACACGTCCTGCCACTTACACCCGAGCTGCGCTTCCAGGGTGTCGAACGCGATCTTGTTATCGAACGACGGAACTTTGTCGCACAGCTTTTGGAGCTCGTTCATCGCCGCGGGGGTGAGGATGTCCGGGCGAATCGACAGCGCCTGCCCGAGCTTGATGTACGCCGGGCCCAGGGACGTGACGATGTCCCTGAGCTGAATCGCGCGCTTCACGCTGTTCTGCTCCGTCCTCTTCATGACGATATCGGACAAAATACCGGAGATGAACCCGCCCGCGATGGACAAGAGCTGGACGACGCGTTGCGTCACCGCCGCGGGGCGTCGACGCCAGTACTTCGCGATGAGCTCCGGGTCGTAATACAACGGCAGCGCGTCGTCCTCGCCGTCGGACTGCATCCCGCTCAGGTCGACGACCTGCATCTGCACGCCGTCCGCGGCGAAGTCTGAGTCGTCGATGTTCGTGCCTCGGAGTCCCTGCATGAGCGTGTTGAGATCCTCGTCCTCCTCCATGAGCGCGCGGACGTCTTTGATCTGCGACGAGATGTCGCTCACGCCCGCGCTCGAGCCCCCGCCGCGCTTCGCGTCCGCGGTCGGGCGCTCGGTCGTCGTCACGCGCGCGCGGACGACGCCGGACGCGCCGCGGGCGCGCGCGGGCGCGAACGCGCGCGACGTCTTCATCAGCGCGGCCGTCCCGGACGCGCGAGCGGACGACGACGCGAGATCGGAGGTGGACGACGACGACCGTGGAGGACGGCACGCGCGTCCGACGCGTCGCGGACGCGCGCTCGACGCCGCGACCGAGGTCGAGGACGCCATCGGCGCGGTCGCGGTGGACATCGGGAACGTCCGACCGCTTGAGACCGAGCGCGAGTGATGCTGACGACGCGTGCGCGTTCGTTGTGCGGCGAGGGCGACGACGCGACGACGGTCGTTGCGCGCGTTTCCGTGGCTCAGAGCAATCGCCTCGCAAACGCTCTCGGGTGACGTCACTGCTTTTTGGGTTTTCGTATGAAAAACAGTCAGAAAGTAGTCGCCCGCGTACGTGTAGTAGTTTCGATACCAGTTGTCGTAACCTGTCTCGAGAGAAGGCCCAGGAAAAAGAGTTGTTTTTTTTCGCTCTCGCTTTCTCGCTTTCGCTGCTAAACTTGTTTATCACACAGACTCGTCATCGTCCCTCCCGACTCGACAAAGTCCGCGCGGCTAACGGCGTCCACGACGGCGGCTGTCCGAGCCTTCCCTCTATAGAATCCTTCCCCATCGCCGCCGCTTTCCTACTGCTCGGGCGGAAGTTCACCGGCTTCAGACGCCTGGACTCGGAGTCCATCGCGGGCAGCCCCGGCGTCGGCGTCCCGCCCCTCGCGCGCTCCGATGGCGCCCCGAAATCGCTCGCCACCTCCGTCCCCCACTCGCTGTCCATCGGCGTCAGCGCGCCGCCAACCTTGAAACCGTTCATCGTCGGCCGCGACGGCGTCTCCGCGGGGGTGACGAAGCCGGAAGCGTACGACGGCGACGCCGACCGCGTCGTGCTCGCGCTCGCGCCCATTCGCGCGCGAATCGCCGCGAGCGTCGCCTGGAGCTTCTCGTCCGACTCGATGTCGCTGTCGTCCTCGTACTCGGGCGCGGGCTCGCGCGCGGGTTCGGGTTCGCGCGCGCGGGAGTACGCGTACTCGCGCTCGTTCACGCTGGGCGGCCGCCGAGGCGGGAGCCCGCTCGCGCCGCCGCGCGCGCCGCGGACGTACGCCGCCTCGGGCGGCACCGCCGCCGCCGCCGCCGCCTCGTCGCGCGCGTCGTCCCCCGACGCCGGCGCCATCGCCGCGGCGAGAAACGCGGCGTACTGCGACATCGCGTTCCCCTCGTCCGCGGCGGCGGCGATGTTCACGCTCCCCGCGGACTTCTGCGCGAATTTATCCGACATGTGCTCCCTCGCGGGCTCAAACGAGGACGTCGACGTCGCCGACATCGCGGCGCGCGGCGGGCGTCGCGTCTGGATATACTCATCGCGCGTTCCCGACCGAAACGCGTCCACGCCGCCGTGCAGCCTCGCGGTCTCCTCTTCCCTGTGCACGCGCAACGCGGCGGCGGATAAGACGCCGCTCCCCCTCCCGGTGTTCCCGCGCGCCGCCGCGAAGCTCTCGCGGCTGTTCGGGCGCGTCTGCGCGGGGGAGGACGGGTAGTGCTCGAACGGCTTTTCGCGCTCCGCGGCTTCCTCCTCCGCCGCGGCTTGCTCTCGAAGGACCTTCGCAACCTCCGGCGGGGGGTTATACGGCGACTTTTTCGACTTCGACTTCCCGGGTCTCGTGAACGACGCCTCCTCTCTGATAAAGCGCGCCAGCGTCGGGTCGTTAATGAGCGCTTCGGCGTCCTCGTCCAACGTGGGGTTCGGGCTAGTAAACGACGACCCTGGATACACCGGGATCGATCGATTTAGCGCTTTGTACCCGCCCGCGGGGAGGAACGGCAGCCTCGGCTCGATGTACTCCTTATCGCGTCCCGTGAACGACGACGACGCGCGCGACGATTCCGATCGCACGCTGCCGTCGCGCGCGCTGTCCTTCCCCGGGGACGACCGCGACTCCTCCGCGTCGAGCCGGCTCAACACTTCGTCCATCGCTCGCTTCAGCTCGACGCGTTGCTTCAGCCGTCCTCGCGTTTTCTTCGTCCCCTTGAGGAAGGAGTCTATCGTGGACATGAGCTCTTCGTCGTTCGTGGCGGACCAGTCCGGGACTTCCACGCGCGGGATCGTCGTCGTCGTCGTCGTCGGCGGCGGCGGCGGCGGCGGCGGCGGCGGGGCTTCCTTCTCCGCCTTGGCTTGCTCTCGAAGGAGCTTCGCTATCTCCGGCGGGGGGTTATACGGCGACTTTTTCGACTTCCCACGTCTCGCCGCCGCTGGCGACGCCTCGCGCTCGGGCTCGCGCTCGCGCTCACGCTCTGGCTCTGGCTCTGGCTCTGGCTCTGGCTCCTCCGCCGCCGCGTTCGCGGTCACCTCCCACATGTCGCCGTCGACGTCGACGTCATCGCTCGCGTACAGCTCCTCCACGAGCTCATCGAGGGCGCCGTCCACCTCCGTCTCACGCTCGCGCGCGGCCTCGTCGTCGTCGTCGTCGTCGTCGTCGATTCCCGTTCCCCCCTCGGTCGACGCGTCGGGAGCGCCTCCCGCGGCGGACGTGGACGCCACCGCGGGCGACGTCTCGTCCACCGCGGGCGACGTCTCGTCCACCACGGGTTCGCTCGCCGTCTCCGTCTCTCCCGCGGCCGCCTCCGCGGCCGCGGTCTCGCCCTCCGGAGACGCCGCGGGGGCGTCGTCTCCGGGATCGGACGTCGTGGACGTCGATTTTCCCCCATCCCCGTCAGCCGCTCCGTCGGGCGCTCCTTCCCCCGCGTCCGCGCCGTCGTGCTCGGCGTTTTCCTCGCCTTTCACCACCGCGCCCACCTCCTCGGCGGCGTCCCCGGTCGCCGACATCACGGAGGGCTCCCGGGTCGACCTGGCGGCGCGCTGTCGGACTGCTGTGGATGGAAATTCGCTGCACGAAAGGTCCTGTCGTTGACTCCTCTCGTCGTCCCAGAGGGTGCCCGCGAATTTATCGTTTCGGTCGCCCGTCGCCGCGCGCGCGTTCTCGTTACATCGTCTCGTGCTATTCTCGTCGCGTCGTCTCGTGCTATTCCCCTCCGTGGCTCACCGTCGCTTCGCGGGGTCGTCCGCGCTCTTCTTCATCGGGCACACGAACTTGCGCTTCGCCGCGACATCCGCCGACGCGCCCGCCGCCGCCGCCCGTCGCGTAGGAGGACGAAACGCCGGTATCCTCCTCGGCCCCGTCGGAGGCGCCGCCGCGGGCTTCGCGGCGGCGAGTTTCGCGACCGGTTCCCTCGCCGCCGATTCGCGACCGCCACCCCGCATCGCCTCCTCCGCGGCCGCTTCCGCGGCCGCGCGCATCTCGTCGAGCTTCCTCTCCGCGTCGCGGTCGGACTTTCGGTCCGCCGCCGCGTTCATTCGCTTCACCGCGCCGACGTCGGCGCACGCGTCGCACGGGACGTCGTTCTCGTCGCACGCGCGCGCGCCGCCGCCAGCGCCCTCGTCGAAGTGCGACAGGAGCGCGGCGCGTCGACAGGATGTCCCGCGGACGTACGCGTCGACCTTTTCCGCTCGTCCCGGGTCGAGCTTGCGAATTTTGTCCAACTCTCCCGCGTCCGCGTACAGCACGCACCGCGACGGCTTCCCGTCCCTCCCCGCCCTCCCGCTCTCTTGATACAGCCCTTCCAGGGACGTGGGAGGCCCCCAGTGCGCGACCCATCGCACGTCCGGCTTGTCTATCCCCATCCCGAACGCGACGGTCGCGACGACGGCATCGATGTCGCCGCCCGCCCAGTTCGCGAGCGCGCGTCTGAGCGACTCTTTGCTCCGTCCCGCGTGGAACACCTCCACGTCCATCCCCGCGGTCGCGAGAAGCTCCGCGACGCGCTCGCACTCGCCGCGCTCGCGCGCGTACACGATCCCGGCGCTCTCCGGCGCGGTCGCTTTCGCCGCGCGCGAGACCGCGACGACGTGATCCACCGCCGCGCGCTCTTCGCCGTCGCCGCCGCCGTCGCCGAGGCACTCTCTCCTCACCACCTCGTGTCCGAGGTTCGCGCGGTTCAAGCTGCTCCGAGCGACGACGTGATCGCGTCGCAGACCGAGCGCGGCCGCGATCGACGCCTCCGTGGCGCGCGTCGCGGTCGCCGTGAGCGCCTGGATCGGCGCGCCGCCCAAGAGTTCGTCCCTGTCGTCCTTCAGCGCGAGGTACGCCGGTCGGAAATCGTGGCCCCACTGCGAGACGCAGTGCGCCTCGTCCACCGCGAGCGCGGCGACGTGGCCGTTATCGCTCGCGACGCGAAGCGCCGCGCGCAGCCGGGGCGTTTGCAGCGACTCCGGGGTCGTGAACAGGAGCGTCAGCGTCGGGCCTTCGTCGTCGGCGGCGGCGGCGCGCAAGTCCCTCTCGATCCTCTCCAGTCGCGTCGGGTCCGTCGCGCCGCTCCACGCCTCCGCGTCCACGCCCATCTCGTCGCACCTCCGGAGCTGGTCCGCGAGGAGGGACAGCAGCGGGGTGACGACGACGGTCACCCCCGGCGCGTTTCGCTCCGCGCGGAGCATCGCGGGAAGGACGTACACGAGCGACTTGCCCGCCCCGGTGGGGAGCAAGGAGAGGCAGTCCCGACCGCGCATCACCGCGGTCATCGCCTCGAGCTGTCCGGGGCGGAAGTTCGCGGTGTCGCACTCTAAGACGGCGCGAAGGAGGCGGAGGAGAGACGCCTCGTCGTGAGACGCCTCGTCGCGAGACGCGTCGTCGCGAGATGCCTCGTCGCGAGATGCCTCGTCGCTGGCCATCGCTTCGACGCGAACGCTCGCTCGTAGTCCCTAGCTAGTAGTGATGAAGAGAACGCCCGCGCGCGGTGCGGTCGTCTACTTCGTGTTCACGCCGACGCTTATCACGGACTGGTGCGCGCCGAAGAGGATCGCCGCGAATGTAGACCCGATGACGGGCCAGCGATACTTCGGGTACGGCCTGCGAGGGTTCGGAGTCGCGTCAGATCGAACGCACAGCTGTCGTCGGCCGAGTTCGAGTTCGCGTTCGCGACGAGACGCACCGCAGAGCGATGCCGAGGACCGGGATCACGGGCGCGAGCGCGATGGGCCACAGGAGCGTGTAGTCGATCTGCTTGCGGTGGATGATCTTCCCGGTCGACGGCTCCTTCGACATCTCGCGTGCGGGGAGCGCGGGGAGTGCCGGGCTCGGTCCGCGCGAAGAAAACTCGTCGCGCGTACGCGTACGGAAGTACGGAAGTACGCCGTACTTTTCGTATGCGTTTTTGGTCACGTGCAAAAAGTTTAGACTAATTGCCCCATACAAAACTACAAGCGACGCCCGAGCACCGCGAAACCTCCTGGTTTTTCCTCTGACCGAGGAAAGGCGCACCATCGCGCACGTACTCGCCCTTTTTAGGGAGCGCGGGACCAGGTCGTCGCGACTTCAGCCAGCACCATGCCGGCTCACAACAACCAGATCGCCAATGCGCACTTCAAGAAGGACTGGCAGGTGCGTGTCGCCTCCACGGCGCCATACTCCGCGCCGAAGAAACCCTACGCGTGAAAGATGAGATTTCGCCGCATCTTCTTCGGTGGTCGCGCGGACGACCCGGGATCGCCGCGCCGCGGACGCCGGCGCGGTCGCGAGCGCGCTCGGACGACGCGTCGCGGCTTCTACGAGCCCCACGACCGTCGCCGATCGCGCGCGGCCGCCCTCGCGTCCTCGGGCGCGTCCGAACGGCGTCCCGCGCGTCGTCGCGCGAGCTTAGGGTTTTCCGTCGAAGCGCGCGTCCCCGCGCGCGGAGGCGTCGTCTTCGCCGCGCCGGGCGCGTCGCGAGCGACCGTCGGTCGCGCGTCCGCGCGGGTCGGACGTCTTCGACGACGCACGGTCGAGCGCGTCGCGTCATCGCGTTACGGCGCGCGGCGTCGCGCTTATCCGCGCGGCGTCCTCCGCGTCCGGCGCGGCGTCGGTGATTCGCCCGAAATGAGCTAGCGCGCTGTTTCTCACCACCCGCCCCTCTCGAGCGACCGAAACCGACTGACGCGTCCGCCCCCGCTCTCCTCCTCTATCCCATCAGGGCAACGCCGGCGCGTGCCGCGTGAAGACGTGGTTCAACCAGGCTGGCCGCAAGAAGAGCCGACGCATCGCGCGCGAGAAGAAGGCGAAGGCCATCTTCCCTCGCCCGACGGCGGGCGCGCTTCGCCCGATCGTCCGCCCGCCGACGCAGAGGTACAACTTCAAGACGCGTCTCGGCCGGGGGTTCACGCTCGAGGAGCTCAAGGTGGCGGGCATCCCGAAGAAGCTCGCGCCGACGATCGGCATCGCGGTCGATCACCGCCGCAGGAACCGGAGCGAGGAGTCCCTCGCGCTCAACTCCAAGCGTCTCAAGGCGTACAAGGCGTCTCTCATTCTCTTCCCGCGCCGCACGGCGAAGCCGAAGCACGGCGACTCCGAGGCGGGCGAGCTCAGCATGGCGAAGCAGCTCAAGGGCAAGCTCATGCCGATCACGAAGGAGACCAAGCCCCTCGAGATGGTGGCGGTGACGGGCGAGATGAAGGACTTCAAGGCGTACCAGACGTTGAGGACGGAGCGCATGAACGTGCGCCAGGTCGGACCTCGCATCAAGAAGGCGATCGAGGCGGCGAAGAAGGCGGAGGAAGACGCCAAGGTTGCGAAGATGAAGTAAATTCACGACGTACGAGCGCGTCGGGTGCTCGGATAGTACCTCTCGCGATGTGTGTCTGACGACGCAGGGTTGGTGGCGCGGGTCGACATCTTAGCGGTTTTGATCCACGCAAACGGAGGAAATCTCCACTCAAAAACTATCTCCCTAAACTCTTCAGCGATCGCCACGCGCGCCAATCGCTCTCCCACGCGCGCTGCCTCGCCTCGGAGCCGTACGGCGTCTCGAACCTGTACTCGCGCTCGCCGCCGTCGCCCGCCGCCTCTGATTTCGCCGGCGGGTGAAACCAGTAGTTTAACGCCAGGTGACCGCCCCCGGCTTCCGCCTCGTCGTCGAACGACGTCACCTCGTGGAACCACCCCGCGGGGAGGTATAAAATCTCCCCGGCGCGCACCGTCGTCTCCGCGCGCTTCGTCTCGTACGCGCGTTTGAACCGCGGAAACGCGCTCAGGTCGGCGCGGTCCACGCGGCTGAAACTCGGCGGGTCTCCGTCCTCCTCTTCCTTCTCCTTCCCCTTCTTCCCGGGCCCCGCGTCGTCGTCGTCGTCGTCCGAGTCCGCGTCCGCGTCGTCGTCGTCCTCGTCGAGGTCGTCGAAGTCGTCCCGGAACTTCCCGCCCGCGGCGAAATCGAAATCGAACGCGTCGTCGTCGTCGTCGCCGCCGCCGCCGCCGCCGCCGCCGCCGCCGCCGATGGCCTCGTCCATCGCGGTCTCCATCCTCTCCTCCGCGATCCTCAACCGCTCGCTCGCGCCGTCGTCCCCGCGCTCGACCGCTTCCTCCGCGAGCTGAAGCTCCTCCTCCGCGTCGCGCGTCGCAATCGCGGCGACGCGCGCGACGAGGCTTCCGTCGTCCCCGTCCTCGGCGGTCTCTCCGGCTTCCGCGTAGTTCACGCGCCCGTTCGCGTGCACGCGCGTCGGCGTCCCAGCGACGTACATGTCCTCCACGCACGACGGCGCGTACAGCTCGAACTTTTTCTTCCCGCGCATCAGAACGTACAGATTATCGTGGTGGTCGTGGTGCAGCCCCGAGGACGCGCCGTCTCTCGCGCGGCCCATCCACACGTTGACGTTGGCGGGGACGAGGCGTCCCGTCAGCTTCGACGGCCGCACCGGGGGCTTGGAGACGCCGCCGCCGTCGCCGTCGCCGTCGCCGCCGTCGCCGCCGCCGTCCTCGTCCTCGGCGTCTCTCAGGAGCCGCGACGCCGGCGCGGACGCGACGACGCCGCGGCCGTGCGCGTCCGTCGCCGCGGGCGACGCGGTCAGGTACCGCGTGTCGTCTCCGTCGACGAACCTCCGCATGAACTCGCGGAACGTCGTCGTCTCGTACGACCCGACGCCGTACCGATCCCCGGCCGCGGCTCTCACCTCGACGCGGACGGTCGCGTCCCCGGCGGCGTCCGCGAGTCGCCGATCCGTCCACGTCTCGCGCGCGCGCGCCCACGGCGTCCCGCGAAGGTCGCCGGTGAGGACGACGGGGCGTCGTCGCGCGACGTGATTCGCGAAAAACGTCTCCGCGGTGACGGAGCTCGCGGGGACGCGGTCGACGGGATGCGGCGCTCTCCCGGACGCGGACGCGGACGCGGGATCGTGGCCGTCGTACTCCACGCGGACCGCAGACGGGGTGGTCGCGCCGTGGTCGAGCTTGCGGCGCTTCGCGGGCGCGGCGCGCCTCGCGGCGCGCCCCATCCCGGGGCGTCGCGGAGAGTGACGGGAACGATCGCGAGCGCTCGCGTTTACAGGTCGTTTGGCGGTCATCGTCCATCATTGGAAGGGGCGCGTCCGCGGCGAACGCGATACGACCGCGAACGCTCCTCGCGCGGCGCGCTGCTCGATCTCGTCGCGATCCGTCCGCGCCGTCGCGGAACGCCGCGGCGACGTCCTCGACCGGCGCGCGGAGCCGTCGACGCGCGGGGGGCGCGTCTCGCCTCGCGCGCGAAAGGAGGTGTTGAACGCGACGCGGGCGCTCTCGTCGACACGTCGCGATGCCGAAGGAATGGCCGGACCAGCCGCGGTTCCTGGAGGTCCTCCGAACGATGCGCAGCGCGTCCGAGGCGTCGATCGCGGAGCTCGTCGCGCTCGCGAAGAAGGACGCGAAGAGCTACTACAAGCACGCGGCCGCGATCCTCGTGAAGCAGTGCCAGATGCGAAAGCCGCGAGACAGGGTGCCGATCGTCTTCGTGATGAACAAGCTCGCGTCGGACAAGGACGATCACGAGAGCGCGAAGCTGTACGCGGGGAGGTTCGCGCCGGACATCGTGGCGTGCGTCGAGTCCGCGCTGAGCTGCCCGCCGAAGCACATGCACGGCCTGAGGAAGGTGATCGATCGATGGGAGAAGCGGCGAGTCTTCCAGCACTCGATCGTGCAAGCCGTCGCTCGCGCGGTGAACGCGCACGTCCCGGGCGCGGGGGGGGTCTCGGACGACCCCAGCAGGGACCCCTCGAGCGACGACTTGGCGGGGATGGGCGGCGACGACGATTACGTCGTCTCGAGCGACGACGAGGCGCCTGCCGAAGGGGACGGACGACGCGCGGGCGGCGTAATTGGCGGAGGGACCGCGGGAGGCGACGGGCCCGGGGCCGGGCCCTCGGTCGACGTCGACGTCGACGTCGGGGTCGAGGTCGAGCCGGCGGCGGCGCCGACGAGAACGGCGCCCGCGAAGGCGCGCGTGAACAAGTGGCCGGCGAGGCCGCCGAGACCAGACCCGCCGCCGGCGGTCTCGGCCGCGGAGGGGCCGGCCGCCGCCGCGAGCGACGCGCTGCCGCCGGCGAGCAACCCGCCGCCGCCGCTCCCTCCCGGGTATCGCCTGCCGCCGCCCGTCGCCGGGAACGGGGGCGCGGAGAGAGCGCGGACGCCGCCGAGGCAGCGCTCGCCGCGCGTTCCCGCTCCCACGCGCGCGATGTCGCCGCCGAGGCGACGGACGCCGCCGAGGCAGCGGACGCCGCCGAGGCAGCGGACGCCGCCGAGGCAGCGGACGCCGCCGCGGCAGCGGACGCCGCCGCGCGCGCACTCGCCCGAGAGGAAGAGAGCGCCGAGTCGAGACCCGGACGGCGGCGGCGCGGGGAAACGACGAAAAGACGTCGGCGGCGGGGGGGGAGGACGGGACGAACAGCCCGCGCGCGTCGACGTCGACAAGTGGGGCGACCCCATCAAGCGTCGCACGGAGTCGCCGCCGCTCGCGCGCGCGAGGACGCAGACGCCGCCGCGGGTCCGGTCGCCCCCGAAGGAACGGACGGCGACGCCGCCGCGCGCGCGGTCGCCCGCGAAGGAACGGACGGCGACGTCGCCGCGGGTCCGGTCGCCCCCGAAGGAGCGGACGGCGACGCCGCCGCGCGCGCGGTCGCCGCCGAAGGTGCGGTCGCCGCCGAAGCGTCGGTCGCCGCCGCCGCCGCGTAAGGGTAACCCGGGAAGGGAAGAGGAGAAGCCGGAGATGGACAAGTGGGGCGATCCGATCAAGCGCGTGGACGTGGACGACTTCTCGATCGCGACCAAAGAGCACGGCGGCGGGGGAGGCAAGAATAAGCCGAAGAAGCGAAGGTAGCTTAGCAGCGCGCCCGTGTGAACGCCGCGAAGAGGCTCTCGCGTGTGCCTTTCCCCAAGATTTCCAGCACGCCGCGCCACGCGCCATCGCCCGACCGTTAACATCGCATCGTCGTCTCGGTGGTGCCGCCAGAGACGGGCGCGATGTCGTCCCCCGCGGCCGCGGACGACGGCGACAGCAGCTCTGACGACGACGCGTTCACTCCGCGCGGCCCCCCGCGGCTGTCGTTG
>Ga0181554_1001237_pt1 | contig 24464 bp, 37 predicted proteins | sample 011ome_16_FD_145602 | JGI IMG/M metagenome (GOLD analysis project Ga0181554, IMG submission 145602) | Coastal salt marsh microbial communities from the Groves Creek Marsh, Skidaway Island, Georgia - 011503CT metaG (spades assembly) | ecosystem: Environmental > Aquatic > Marine > Intertidal zone... | reverse complement strand
TCTCAGACTTCACCCTAAACAAAGACGCGGTTCAAAAGAAAGCCCAGAAGCAAGGCTCAAACCTTGACGGCTCGAAGTCTGACTTAGATGAGTTCCTCGCACTAGACGAACTCAAACGTAAAGAAGATGAACTCAGAAGCATGATGCAGCTTTACGGTCGGGCTAATATGTACCCCGATTACGTCAAGTTCTGCGCTGAATCCAGACGGCAGAGAGCCGAAGCAGCAGCGGAAGCCAAACGTCTTGCTGTGAAACGCCAAGACAACATCCTGTTAATTATCTACTGGGCAGCTTGTCTTGGGCTTGGTGTCTTTGCCCTTGGTCTATTCGTATACATCTTACTGGAGGCTAGTAATGTTTAAGACGCTAGTCCTTGTATGCTCTCTCATAGACACATCGAACTGCATCGAGATGGAGAACACACGTCACCCAATCCTGACAGAGAAAGCCTGTGTAGCTAGGGCGATGGAGATGGCAAGCGACGTAAACCGCTACATGCCTAACTTTAAGGCTATGTCATACAAATGTATTCCTCTGAAGAAGGGGACACTGACATGATGACAGCAGAACAGTTCCTTAACCTCAAGATACTCCCAAGGATCATGATGGCAGCTTCAACCCTAATGGCGTGGAACTGCGCTAATTGGTTTATGTCGCTCGGTGATACAGCAACCACACAACAAACGGCTTTCGTGTCCACAATCTGTGGCTGCTTTAGCGGCATGTTTGCTGTCTGGATTAACCATGAAGGAAAGAAGTGATGTTGATGTGGGACATGCACAACAGAACCACCAAACAACAAGCCAAAGATAATAAGGAGAAGGCTGATGCTTGAGGCACTGATTGCGCCCGTCACTGGGCTGCTAGATAAGTTCATTCCAGACGCAGATACAAAACAGAAGATCGCTCATGAAATCGCCACGATGTCTGAGAAACATGCCCAGCAGATCGCACTCGCTCAGATCGAGGTCAACAAGCAAGACGCGAAGGGCAACTGGTTTCAGTCGTCTTGGCGACCAGCTACCGCTTGGGTATGTGTTCTAGGATTCATGGTGAACTTCCTAGTGTCTCCACTATGCGCTGGGTTTGGTATTGATATTCCGCAAGCAGACACTTCGACCATGCTCCCTGTTTTAATGGGTATGCTTGGGCTGGGGTCGATGAGAACGCTAGAGCGAGTGAAGGGGGTCGGTAAATGATTGACATGAAGCGGATGCGTGAACAGCTAATCCTGCATGAAGGTCTGAAGCTGATGCCTTACCGATGCACCAGTGACAAGCTCACGATAGGTGTGGGACGCAACTTAGATGACCGAGGCATCTCCGAAGAGACCGCCATGCAGATGCTCGATGAGGACATAAACATAGTCCACGGTGAGCTACTGAAGGCCATACCAGAGTTCCCTAGCTACCCAAACGCGGTACAAGAATCACTGGTCGATCTTGCGTTTAACATGGGTACTCCGACACTCCTAAAGTTTAAGGCCACTCTAGCGGCTCTGAACGCCCAGCAAATGTGTATTGCCAGTAAAGAGCTACTGGACTCCAGATACGCCCGTCAGGTTGGTCAAAGAGCCGTGACGATCTCAGAGAACATAAAAGCATCATGTAAATGCACAAGCTGTATGCTCATGATGAGTGAATAGAAGCAACCACAAAAAACACCGATACCGCCAAGGAGACAAAACCTTTAGTATCGGTGTTTTTTGCCTTAGTTGGGCTTTCGCCTTTCGTAAGGTCTTTTCTTATAGGGAATATGGGTAGGCCGTATTCCTAGTTTCTTTAGCTCACAGGGAGCGCATGTGTAGACACCTCCCGTATGGTAAAAGGCAATGTTCATCCCACACTCATCACATTTGATTTCATCAGCCATCCCATTTTCCTTTTGAGTGTAAACGGAACTTAACACCTGCGAGTGGTTTAGAGACAGAGCGAGGTAGGTTGTCAGTCGGGTCATAGACACGCCGACCCCACTTGTCTTCCTTGAACTCAGGTATCTTCAGAGCTTGTTTGATCTCTTCAAAGGTTTGGACACTCATGACGCAATATCCACGATTTCACATGCACCAGAGGTACAAGCGAGTGTCTGACTGCCGCTTGTGTGGTCTTCCTTCTCATAGAGAGACAGGGCTGACCAGTCGATTGACGTAGGCATCTTCTGCTTCATGTCTGCATACTCAGCAGCCGTACACTCCTGATAAGGGGCTTGTGCGTATGTATGGTCTGAATGAGGCAAGAAGCTGATACCGCTGCACAGGTCAAAGTTATCAAACACCCAAGAGCCGACCAGCAGCCATTCGTGGTCACGAACTGTGATAGTCACAGATGGCTTATGCTCACACCATTGTTCAGCGTAGGTCTTCCACAACTCAAGCTGCTGGATGGCAGTCATGGCGTTGCGGGTGACTGCGCTCGATGGTGACTTAGTTGGAAAGCTGAACACTGTAGTAGCGTCAGGCTTCATAACATCAGCTTCGGCTGGTATCCCTGCGTCCTTTAGGAACTGCGTGAGAGGGTCTTTGTTGTCGCCTCTGACTGTCCTGATGTAATAGTCAGAGTGCCGTGCATGGATACCACTAGCACTGTCAACTAACTGACTGACTGTCCCAGAAGGTTTGACACAGGTGATGGCAGCAGACACCTCGATGCCAAGACGCTCTGCATACTCAGCATTGGTGTCGATAGCTACCTGCTTCATCTCAGCAAGCCACTTAGCACTGTCTACGTTCTTACCAAGCACAGGATGATCCATGATGCCTGTTAAAGACACACCAAGAAGACGCTCAGATGCTGTGTTCTTAGTCCAGATAGGACGCAAGTAAGGCATGTGGGTAAAGGTTGACTGTGCGGTGCCAAGGATGGTTGCCAGTCTGACTTTACGTTTCAGCTTCTCAAGATCATCTGTCTCCCTGACAACAACTTCAGTCAGGTTGCAGAACTGGGCATTTCTCAGGATGATCTCACTGCACGGGTTAGTCCCCCAAGCATACCCTGTCTCGCGTCTTCCGTTCTTAGCTACATGGGCTTCGGCTGCTACACGGCTGAAGATGCCACGCTCACCAGACTTGGACTCCACAAGAGCCAGCCACTCACGCAAGAAGGTCTCCATGTCTGGCTTCTCTGTGTAACAGGCTGAGTTGTTAGCCAAGGCTCTCTGAGGCTCATTCTCCCACCAACTGCCCGACTTGGCATGTGCCATCCGTGTGTCAGAGAGGTTGCTCAGTGAGATCATGGCTGACCGGCGTACACCACCAACGACAACCACTTCACCAATCTTACACATGATGTCGTGGCACTCGATGCTGTTTAGTCGGCGTCCGGTAGCACCTTTGAACTTAGCCACAACAAACTTAAACAGATCGTTTAGCGGCTCTGGACCGCTGGCTCTGCCACCAAATGTCTTCAGCCTCGATCCAGCAGGGCGAACCTTGCTCAAGTCCCACTTAGGGATGTCTCCAGTGTATAGGTGCGAGATCAGCTTGCGTAGCGATTTAGCCCAGCCTTCCTTGCTGTCTTGGACTACAATCAGGTCATCACTATCTGCTAGTGACGCAGATATCTCAGGTAGCTGACTGATCGCCTGACGCTCTACTGAGAAGCCCACGCCTGTTCCGCACAACAAGATGAACATGGCTTCATCAAAAGCCCGTGGGTGATCAACAGCAACATAAGAACAGTTATAGATACAAGTGTTATCACGGTCTGCTGCTGCACCTGCGGTCATCAAGGCGCGCATGGAAGGCATGACATCTAGTTCTAGGATAGCACCCTCGATGTCATCCCAGTCCTGTTCAGTCAGGTTGATGTCTTTTGAGTGGAGATAGTCAGTGTAGCGTTGCACTGTTTCCCCCCATGTTTCTCTGCGGCCTTTCTCTTCAATCCACCGCGCATAGCGGCTGGTTGCGATGAATGTTTGGTAGTCGGTAGGTAGATGATTACTGATCACTTGGGTTTCTCCCTGCAAGCTGGTTTAGACGCATCTCGCAATAGCGGATGGCTTTGTTGATATCGGTGATTTCGGATTGAACAGGGTCTTGCCCTTGGTACAGTTTTGTACCTGCGCGGCTGACATACTTAATGACGTTGCCAGCCCAAAAAGAAAGCCCGTTAGACATGATGAAGTCTACGGGCTGGTTGGGGTGTTTAGCGTAATGTGAAGGTGCCTTTATTATGTCAGGCTCCTTCTCCTTTAACTGATCCTTCATGAACTGTTCGTGCCTTTTCATATTCTTTGCTCCCAAAGAGAATTGGTGTTCTGTTTTCACTGTCCCAGTCACTCCAGCGGAGTATCCGAGCCAGCCTTGCTTGTGTTAGGGCTTCTTCCTTGGTGTGACCGGCTTTGATGAAAGCGTTTTCAACAAGAGACCAGTCAGGTCTTGCACCAAGCAGCTTCTCAGATGATTTCGGTCCAAATCCCTTTAGCCCTGAGTAACCATCAGTGGGGTCTCCACAAAGGCACTGCATGAGAAACGCTTTATCAGCTTCAGCTTCAGTGATATCGAAGCGTTCATCTGACATCGGTCTGTAAAGTTTTGCTGGTACTGACTTCATGTCTTTATCGTCAGACACGATGATCGCCTTGCCCTTGTTCTCTGGCTTTGTAGCTAGGATGCCAAGGACATCATCTGCTTCAAGGGTTTCCATTTGACAGGTGCGGAAGTGGTGGCGAAGCCAGTCGAGCATGGCAATGTATCCAAGAGGCTTACGCACCTTGGCTCGATTACCTTTGTAGCTTGGATCGACTTTCTTTCTAAAGTTGTTCTTCGAGGACAGGCACATGATTAAGTCATCGTCATGCAGCTTCTCCTTGAACGTATCCATCTGGTCAAAGTACATCTCTTTAGCCAGCTTTAAGTCAGTATCGAGAGACCAGAGGTTTGATTCACCTTCGGCATCCCAACAGACTTCTTCTTCGGTAGCTGCTGTAGCTCTGTAAAGATACAAATCAGCGTCAATTAACAAGGTCATCTTCGATCTCCTTCATGAACGCAAAGCCATCGTCAGTGATCAACCATCGGTTGCCCCAGATTTCATCGTTCAGTCTTGTGGTGATTAGGTTTTCTGTGGCTGCAACGGCAACCATGTTTGCCTTGTCTCTGGCAAACTTAGACTTTGTGGTGAAGGGTCTTATCCATGCTTCTGTTAAAACCTCGAACATGACCAACAGAGCCTCGATGGTTCTCTGGTCAATGTCTTCATCAGTGAGTGTCAGCCCAAGTTCTTCCGACTGAATACTCTGCTTCGATTGGGATTCTGAGGCTAAACGCTTCTCCAGCTTCTTTCGCGCATCTTCGAGCGAGATTACCGACATGATCAGGGTCTCCTTTCACTGCCATTTGTACTTCGTCATGTATCCACCCAAGGATGGTCACATCGAGGTTCTGTCGTTTGATTTCGTTTGATAGAAGAATTAGCCACATGCTGCTGACCGCGCTTGAGGCTGATTGCAACAAACTGTTTAGTGCAGTGTGAGTTGAGTTTACCTTGATACGGTTGCCACCCAGAGAGGTGATGAAACCCTTTTCAGAGGCTTGCTCGACTTTATCTTTTAGGATGCCGTAGCTTGGCACAGCGGCTATGAAGTTATCCTTTAGTCGCTTTCCTTCTTTGGCTCCTTTTCCGACCATTGCTCCAAGTCGGTAGTCACCGGAACCGTAGAGGAGTGCATAAAGTGCGCCCTTGGCGACTGACCTCTCAACTTTGGTTTGCTCATCGCTGAACGCCTCTGCGTTGCTTTGATGAATGTCTGATTCCAAGACTTTCTTCGCATAGTCACCCCCATCGTAAGCTGCACAGAAATGGGCGAATAATCGGATTTCGATTCCCGATAAGTCAGACCCGACAAGTTGGTATCCAGAAGGCACCGTGAACAACTCACGGCACTGCTGACCGTAGGGAAGGCGTACTGCCGGAACCTGCGATAAGTTTGGTTGTATGTGGGTACACCTAAGAGTGCGTGTGGAAGGGCAGATGATCCTGTGACGCAACTTACCGTCACTATCTACTTTCTTCATCCACGCTTGTGGTCCTTCTGCAAGCTGGCCTATCCGCTTCTGGATAAGAAACAACTCCGACAACTTCTTAGCCTCTGGATAATCCAGATTACCAAGCACCACTTCATCTATGATAGCGTGACCTTGTGGTGTCTTCTTAGAAGGCTTCCAACCGTACTTCTTAGTCAGGCAGAACTCTATGTGTCTGCGAGAGTTATGGTTGAAGTTGACCACCGTAGTCTTAATGAAAGGCTCACCCTCGATGTAACCAAGTGTCTTATTGTTGCGCTTTGGGATGAATGTCTCATGCACTTCCCAAGGCTCGAACAGGTCTTGGAGTTCATGGTCAAGCTCTTCACGCCTTGTGCATAGCTCGGCATATAACTTGCCAGCTTTGGCCTCATCAAAAGTCCATCCAGCTTTGCCAATGTCTTCAGCAATCGTGGATATCTGATGAGCCATGTCCAGAGCCTCTTGAGGCCATGCGTCAGGCTTGAGGTACTTGTAGAGAGCCATCGTCACTTTGACATCCTGCTCACAGTAGTCCTGCATCTCCTGAGACCAGTGTTCCCAGCCACCGTCATAGTCGCCTTTTAGGAAGCCGCTGCCGAGGTTCTTTTGTAACCTTAAACCCCAAGCCTTGAGGCCGTGTGAACCGTACATCCTGCGAGGCATCTCTTCGACTGCCCAGTTGAACTCAAAGTCTTCGTTCTTTAGGTCAGCCCTGATGAGCCGCGAGAGGACTAAGGTGTCTACACGCTTGCCCTTGAAAGGCCATGTTGGGTACAGCTTCTCGATTACCTTGAAGTCGTAGCCAATGCCGTTGTGGGCAATTAGCTCATCAGCCTCACAGAGCATCTCCAAGCCCTCTTTGATCTGATCAGGACCGTAGCTCCAAACTGGATGGCCTTCTTCGCCAACCGCGATACAGTGGATAACATCAGGGTCTAAACCGTCAGTCTCCAAGTCAAAGAACATGCGTCTCATCGCTCATCTCCCGATCCTTTGATCAGGTCAAGCTGCATACGCCTGTCCAGTTTGCGAAGGTTCATCTCAGCTACAGAGGACAAGTCGAACTGTAACTGGGCTGCTAGGACAGCCGCATACCATAAGACATCACCAAGCTCTTTCATGACTGTGAGGCGTTTCTCATAGTCCATGTCGGCTAAAGGCTGTTCCTCATCTCTCATATGCTTTTTCAAAACGCCAAGAAGCTCTCCTGTCTCATTCGCCAATCCAAGGGCTAGGTACTCAATCTTGCTGTCTTTAACGATAAAGGTTGTCTCAGCTTGTAGCTGGTATCCATCAAGTGTCATTGGATGTGTCATTAGAACTCGCTCCCTTCTTCGACCAATCGGCCTGTGTCTCTGTTGAACTTTAATGATCCCGATACGCGACCCGTCTGTCCTGACCATCGGTTCTTCAAAATGGCTAGGATTCTGGTGTCGCTATGTGGATCGTCTTTCTCCACTGCGAGGCTTATGCAGATGTCGGATAGCTGGGCTATCGAAGCTGAACCTCGAAGAGATTGCAGCGTGGGTGTCTCACCACCCTCGAAGCCCTTGTCTCCAGATGGTCTACGAAGATGGCTAACCGCCATTACAGTCACGCCAAGCTCTTGCACCACCTCTGTTCTGAGGCGTGTCATGGCTATGTCTATGAGCTTGCGTTCATCATTAGTGGCGAGGCCACTGACCAAGATGCTGATGTGATCGAGGATGATCACGGTCACACCGAGGGCTTTGACCATGAAGCTGATGCGCCTGATGATCGTGTCTATGTCACATGAGCCAAAATGATCGTAAAGGTAGATTTGGCGGTCATCTGGAAATAGCTCATCATAAGCAGCTTCTATTTCCTCTTTTGACGCTTGGCCTTTGTTCACTGTGATGTTTTTGTTTAGGTGGATTCCGATCAAACCTAGAAGACTGCGCTTATTAGACTCTTCCAGATTTATCAATCCGAGCTTCTCACCCTGCTGGTGAAGGTGATATGTGATCTCTCGAAGCAGTGTAGTTTTACCGAGTCCAGAACCGGCGCAGATAGTCACTAACTCCGCATTATCTCTGAGCCGCACACCGCCTACGATGGCGTTGAGGGCTGAGTATGGGTAAGTGATGGATGAAGCGGCATCATCCTGACTAATCACGCTTCTGAAGTCGGCAGAGGTCATGATGCTATCAGGCCGGTATACTCTGGCCTCAAAGATAGCACTCACAACAGCCGCTGATTTGCCAGCCACTAGGCACTCATTGATATCCTTCATTGGGACTGTGGCTATGTAGGCTTTCCCAATGGGTAGAACTTGAGCAGCTTCCAGACTCGCAGAGCGTCCAGCGTCATCGTTATCGAGACACAGGACACATTTGTCGAACTGCGCTATGTAGTCGTAGTTGTCTTTGATAGCTTTAGCTGCTGAAGCTGCCCCATGCGGTATACCTACAACCGCCGCATGGTATTTACCGAGGCAAGCTGCTGCCGACAACGTATCGACCTCACCCTCACAGATAACTAGCAGCTTACCTGTGTTTTTTAGGTGTGATCCGAAAAGCGTGATCTTCTTTGCGTCACCGATGATCGAGAACTGTTTATTCTTGTTCCTGATCTTCTGTGCTACGACCTCACCGTTCTTGTCGCGGTAGTTTGCAACGTGAACGCGCTCACCTTTGTAGGTTGTGGTGAAGTAATCGTATTTCCGGCAGAGGTCTTTCGTTAAACCCCTTTTCACTATGTCTTTGTAGTCACCAGCGAGAAGGCCGAGTTTAGCTTTCGCAGAGGGAGGGGCTGCTACGCTAACCCCCTCGCTGGTGCTATTCTGCACAGTCGTGTTACACGCGAAACAGTGCGTATGTCCGTCCGAATATAAAGAGTTTGCATCGCTAGACCCACAGTCAGGGTTTTCGCACGGTAAGTGCATCACAAACTCACTACTCTCTTTAGTCATTGTATCCATACGCTTGCTCCCTTGCGTAACTACTCCTCTAACCACGCCTTCGGGATCGTCTTGTTCGCATACTGAAATCCATGCTTTTCGCACCACTGTGCATAGGTGGTCTTAGACCCCTTGTAGAGCTTTTGGTTTTGGTTGCTGAAGACGAACCGAATGTCGATGTGAGGAAACTGCTCTTTAAGTAAAAGGTGCTTTTGCCTAGACGCTGCGTCTGGGAACCGCCCCTTGGTTTCGACATAAAAAAACCCACCGTCTTTGGTGGGTATCTTGAAGTCTGGTGTGTACCGAGAATCTCGACTAGGCCATGTAAAATAAACACGCTCAGTCTCCCACAGTACCTCGACACCAGCAGCCTTGATCTGCTCTGCTATCTTCATCTCAAGGCCGCTTCGGTATCCATACTTGTATGCTTTAGAACTCGTCCGAGAAGTCATCATCATCATCCGATGCTGTTGGTGCCGCTGCTGCTGGTGCTTTGTAGCCACCCTCAACTGCATCGAACCCATCGTCATCATCGCCCTGAGACAGCTCAATCACTTGGACTGCCGCTAGGTTTAACTTCACGCCAACATTTGCACCCTTTTCATAAAACCCAATGGTTCCTGATGTGCGGATGACTGAGCCGCCAAAGATAGTAGGTGGGCTTGTCATAAGCTGCGCTTCGGAGTCCTTCATCTTTGGCGCGTACCGGCTCTTCATCTTGAAAGTAACCGCACCAGTAACGTCATCGGTTTCATAAGGTAACTGAGCCTTTGACATCTTGGCTCCGAGGTTGTCTTTACCGTACTGGTTAATGGTATCGACAAGTGTCTTCGCTGCATCAGCGTCCACAACCACATTGGTTCGATAAAAACCTTCCTCATCAAACTTGGTGTCTGGACGACCCTCTTTTAGCCAAGGGTACTGAGCAACGCCTTTTGGTGTGGTGTATTTTACTTTAGCCATCTTAATCTCTCCTTTAGAGACAGTTTGTCATTTGTTGATTGTTCTGGGTGGTCAAGATACGAAAGCAAAATGCCAAGGCTTTCTGCTCTCGCTATTAAGTCAACTGGTAAAGGCAGACCCTGCATACGGCAGAGTCGTGCTTCTTCCAGCACTCTCTCGCGAGGGTGCATGGTGTTCTCCTGATATTGTTTTTGTTGTTATCTTTGGGGAATTAGATGAAGCAGTAGTCGGACTCTAAAACCTGCTTCAAATCCAAGGTGCCTTTGGCTGGCACCTCTGGTAGTTCAGCGGCATCAGGGTGATCTAATTGTTCAATCACCTGATCTTTTAACCGCTGGTATAAACACTCATGGTCATACTGATCGACAAAGGCTTGCCGAACCGCGTTAAACATCGCGGCAGTGTCGGCTGGGTTTGTTGCAAAGCTGTCGTGGATCAGAAAGAAATCATTGATGCCGTAGTCGTCATGGCACTTTAGAACCGTGGCGTGTAGATGTGCGCTGTCGAGGCTGTGAGTGTGGTTAGCAGCAACAGCGGCTGCTGCCTTCCGGCTATCCACATCAACTAAGTTTTCTCTGATGGTAACTTGGCTTCTTTTGAGGTCTCCGTATTCCTTGTCGTAGAGGTAGACCTTAATCGCTTTAGAAACCTTCTTGGTGTAGCGGTTGACGACAGGGAACCCCATTGGAGTCACCCATGTCATCATCTTGTTTTCTTTGGAACAGGCGTTACACAGCTTCTGGATAAAACCCATTCCCTCATTTGCACCTTTGACAACTTCGTTCACAGACTCCCATGATTTCATGGCGAGATACTTAGCTGCCGTATCTCCCTTGTCGAAGCCAAGGCACTCACCTGTTTTCTGGTCAATCTTCTCGACAGCAAATGGGTTTGTTTTGTGACCCTGCCAATGACCGTCCGAGACAATCGCATCGTTAATAGGTTTCATGAAGTCTGTCTTGATTTGCTCTGTGAAACCGTAAAGGTTGCTGCCGTAATTCTTTGTCATGACATTGCGCTTTAACGTCTTTCGACCGACCCTAAACTCTTGCCATGCCTTTCTAACGGCTGCGTAGGTTGCTGAGTCACATGCGTCAATCTTCTGCCTTGCTCTCTCTGCCACAGCTTCGTAAAGGTCTTCTGGTTTTGCTGAAGGTAACAGGTTCGTCAGTTTCGCTTCATCAATGTTGCGACCCAATGCACTGAAATGCTGAAGGCCGCTGTTTGAACCATCAAGTCCACAAGGGAACCCTGACTGATACTCCAGACCGTAAGTCGCTATGTTATGTAGCTCCATACAAGCCGCTAGGAAGCCGAAGGGCTTGTCTGCGTGGCTCCAGTATAGCTGGGTAGGGTCATCACCATCAAAGGTGCCTTGGAAGTCCTCTGCGACCCGTAAAATGCTATCCAAGTTGTCGTTGACCCATTGAACACGGGTTTCCATAGACTCTTTGCTGACTCTGTTGAAATCACCGAGATCAGCGCACTTCAAAGCAACCCAAGACAGGCCACTCTCACCGACAGGTTTCTTGTTGTGCAACTGGATCATCGCTTTGATGTGATCACCGCGCTGGTGACTGAAGTTAGCGACAGGGTACACTCTGCCTCTGAAGTCCCAGCTTGCGCCTGTGTAGAAGGCTTTTGTAGGCAAGCTGGCAAGTGATCTGGCGGTTCGTAGGTCTTGGGTCTTTAAAGCCAGCCCACCGTCAATCTCGCGGTTCTTGTGGAATATCTCCCGCGCCCTAATCACCCAGCCCTTGCGACTGGCTTTGTCCATCTTATCCCAATCGGCAGGGAAGGCTATCTTGTCGAGCTTTGATGATCGTGGGAACTTAGAGAACACCTTGTTGTTTTCCCAAGCCCATTCAACAGCGCGTAGGATAGGCACATTGATCTCAAAGGGTGTGTCTTGAATTAGGTTTAATGCTCTCAGGCTCTCATCAAGCTGACCGTTTTCAATCGCCTCATTGATCATCTTAATCTGTGTACGGCTTGCGCCTCTCACTAGAGGAACCTGTGCGCCCAAGACAGCATCTAGGTACATTCCCGCTGTCCGATCATTTGGGTTCTGGTTTGTGAGGTCATCATAAGTTTGCCATTTAACAGGTTTAACCGTCATCGGCGTAAACATAGGCTGCATCCAGCTTGCTTCACTGTTAAAGATATCAAGACGTTCTTTGTTGTCATCAGTCATCACAAGACCAACGGTTTCCGCAGCAGAATCGACATCACCGTTATAAAGCGCGTCACAGTCAAGCCACTCCAAGCCCATTCTCTTTGACGTTTTAACACCACGGGATGTGTGTGTGTTCTTCTCGTAAACCTCAAACAAATCTGTCGTGGAAAGCACGGCATTTAGTAACAGCGAACCAACCTTCACACACAAGTCTTTGCGCCAGACATCTTTGGCATGTCCTTCTTTGGATGCTATAGTTTTAATCGCTGTCTTGCGTACTTTTACCGAGCTATGTTCACGCATGACCTTGTTATATATGCGTCTCTCTAGCTCTCTGTCGCGCTCTCTAAGCCAACGACCCCAACTCTCCATCTCCATAGCTTTGCCGAGGTCAACTAAAGTCGAGGCGAGGGTCTTTTGCTTACCGACAGCATCTAAGCACACGGATAAAGCAATCACGGACATTGTTGCGGTGTCTATTCCTTCAATCTCATGGAACCAAGCAAACTGACGACCTTGTGTCTTAAACTGTTGCTGTATGATCTCATCTATATACTGCTGCACAGCAATGTGTTTCTCATCAATGAGTCCTTGAACGCCTTGTGTGTCGGATAGGTTTTTATTCTGCTTTAACTTCTTTAGATACCTTCTGTTCCCTCTTAGCTGCATGACCTTTTCCATCCGCAACTCCCTAACTACTTCTGGAGTGTCTTGGTAAGTTTGGAACAACTCAGTTAGCTTTTGAAATGGGTTGTCGGTGGTGTTTACTTTGGTTTTCATATGAACACTCTCCTACATCACTGGCGTTAGCACTTAGTGCTAGGTGGACACAAGTCCTAAACCGTTGTTTTCATTAGGTTTGGGGTAGGAGAGTTTTAAGCCCTAAAAAGCACAAAAGCCCCCTTGGTTTCCCAAGCGAGCCTCTGATTATAGTCATATAAAAAAGGCAAGAAATACCCTGTGGTTTCCTGCCTTTTGTGTGTTCTGTAACAGTCTTAGTAGTCTTTAGACCGAGGGTCTATGCGACTAGATAACCTTTTGACTAGGAGTCACTTCCTCCAAATACGGAACCTGCTTCTGACTGAACCGTACAAACTCTGAAAACAAGTCACGCGCCCGACAGATATCTTCTGTCTTTTCATAAGCTGCCACGCTGCAAGTGCCTAGAAACTCATCAGCTAGACTGTCTGTCGCCTGATAAAAGCTACTCGCGCTTACATCCCCCGCCACCTTTGGCACATCGACTTTAACTGCTGCGTTTAGGTCTACGCACTCTTTGATCATGGTTGTCACAGCTTTGTGCGTCATGGAAAGCACGGCTGCTGCTGTCGATATTGTAAAGGGGGAGTTTGCTAGATTTGCTTTAACCAGCATACGTTTAAACACGGAGCGATTAATCGTACTCGTAAAATAACGTCTACGGACAGAAACGTCTGGGTCATTGGACACTGCAAGCCTTTGTGTGTTCTGGGCGATATCTCTATCACAAACAGCTTCCGCATATGCTTTCCAAAGCTGATGTATAACATCTTTAGAGGCTACTTTGCTGTGTTTCATGTCTGTGACATCAACAGATTTAAGGAAGGACGATATATTACCTAAGCGTTGTGGGGACATAATAGTCTCCTTTCTGACTTTTGAGCGTAAATACAAAACGGGGTGGCTGCAAACAGTTAAGCCTTGTCATGAAACTAACCTACCCATCCCAAGCTGCTGACTCTGCCGAGCAACTTGTTTCTGTGTCTCGCTTTTGAGCTTAATGTATTTGTTTGTCGTTTTAAGGTCAGAGTGACCCAGCATCTTACCGATAACAGTCGATGTGATGTTTAGATCGTTAGCGAATCGTGTGGCTGCTGTGTGTCTCCAGATGTGAAACACGACATCATGGTCATCTTTACCGAACACTGCCCTTCGCATGGCTCTCCAAGCCGTGTAGAACGCCTTTTCGCTGTAGTGATCCCAAAGCATCTCTAAGGCTTTCACGGCCTGTGCAGCATCCTTGTTCAGCGGTACATCACGTTTCTTCTTGCCCTTTCCATTCCATTTTGTCTCTGGCAGATGAATCCAAGGGTCATTGTCATCATCAAACCAAATGTTAGCCTTGCCACTATGGAGCTGGAGTATCTCGCCCAGCCTCATGCCTGTGTGTAGGCTTAGAACCGACATATGATAGACGTAAGGTGCATCACGGTAGCCCTTCAGATACCCAAGTATCTTTGCAATCATGTGATCGTCAAAGAACATAGGCCGCGTGTTATCTTCATCATACAGATCGACTGAGATAGGCCGTAAAACATAGTCATTGTCGTAAGCGTAACGAATGATCTTGCTGATGGTGACACCGTGCCTGTTGACCGTGGCAACCGTAAAACCGTGATCTTGGATCAGGTGATCCATGTAGATGTGGACATCACTTGCACGGATCGAGGTTAAAGGGCGTTCACCGTTACCATCATAAGCCGCGAACCGTTTGAGGTTGCTCAAGCTGTAGTCGATATGTTGTTGCTTGCATTTCTTCCAGATCAGCTTGTGGTGTTTTAAGGCGAACCGTAAAAAGGTGGTTTCTGAGTCTGTCATGCTGTCTCTCCTAACCAAAGGCTTCTCTGAGGCGTAAGAACCGTAAGCAGCTTCGTCAGGTGGCCTAGCGTCCTCTCCATGTCGTCATAAAGCACCTGTCGAGTTTCGGTTAAGAACCCGACAAGAACCTCTGCTTGCTCTTTGTCTCGCCCCTGTTCGTCTGCAAGCCTGACGACATCCGCTATGGACTCATCCTTTAGCTTAATGGCTTTCTTGAAACCTTCTCTAAGGTTCGAGTGTAGGATCAGGATATCTTCGGGGTGCCACTGGTTTCTAAGGATCACATCCCTAAAGGCGCACCAGTATGGCGTTTGATCTTTCTTTGAGACCTTGCCGTGCCTGTCACGTTCTACGCACGGTTGCAGGTTCCATTTGTTTATTGTCTCCCTGATATCCTTACGAACCCACCAGCCAGACTCTACAAGCGCGGTGTCGTTGTCCGGTTCAAACGGATCAAAAGAGATGTATGGGCGTTCAATTACTAGCTTAATCATGCTGCCTCTCCTGATTGCTGCTGCTGAACCGTAAAATCAGGCTCCCAGACAAGTTTATAAGATGCCTTGAGCGTCACAAGATCGCCCACGCTAACCGTAAAAAGGGCTGCCAAGGCGGTCACGGCTTCGAGGCGAGGCACAACGCGCCCCGACTCCCAACGTGCTATGGCTTGCTGATCGACCCCTAGCTTGTCTGCAAGCTCCCGCTGCGTCATGTCAGCCTGAGACCGTAAAACGCGGATGTTGTTTGGTAGGTGTTTCATTGTGCTAACTCCTTGTGATGCTCTGGCTCGTAATGACCACCCATGATCAGGTGATCCATCTCATCTTGGCAGACCGTAAAATAGCCATGATCACACCAGCATATGTATTCCCATTCGGTGCGTGTGCGTGTCGCGGTGTTCTTGGACTCGTCATCCCAATCAATATGACCGCACGGCTGGCACTTATAAGTGACCTTAGATTCCTCTCGAACTTCTAAGACCTCGATCCGGTCATAACCAAGATAGTTATAATCAGGGAACGCACTGCCTTTCTCTGGCTCTTTGCGCCCCTTTGCCGTAACCATAAAAACTGCTCCTTTGATCATTGTGCTAGTTCCCTTCTGCTATGTCGTGGAAATCCATTGCCAAGGTGTCGATCAACTCCCAGACATCTTCTAAAGGCCAATACTCGAAAGGCTCCCATGCGTGGTCAGTCATAAACTGGTCAAGCGCAGAGTCGCTCATGTCTTGCCAGTTGTCGGGTAAACGCTCGACAAGGAATTGAGCCGAAGCGCGGGCGATATGTTTGTACCAAGGTCTATCCATTGTAATGTCTCCTTAGAAAGTTGGTTCATAGCGAACCCCAGCGACAACAAGCCGCTGGAGTCGGTCAAATTCAAGACGCTCGGCGGCACAGTCCAAGCCGTGCCACTCCCTGTCGCTCAATGTGTGTTTAATCGCCCTCAGAGACTCACTGACAGGCTTTAGGTGTGTTGTGGTGGGTATGTGCTGGATATACATCTACAAGGCTCCTTTAACCGTAAAACGAGGTAGGCATCTGATCCCACTCGCTGCGCCTCATGCGCCATTTGATGTTGGTGATAGGTGTGCAGCATCTGACATGCTTATGCCCGACCACTGCCCAGATAAGACGACCACCCGCCACAGGTAGCCGTTGATTGATGCCGCGCAGGTAACAGGTGGTTAGGTCAGCGTAAAACAGCCGAGCCGTTGACCATGCTTTCGCGTCTGGCTTTGGTGTGTGCTTGCTCATAGCGTCACCCCCTAGTAAGCCAAGCCAGCGCGGTCACATAACCGCACATAGCGCGACAAGACGTTGCCCATGCGGGTCAGCGTCAAGTCGTCAAAGCTGGTAAGAATGTCGCTAATAACATCATCATCGGGCAAACACATGCCAGCTTGGAAGCCCCACTCTGTCGGGATGCTGGAGCCTCTGAACCGTAAAACGTCACAGATGCGGAAATGCCAGTCGAGCGCGGTTCCCCATTTGTCATGCCAGTCGTCAAGAGCCATCTCGATGCGTAGTTGTCTAAACTGTGTCATGACTGCCACTCCCGTTGACCGTACTCAGTCGCAACCGCCCAGTCATTCACCCAGCCCTTCGAGCCGTGATCACTGATGACTTCATCGCCTTCGTTCCAATGCACTAGGTAAGCCCAGCCCATCGACTGATTGTCGTGGTCAGTGATGTAGACCGTTGCTTCATCGCAAGCGGTGGCCTCAGACCATAGCGCGGTCAGGTTCTCCGTGCCTTTGTTGGTCATGGCTGGCTTGTCGTCCTGCTCATAGTGAACAGCGACCGTAAAACCTGCCTCAAGTGCGGCTTTGATTAGCTGCCGCCCAGCGTTAAGGGTACTCATGATGCCACCTCAAACAGCGTGTTGTATTCGTGATCTCTTAAAAACTGCCCGAAGCTAGAGCCGTATCCCTGCGCTGATTCCCATTCCGATCTAAAGTTGTCGGCATCATCACCTTGCAATAAGAAACTCAAACCAGCTTCGTACTCTTCGACCTCAATCGCAAAACCGCGATCAACCATTGTGTAACCGCCAATCATGATGCCACCTCAAAACTCAAAGACTCACACTGTGACCGATCAACGGTAATAGTCAGGATGTGACCGCGTGGCGACCTGATGCCTAGCTCATGGACAAAGTGACCATTGCGCTGCATATCAAGGTCAAAGTCAGCGGTGCCAACGATCTCATTAGCTACAGCGTTTGGACACCAATCAGCCAAGTGATCTAGGCCGTGGTTTTCTGCAAGCTCTGAAAGCTCAAGGCCGATAAGGTCAACGCCCTTCTGTGTAATATAGTAGCTATTCATGACGCACCCCCTTCGTCAAACATGGGTGAAAAGATCAGGCCAAGACCGCCGCCGCCGACCAGCGTCGCGCAAAAGAACGCGACAAGGATCGACAGCGCACCGGCAAAGCCCAGCCAGATGATTACTGATGCCGCGCCGACTGACATACAGCCGAGCGCGAATATGAGTGCTTGTTTGATTGTCATGACTGCCCCCTAACCGTGTGCGACATGTAATTGGAACTTGCGCTTGCCTGTGACAGCCTTGGCGATGCCAAGAGCAGCCGAGCGCATAAGGCTATCGCCCCTGCCATCAATGGGTTCAGACATTGTGATGCCAGCGTTATTGATAGCGTTTTGCATGGCGGCAGACTCTTTGCAGTAGCCATAACCACCAGCCTTGCCATAGCCAGAGCCGTAAACCTCACGGCCACTGATCCACGCAATACAATGGATGACCGAGCCGCTACTGTAGAACCGAAAGCGGCATGGTGTGTGGGTTGTCGGGTGTAAAACCGAAAGCTCTTTATAAAAGTGATTAGAAACGCGGTCACGCTTTGCACCGACCTCGCCATCAGATAGCTTTGATATGTTGATGTTCATGATACCGACCCCCTAGTAAGTGAAGCCGACATAAACAACCGCGTCAGCTTTAAGGAAAAGCTCACGGTTCATGTCGTCACTGTTTGAAAGGGAATACTCAGCTTTGCAATGCTTCGTTGCGCGATTGCGGTGATTGATCACCCAAACGGCTTTTGCATCGGGCTTACGCTTGATAAGCTCACCCGCTTGTGCTGCTACTTCTAAGGTTGTCTGGTAAACTACATCACCATTTGCGGTGATAACTTGCTTCACTTGTGTCATCGCTAGACCCTCCTGCGACTGTGTGTCGCAAGGGTCAAACTAAGTGAGGCTGATGGTGCTGGCGGAGAGACTCGAACTCCCAACCGCCCGATTACAAATCGGTAGACAGCCTCGGTTAACCCTTGCTTAATGTCACCGTGAATCAATTTGTCACCTTTTGCAAGCACTAAATAACAAATGGCGACACAAATCGACATCGGGCTGCTATATCCTCTAAAAGACCAGGCGAACGTTAGCCCGGTCACGCTGCGCGACATGCCCTAGATCGCCCTAGATTGCCGCTGCACGGCTGCTGGTTAATCAGGCTACTGTTGTAGTCTGTTGGTGCTTGAGGCTGCTGGTGAGGCTTTAAGGGGCTGTGCAGGCCATGCCATGCCGACACATCGTAGCTTATAGGCTACAGTCGTGCTAAAGCATGACCTACCACAGTAATAAAGCATCTGAAGGGACTTGTGTCCACCTACTAGACAGACACGATGTGCAAAGGTTTAACTACCAGCAAGCGCGGGTCAGCATTGGCTATCTTTAGCAAGCTAGGGCAAGCTGTAGAGGTTGTAGGTGGTACACCTAATAAGACAGACTTTAGACCGCCGAGACTACTGTAGACCGCCGAGACTACTGTAGATTGCTAAGGACTGCCGAGGCTGCGTTGTTCCCGATTTCTTCACAAACGCAAATCGCTCCACCTCAGATAATAATCTGTTTGTCGATGCCGAATGGCTAATGTCTAGGTGTTGTCGGTAGGCATCAGCCAGCCGATGCGACATCGGGCAGCACAAGAAACCTAGCAACATCAGTCACTTAGCATCGAAGCGAGGCAGCTTCGGGACTCCTGCCCAAGATTCTGACCCCCCGTGACCGTAAAACAAGAGTGATTTCAAAAGAGAGCTAAACCCTCGGCGTTGTTGTTGTTGTTCCGACCTTTTGCATGAGAGGTCTACTCCAGAAAACATAAGGAAACCAAGATGGCCCTAGAAACAGGCACATACATAAACAGCCTTGTGGCCTCGAACCCAGTCTCAACAGACGGGATCGCCCAAGCTGACGACCACATGCGGCTGATCAAGTCTACGGTAAAAGCCACGTTCCCTAATATCACAGGGGCTGTGAACGCTGACCATACTGAGATCAACGTACTTGACGGCATCACTAGCTCCACAGCAGAGCTTAACATCCTGACTGGAGTTACAGCCACAGCAGCCGAGGTCAACTTACTAGCCGGTACAACCGCCACAGCAGCCGAGATCAACCACCTCTCAGGTGTCACAAGTAACATCCAGACACAGATTGCAGGTATCTCTACCGCGCTGGTGAACGATACGACCCCACAACTCGGTGGTCAGCTAGACACCAATGGTCAATCCATAGCCTTCGGCAACTGGACTATCAGCATTGACGGCTCCAATAACTTGTCGTTTGCCTATGCTGGCGATGTGAAGCTACGGATTACAGCAGCGGGTGCATTGGATGTTGAGGATGACATCACAGCCTTCTCAGGTATCTAGCCATGGCTATCACAGGATCAGGGCCAATCAAGTTCTCAGACTTACAGACTGAGTTTGGCGGCAGTCACCCTATAGCAATCAGCGAGTACGGTGACGGGGCAGGTTTAGTAACCAGAGGCATCTCCTATTCAAACTACGGCACTGGCATATCTGGTATGTCGTTACCAAACTACCCTGCCGGAACATCACTCAGGCGACTTGGGTTTTACTACTCAGGCGATGTAGCCAACGTATACACCACCTATTACAGCGGCGGCACAAGCCCAGTTAAGACTGCATGGTCTAACCCAGTATCAGCCAGCTTCAGTGTCTCAACCTACCTCGGAACTCTATCTGCTGGAGATACCTTCGTTGTATGCTCTAGGGCTACTAGCGGCTGGCCTTCAGGCTGGTCTTACGGCGGCTACGATACTGTCATCATCGCTTGCACATTTGGTTCAGCGGCTTCTGCTACAGCCCCTCAGTACGGCTCTAAGCAGTTTCGTATCTACTGCTCATATGATGGCAATAACACAGTGACAATCGGCGGTTACTACAGTGGCAGCAGCACAGGCTACACCTACGGTCAGGCGGCTCTCCAAGGCATTGCGAGGACAAACTAATGGCTATTGATATTACCGCAGTCACTCAGGTTATGGATGTCGATGACACGGTGGCTCTCTTCGAGGTCAACAAGACCCACGAAGGTCAGAACGAGCCTCACTGGACTGTCATGAATTACGAGGGCAACCCTCAGTTGGCTGAAGTCCATCAGTGGCTTGTGTCTACACACCAAGCAATACCGGCTTACAGCAGTCTCACAGATTAGAAAAGGGAGAACCTTACATGGCTATACTCCCTATCCGTGACCTAGGCAGCGCAGGTGTCATCAGTGACGTCAGTAGCTACAACATCCCCATCAACGCATTTAACCATGGTTTCAACGTGCGTTTCGATGAAGGCAAGGTTCTACGTGCGCCTATCTTTCGTAACATCAAAGACACCCTAGGTTTCTCTCCACGATTTACCTATGGCATCGTGCCAGCAAATGGTTTCGACACGGTATTGATGGTGTCGGATGCATGGGCCATCTATGAATATGGGGCTGGCAGTGTCACCAACAGAAGTGGTTCCATCACAGGCTCATCAGACCCACGGCCTTACACAGGCACTTCTCTTGCTGACGTCTCCTACGTTAACCGTCCAGACCGCGTACCAGTGTATCGGGGGCCGTCCGGGACTAACTTTGCTGACCTACCCAACTGGGATGCCTCATGGCGTTGTAGTTCACTGAGGTCATTCGGTGACTTTCTGATTGGCCTCAACATGAGTGAGGGTGCCAACGCATTTCCTTCCCGGGTGAGGTGGTCGGACCTAACCTTAGCAAACCAATACCCAGGATCTTGGGATGACACCGACCCTACAGTCTCCGCTGGTTTCAATGACCTGGTGCAGACCAAGACTGAGATCATCGATGGTGAAACCTTAGGATCTAACTTTGTAATCTATTCCAATGACCAGGTTTGGCTGATGGAATACGTTGGCGGCACGTTTATCTTTAACTTCCGCAAGCTATTCACAGATGTTGGCATCATCAACCAGAACTGTGTTGTTGAGGTCGAAGGTAAACATTACGTCTTCGATGCCTTCGATATCTACATGCACGATGGGACATCTAAACAAAGTATCTGTGATGAGCGGGTAAAGAACTTTGTGTTCTCAACCTTAAACAACCAAGCGTCCGATGTTTGCTATGTTCAGCATAACCCAACATTGAACGAAATCTACTTTTGTTACCAGTCCGGTGATCAATTCGTTAACTTTCCTAACGCTGAAAGATGCAACCGGGCAGCCGTCTACAACTACCGTAACAACACATGGTCTTTCATGGACTTGCCAAACACAAGTTCAGGCACAATTGCTAACGTCAACTCTGTATCAACCTATAACACCAGTACTGGAACATATGCCCTCACTGGTGGTACTTACTACCAGCAGCAAGATAGCTTCGCCAGGCATACCCTTATGGTCGGTGAGACCTTAACAGCTGACGGTATTACCTCAGATAAGCTCTACGGTATTGATTTGTCGGATGCAGGGCAGATAGCTTTCCAGCTGGATACTGAGGCTACCAAGCCTGTGTACCTGGAGAGAACCGGGCTAGACTTAGATGAAGCCGGATCAGCGGTGCGTCAGTATACTGTAGTGACCAGGATCTATCCTCAGGCCTACACAGTTAACACGGCAGACACCACATTGAACTTTGAGTTTGGTGCGTCTGACTTACCTAACGCGACCCCTAACTACTCTAACCTGGCAGTCTTCGATATAGCGGCAGACCATAAGATCGACAGCCGGGCAGCCGGTCGTTACCTAAGCTATCGCGTGACACTTAACGACAACAAGGACTTCGAGATCTCAGGGTTTGACTTGGAGATCACACCGACAGGAGCAAGATAATGGCCTTAAGTGATAAGACCAACCTACTTGTTCAGCCTTACGTCAGAACCCAGTACCCAGTGTTAGATGAGGGTATCAAAAGATACATCCAGGATGAGCTACAACGGATCGAGAGTTCCGTTAGGTCTCTAAGTCAAGCAGCCATCCAGGTGACCGAAGATCCCCCAGAACAGCCAGTAAAGGGCATGGTCAGGTATGCTGTATCCCCTTGGAACCCAGGTTCCGGGGATGGCCTTTATATCTATAATGGCACTACCTGGGTCCTAGTTTAAAAGTACATGACTGACATAAAGATGAGAGCGGCGGTCTCAGCCTTAGAAGCTAGTATCGTTGAGGGTATTGCGTCTGGTGACTTTGTTGACGCCATGGACCAATGTCCTGTCGTACACCATTTTGCTCCACCCATAGAAGAATATGGCTGCGGCACATACGCCAGAGAACTTACGATGCCGAAAGGCGTAACTATCGTTGGTAAGTTACACAGACATGCTCACTTGGCTTTTCTCTTGAAAGGGAAGGTCGCAGTGGTGTCTGAGTTCGGTAAAGAGATCATGGAAGCACCTCACACGTTTTTGTCGCCTCTAGGTGCCAAGAGGGCGTTTCATGCCTTAGAGGATTCTATCCTAACCACAATACATCTAACAAAACACACACAAGAAGAAGCTCTCGAGGATATCGAGGATGAGGTCATTTCAGAGACCTACACCGCCTTAGGTATGGAAGAGCCGGACATGAAGATGTTCTACAAAGAACTGGAGAAGATTCAATGGCATGGATAGCAGCAGCAACAATCGGCGGTTCCCTTATTGGGGGATACTTTGGTAATAGTGCCGCCAAGAAACAGGCGGGTGCAAGCAAGTACGCAACAGATATGCAGATGCGTCCATACAATGACGCACGTCCTTTTATTACGGATATGTATAGTGGTGGCGCAGCAGGTCTCGACAATGCATTAAATATGGGTACGTACAGTGGCGCGGGTAATCCAACCTACGCCGGTTTAAGCCCAGACCAGGTTGCCGCCTTAAACAACCAAAAGAACTTCGGAAACACCGGTTTCGGCTACGGTAGCAACCTTGCAGCAGGTGCCGCTGGCTTCGGGAACAACTACAACAACCTATATAACCAGGCATCTTCTGGTAACGCTATGAACAACGCCATGAACTTTGCGGCAAACAATAGCGACCCTTTGGTAAATGCTGCCATGCGTGGTGCCAACCGTAACTTAAACGAAGTACAGCTGACCGGTAATAACAACCGCGCATCAGGCTCCGGTAACATGAATAGTTCCAGAGCGGGTGTCGCTGAAGCTCTACTACGCCGTAGTAACTCAGAGCTAGAAGCCGACACAAGAGCAAGTGTTGAAGACAACCTGATGAGGCGTTCCCTTGGTCAGTCAAACACTGACTTCAGTAACGCTATGGGTGCAAATGCTGGCATGGCGGGTGCTTTTGGTACTGGTATGTCTACCGGCTTCAACGGCATCAGTAACATGCTGAACTCTGGATCTGCTTTCCAGAAAGATCTCCAGAACCAGTACAATGACGGTAAAGCCAATTTCAACGAAGACCGTGACTTTATGATGAACCAGTACGGTAATTTTAACGCGAGTATCTTAAACAATGCTCCTCAAGGCCCTGGTCAAATCACGCCTAACTACATTGACCCAACGATGTCTGCCATCAATGGCGCAATGATGGGTGGTGGTTGGGGTAACCAGTTTGCAAATTACATGAACCAACCCCAGCAACAACAGCGTCCTGGTGCCACTTATTGGCCTTCTGGACCGGGCTACGACCCATCGTTCTGATAGAAAGGGTGCATTGATATGGCTGGTGTCTTATATGATCCAACAAAGCCGATGCCCCTCATACAAATGGTTAACTCACCCTTATGGCAGGGCGTTAAGCCTACTGTAGGGCAGCGTAACAACAACCCAGGCAACCTGAGATCCTTTGACGACTTCCAGGGTAAAACCGGGCAGGGCAAAGGTGGTTATGACATCTACGACACCATGGACAATGGAGCCAGGGCTTTAGCCAGGGATCTTCACACAAAGTCCAAGCGTGGCGTCAAGACTGTTCGGGAACTTATGACCGGCTATGCGCCACCTTCCGACAACAACCCCACAGGTAGTTACATTGACTATGTAGCCAATGATCTTGGCGTGGACCCAGATCAAGAGATTGACATCGCAAACATGCGTCCAAAGCT
>Ga0181554_1001232_pt1 | contig 24507 bp, 20 predicted proteins | sample 011ome_16_FD_145602 | JGI IMG/M metagenome (GOLD analysis project Ga0181554, IMG submission 145602) | Coastal salt marsh microbial communities from the Groves Creek Marsh, Skidaway Island, Georgia - 011503CT metaG (spades assembly) | ecosystem: Environmental > Aquatic > Marine > Intertidal zone... | reverse complement strand
GCTGTTGACCTTCATATTGTCCGTATTGCTGCATCGGGTAGAAAATGTGGCTCAACCGGATGAATTTGCTTCGATATGGCACGCGATGTTATGGGCGACGTCTCAATACATCGGGGACTTTGGGGGTTATGCGGATTTTCGGCCCATCACCGCTGCGGGCAAGATCTTGGCGACGTGTGTTGGCGTGCTTTCTATTGCGATTTTTGCCGTTCCATCGGGCATCATCGCGTCAGGGTTTGTCGAAGAGATGGAGGATGAGAAGAAGGCGAAAGAGCTCGAAGGAAATGCAGGATTGATTGTGTCGAGTTTCGCCCCAAAGCGGGTGGCGCGCATGGGATTGGATTTGCCGGTCCGCAAGCGAACCCTGCCATTTCTTCAAGCCAAATTGGAGCTCACTGCGGACGAAATTATTTTGGCCATTCGCTCCAGCGAACAACTGCGTCTCAAGTGGGAAAAATCCTCCCCGGAATTGAAGGTGTCCGACCTCATTGTGGTGGAGTGCTTTGAAAAGAATCGTACATACGGATTTGAACGACCGGCCCAATCACCCTCGAAATTGCACATTGTCAACCCGCAGGGACGGGCCGAAAGAGGTGCTTCCCATTTTTGTTTGGCCTTGGGAGCGACAGGTCATCACGTGGTGAGTAATGAGGTGCTAGCGGGTGCGGAAATTTTGCCGCAATACAAATACAATTTGACAAGGAATTCTGAATATGCGGAACACCGCCATGCTGCCATGCCGAGCGTTTCGGATTTCATGGATGACGTCGTCCAAGCGTGTGGTCCCGATGATTGGATTTTGGTCTTGCGCTCATCGGCCTCCCATCGAATAGGGAAACTACACTTTACATTCGGAGGCGAAAAAGGGGATACAGAAATCAGTCAAGTCCAATCTCCGACCGTACATCAAGCAGAACTCGCGAAGCTCGCCCAATTCATCGATGAGGTGCGCGAAGCCATGACACCGCTCGGCTACCCGATTTGCACGCACGACGATTTTCCTTCCACCAGCCCCAATTTGCTCCACAACTACCTGCATCACCTGACAGGAGCCAACGTGATTTCCATGTTTGTTTCGGTTGAGTTGTTAGCGGCTACAGATAGAGTTTATTATGAGCTTCTCGCGGCGCTTCATCCGTGTCTGCGGATTTTGTCGGATTGAATCCGCTGCTGATTCTCTTCCAAGCAATTGGTGTTATATTACGAACGAATTTTTCCAAGTCGATGCAGAAAGTCAATCGGGCTACAACCTTTTTCGTGCTCATATGTGCTTCAATGGGGTCCTTGTTCGCACAAGGCGTCCATTCCAAGCAGATTTACTTGTGGGACGTGACGTTGTCCATGCGCGACAATGGAATATGGGAGCAAGTCAAGGACCAAATGATCACCTCATTGCGGGAGGTGCGAGATAAGGATACAGAGGTCATTGTGATTCCATTCCAAGACGACACCTATCCTGAGCAAAGGGTTCAAGTTGGAGATGCGTCGGCTCTTGAAGCGCTTTGCCAGTGGATTGATGAATACCAAATCCCGATGCCCAAAGGCGGTCACGGCACGAACATCTGCAGGGCACTTTCGAGAGCAGAGGACTTCATTTTCAAGGAAGACATTGATTGCGTGTTTCTTCTAACTGATGGTACCCATGAACCGAAAAATCCTGCAATGGCGGAGAAGTTTCCTGTCGGGTGCCTCACCGAATACCTCGAAAATCGCTGGTGTGCCTTTGCCACGGAATTGGATGCCTACCTGATTTATTACCACCTCCTCGGGAATTCAGATTTGCAAATCGAGGAGGTAACCGAGGCCACCTGCCGTGCGTTGAGCATTCAGCCGGGCGACGGAACGCCGGATCGATTGCATTACATCACCCCACAAGTGCAGAAGATTGTCAAAGATAAAAGTTGGCTCGCTCAGCGAAATTTGGACATTCCAATGACGACTTCACTGCCAAAAGATTTCCAGGCTTTGTGTGAGATGGATGCAGAATTGGTTTCGGCGGATGGCACTTCGAGTTCACCACTCAATGCTGATTATCAAGGGGCGAACTTGGCGTGTGAATTGTCCGAAGCCAACATCGCTTGGCTCAATCAAAAATGCCCGCCGAAGGTGGAGGAAGAAAGCTATCCATTATCGATTCGATTGACCTTGCGCGCTCCGGACGATTTGCTGGTCGCGCTCACTGCCGAAAGTTTACCTGTCGAATTTCATCACTACGAACAGCGTTGGTTTGATGTCAAAGTGATTCCAAAAGAAGCGCCATGAACTCGATGAAGCCAACTTTGATTGTGAGCATGATGCTCTGGAGCATCGCGGGCGGTGCGGCCGAGGACTCCTGGAAATGCCAGTGGTTTGGCTGGGGATGTGATGAGGGCGCTCAGAACCAGACCTTGATTGATTTCGGCAGGCAACGCACCGTCGAGTCGTTCTTATTCTTCGGTTCCGATTCGGCGTACATCGAACAAACCATCGAATTTTCATTTTCTGGACGATCCGCGGCTTTGGGAGATTTCGTGGAGTTGCAATGGGAAGGGGATATGCCCGAAGGTTCGCAAGTGTCGCTGAATGGCAAAAACGTCATGTCACCTGATTGGTATCGAATCGATGCCCAGAATCGGCCGTGGCGAGGCGTCTTGGCGATCAGCATACCTCCCTCTGGAAATGATCACGAAATACGCGGTGGGTTAAAAGCCAAGTCACATGGTTTTGAACGCGCGGGATCTCAAACACTCAACCCTTCGCAGTCGTCCAAGCCATTGACCATGGTAAGAGTCCAAGGCGAAGTGGATAGCGATTGGCATTGGTTCAAGCGGCTGATATTCTGGTTCATTGTCATCTCGCTGACGACCCTCTGTTTGATCAAGTTTTTCTTTGCCCCCGTGTTCTTTCATCCTCGATTGAAAGTGAACAAAGCAAATGTGCAATGTTTTCCAGCCCAGGGCCCATTTGCGAGCGGATTGACTCCTTCGATCCAGACATATAAGTGGAAGGGGCATCGTGAAATTTGGTTGGTGGGGAATCGAAAAGCAAAGCGAGACAAGCAATCACTTTGGCGTGATTTTCTATACGGTCGCACGGGGTATGAGATCCGCGATTATTTTGGGAATACTGAATTTCGGATTCGCAAAACGAGATCTCGCAAAGGAAAAGGAATGCGTCTGGAAGTGATGCAATTTTCGGACGGCAAGAAGCGACCGTCGAGCGTGTATTCTAAATATGAACCTGAACAAAACCGCATAAATTATACTGCTATGGGCGAAGCCCGTATATTGCAGTTTGATTTTGAATGAAAACCAAATGGAAAGAAAACCCCAAGTAAAGAAAGCCCTGTTCATCGGTCTTGGTGGAACTGGAGCGAAAAGCCTCATCGCTTTGAAGCAACGTTTCTACGAAGTCTATGGACACGTGGATGAGGAGAATAATACCCTGCCAGAGTTTGTCAAATTCATGGTGTTCGATACGGATGCACAGGGGACAAAAAACGAATCGAAAAGGACAGCGGTAAATGCGACCAGTGGCAAGATTCATTCGGTAGAATTCAAACCTTCGGAGGTTATTCCCATGCAAGCGCCTGACTGTGGGGAATTCATCATGTCTCCCCAGAATATGGGGCAATTCACCTGGATTCCAATGGAAAACCGAAAGGTGCTCGGTGCATTGAATGATTTGAATAAAGGAGCAGGTCAAGTTCGATTGTTTGGAAGAATAGCCCATTTCTTCAATTATGCCGATGTGCGAAATGCGCTTTCAAATGCCATCAATGATGTGCGTTTGGCGAGCCATGGGAATCGGTTTTTCGAACCTCTAGGAGTTGACCCGATTGAAGTGCACATTGTTGCCTCATTGGGTGGAGGAACCGGGTCGGGGATGTTCATGGATGTCGGTTTATTGGTTAGAGAACTGCTTGATAACCAAGATGTAGAGGCCAAAATCAACGGGTATTTTGTGCTCCCTGACATTTTTTGGAGAGAGGCTTCTCCGCTGGATATGAAGCGGGTGAAGCCCAATTCGATCGCTGCAATGCGTGAATTGGATTTCTTCATGGAGTTCCTGGATCCAGGACAGATTAAAGCTCAGCGAGCCAAGGGAACAGAGGATGAGATGACGGATGTATGGAATCCTGAGAAATCAAAACTCCACGAGTCCGATGATCCAAATTCGCATTCGATTTCAGTCTCTTATATCGGTGGTGATCAAATGCAATTGACAAGTAAAGCATATTCGAATGTCTATTTCATTGATTCAGAAAATAGGGACGGCGGAACGTTTGATAAGGTTGAAGATTTAGCGAACACGGTCGCCAAAGGATTGTTTGCTGCTGTTTCGAGTGTGTCGATAGGCCTGGAATCCGTAGAGGATAATAACAAAGACGGACTCTTTCGGTACAACAACAAACTAGGCTGGGTTGGAAGCATTGGGGTGTCGGAGTTGGTCTACAACCAGCCTGAAGTGATTCGGCATTTGAGCCTGAGGCTTATCGGGAAGGGACTCTCGAATGTGTTGGCACAGAGTGAGAGCATGGCTACTGTTGCCTTACAGGTGGTATCTGAAGCAGGCCTCTCTGAAATCGGCGATCGCAGTGATTTGGTGACCTCCATTCGCAATTCGGCAGTTCTACCGACGATGGAATTGTATGAAGATGTTGAGCCGAATGTACGGAGGACGGAAGCCGATAACGCCATCCTCAAAGCCGCAGAGGTGCTCAAATCCGAAGCGAACAGCATTTTGGAAAAGGCTAAAACTCAGTTGGATTACATCGATCAGAAATTACCAGCGAATGGAGTTGCTAGCGCCAGACTGAGTTGCCTAGACGAAGTTGAGAAGTTGCTCATCTCCTTTAAAGAGGAAGTCCATGCTGACCAAGAAAAGCTCAGAATCAGAATCAAGGATGAGGAACAAGTCCTTTTTGCTGGTGCGGATAACACCGAAATGCGCCTGAAGGATTTGCAGTCAGCTGGAATCGTGACCCGGATGCTCAAAAAACGAGAGATTCAGGACGAGACCTCTGCTTGGAATGAAGGAATGATGAAGCTCATGGAGTCCAAGTTGATGGACCATTCCATGAGCCATGCCAAGGACATCTTGAGTGCCCTCTGCAATGAGGTCCGCACTCGATTCGACATCGCGAAAGCGGAAAGCGTCAAATTTGACAGGCTCATGAATATGGCGATTCAGGAGGTAACAACGCGAACGCAAGCCAAGCTCACGGTGGAGAAGGCAAGTCCTTTTCTCTTACAGCTACATGGTCGAGACATGGAGGAGTCATTCGATTTGGTGAATATGACGGGTTGGAACGCAAAAGAATTTGCGAAAGGCATAGCCGGAATTCTTGAAGCGAAACCAGATGGCGAATGGCTGGAAGCGGCTTGTGTGCTGGTTGAGAATGGAGGTTATGAGCTACTCGATAAATACAAAAACCGAAGTTCGAAAGAGGCGCTTGGACAAATTTTGAATGGCAAAATTGATGATGCTAAGGGTAAGGACCCTCAATATTCTGAAATCGGACAATTGCTGGGTAAGTTGATGCAAATGTCCAGCCCAATGGTCAAAATTGATTTCAGAGATTTTGCTTCAGAGGATGGGAAGCGATTGGTGGATTGCATGCGAAAGTCTTACGTCGTTTGCGTGCCCTCAGAAAGTGTCAAAGATGGCATTGAGGATATCATTGAACAATTAAAACCACCGGGACTCGTCGACGTGAAGGTGCAAGTGACACCGGACCAAGCGGATAGGGTGACAGTTTATCAGCGATATACGGGAGCTCCAGTATGTGCATTGGCCGGTTTCTATACCGATCACCAGGATTACCTCAAGAGGCACAGCGAGTGGGATGTAGACGGTGAGATTTTCCATGTGAATTACAATTGGTTCCGTGCGATGAATGATATCGACCACAGCCTGACAGAAGGAACGTCAACCTCATCAAAACGCATGCTGGAAAGTTGGACCAAAGCGCTTTTGTTAGGATTGATTCAATGGGATGATGCTGATGATGTTTGGCGAATTCAAAGTGGCAACGGTACGGCACCTTCCGTTGTGCGTGAAAACAATCGGGACGAATTGTTCGATTTGTTGATGATTCAGCACAAGCACGGTAAGGTCATCGAAGAACAACTGCGTGCGAAATTCGAAATAGACCCCAGGGCGGTTGCCAATGCGCTGGCAGAAAGAATGGAAAGGACATCTTTCGGCGACGTTGTCTTCAAGGATAAACCAAATGACGACAAGAACGGGAAAATGTATTTCGGAGAGTCCTCCATCAATCCCTATGTGGCGAGTCGCACCCAGACTGACATCTACGGAGAGGGCGCCTACAAGCGTGTTGGGCAAATGGATTCGTTGGAGCTTCTGAAAAGTGAGGAGAAAGCCCTCGTCGATCTCTTCAATAGTGAATGGCCGAAGCGGTAATTAAGTCACCTCCGCAACTTTGAACCCATGATCTGCTTTCGCTCCATTGTATTTTCGGACATGCCGCTCGACATGCACGAAACGTACATGCGGTTGCGAGGAGATCACGCGATGATTCGCGAAATAAGTGGTTTGGTCGTCATAAACGATGATGCTGTTTGGGGGTATTCAGGGGGCGAAGAATACGGTTACGGCAGCATCGAAAATGGGGTAGATGGCATCCAGTCGGTTGTGGATCGGCTTACCAGTCGAGCGACTCGAATGGATCATCCAGAATATGTGCTCGATGACAATACCCATTGCTTGTTACTTACTACTTCTGAATCGGACGAATATTCGCTGAAGCGGCTGGTTGAAACCATCGAGAAAACCATGCCAGAGCATACGCGGTGTGATTGGCTTCACATTGAGTTTTCTGATGGGATGACGTATTCCGAAGCGGAGAAGATCATTGCCTCTTGGAATGGTGGAGAATTTGATCGGAATTGTGTCCGAAATCGCACAGCATCTGAGAAAATCGAATACCACCACCGTGAATGGTCGGCTGCGGTGATTCAATATTTGGAATCGCGCATGTTAGAAAGGGAAGGAGCGATATCGTTTGATGAAAACGAACGAACTCCGAGAACCTTTGGCTTTGCGACCATTGATTTTTCTCAAACAGAAGGCCGGCGCTTCTTGGAGTCCAAAGCATTTCTGCAAATGGTTGGACGCGAAAATGAGCGGATTGATTTGGACCTGGTGTTCCGTCGCTGTTCAGAGGCACTTCGAGGTGGAGAGAAGATATTGGTCAATGCATTGCTTGCAGCCGATAGCCCAGCGGATATTGAAGGCCTTGTGCACCCCAATGAATCCTATGAAAAATTTGATGCCCGTAAGCGGCTGGAAGCTTTTCGTGAGGATGTCACGAATCAATCCGGGGCGATAGAGCGGACTGAACAGGCCATTGAAGAAGGGATTCGGGATTTGAAGGTTCAACTCGACGGCGTTTTGGAGACCTGCAATCGCAGTGCCCAAGAGCGTTTGTCCATCATCGAGAGTTTGTTGGGACAAGTTCCGCAACGGACCTATGGCAAGCCATTGCGAACAACAATGATGCTTGATGACTGTGAAAAGGATTGCCTTGCTGAAATCGCATCGTTTTCAAATCGTCAAGAGGAAGTGCCATCTATGCACGAATTGCACATTCAACGGAGGTTTTGCGCAGAATTAGGGGACAACATTGTAAGCTTGACCCGGGCGATTGAGATGGACGAGGAGGCAGGGATTGATTCGGAACTTGAACGACAGGAATTGAAGCGGCAAAAGGCAGAGTTCGAAAAATGCAGGTCAGGTTACGAAGAATTGAGGATTCGTTACACGCGTTTTCGAAGGAGTATTTTTTCTAGCTTGAGTTCTCAATGGATGGCTGAGTTGTTTGAACGATTGGTGATGGAGGCGACTTACGTCTATGAAAAGCCGATTGAAGAAAAAAAGCCTTTGCTGAGCCCAATAGAGAAGTTGATTTTGATTGCTTCTTCGCTTATTCTGCCTGTTTGGCTCTGGCTATCCTGGAAGATCGGTTTGAAATTCTGGTTCGAACAGACGCTGTTTTCAGCTATCTATGCTTTGGTTTGGGCGGCAGTAATTTCCTATCGGCTAAGACCGAAGAGACGTGTAGTTGAGAATCCCATGGTCATCCAGCGGAAAAAATGGATTGATGCCGCTCGTCAGTATCACCGGGCCATGGTGAGTTTTGCGGCTCTTACGCGTTTTGAAAAGTTATTCGACGAACAGATTCGAAAACCTCTGCTCCTAGAATTCAATAAGCTTTCGGAGATGTTGGGGCATCTTCGGAATAGCAGTGATCATGACAAATCCATTTTAGCGTCTTCTTTCACCGAAGTTGATTTCATTCAACACATCGGAAATACAGAATCATTCAATCGTTTTTTTGAAGAGAAACTGGCCATTCCCATGAGTTCAGCACCGTCAATTGTGCACGTTTACATGGACTATATGGCGAAAAGAAAACGAAGGTGGACCGTTGAAGAGGCAGTGACTGAATACCGGCACATCATAAAAGCCGAGATTGATGAGCATTTGGAGGCTTTGGAAAGGTTTGAAATGTTGGATTATGTCTTGGAACGGGAGCATAAAAACCCTCCACTATTCGTGGATCCTGATCTGCCTCCGCTTGAGGAGTTAATTCGCCGTGCGAAAATTAGCCTTGGTGCTTTGCATGATTGTCCATTAGAAGAAGACGGTCAGCTGACGGTTTTTATAGGACGTCGGGACAATACCATATTGATTGACCGATTCCGTGAACACATAGGAAGATTGTTTGCTGAATCCCGACAATCAAGATTGGATTTTGTGGTGACGGACGATATCAACCGAATTGGATTTATTCGGATGGTGGACATCAACATGGATGCATTAAAAGTGCGCGAGAAGCAAGATTCACATCGAACACGAAAGAGAAAGCCCACACCACCTCCGATCGCGCGAAATGAAGAAAATGATGTGCCCGTCACGAGTGGGGGGAACGAGTTTGGGAAAATCAACAATTCAGAGCTGAAGTTTCAAGTCCGAGGAATTGAAGTCGTAGCGAAACTGCCAACGGTCACAGAAGCCCAATGGATTCAGATTGAATCCCTCGAAAGATTTGAAAGGGGAGTGCGATTGCTGCCAGGGCAGGATGCAGAACAAGTTGTTTTCGAGCACATTCTTCAATACTCGGAGTACGATGATGTCCTCAAGGGGTTGGTCGCGCAAATGGAGGAGTATGTGCCAAAAGTTGGGGCTTCTACCGCTGAGTTGCTCATTGCGTTGGTTCAATCCATACCCTACCAAATCGGAACACACGAAAAGTATCCGATTGAAACTTTAATTTGCGGGCACGGTGATTGCTCCGATAAGTCGGTGCTGCTGAAGAAGCTCCTCGGCATCGCAGGAATCAACAGCGTTCTCTTGCTCTACGAGGACTTATCGCATATGGCATTGGGAGTCAAAGTGCCTGAGTCTGCTCCTGGGTACAAGTTGGATGGTTGTGCATTTCTTGAGTGCACAGCGCCGTTTGTTGTTGGGAATGAACCCGCTGAATTGGCCAGTGGTAAAAACCCCAAAGATTCGATTCCAGAATTGCTCTTACCTGCTGTTGACTTGAATCCTTGGGCAGAATATGCCGCTTACCGAACCGAAGTGAGTGGAGGCAGCAGAGAAAAAAAATCCCCCACGATTCGGAACATCAAGGATGACCTCCCGCCCGCACACAGCGAATCTGCTGGTGCTTGATCACACGGTTGATTGCTATTCGATTTATTCAACCGAGCTTCGAGTCACCCTTTTGGGAAGTTTTTCCGTAAAATCTTGATGTCTGCTTGAGATGCATACTTCACGATAATGACCTTACAGTCCGCCTGTGAAGCGTATTTGACCAACTTTCCATTGGCGATGATGGAAGCGTTTTTTTCCTGGCTAGCGTAATCCACGAAGAACACCTTATAGTCTGCTTGCGACGTATAGTCGACCATAAAAACTTTAGCTGACATGTTCGATTTTTTGAGTTGAATATCTTGCGTAAGGTAATGAATTTGGGCAACTGCCTTATCTTACCGTCATGAGCATGTCAGTCAACTGGACCCTCAATTTTCCAGAGGTGTCTTTTCACGATCCGAGAGTAATGATAACGGACGAAACGGGAGGCCAAACCAATCCCGACTGGGACCCCGCACAAGATCTCCGTAAACACTTGGAGCAGTGGGCGCCAAAAGCAGATCGTTTTGGTGGTGACGACGACCGCAATGTGCGCCGACGCGATGAAGGGCGGTGCACCATTATGGAGCGTTTGAAATTTCACGAATTGGAACCGACTGAGGTGTACGATGACGAGGGGAACATTACACTGCACCGAGTTTGGAAGATGGATTTGATTTCCACAGCGGAGATTCCGCCATTGCAACACGCGAACGGTCAAGAATTTCATTTGGATCGCACCGGGCTGAATGAACTGTATGTGAACAGGATGAATCCCATCAATTACCTCTATGATTGGCTGTTGACCTTGAGCCCTCGAGGGCGTTGGGGGAATGCTTGGTTGGTCTCACAAATGGGTGTCACTGAATATGATGAGTCGGTTTTCAATTTGGCTATTTTTCATGAAGGAGGGCTGAACTCCCGATACTTGGGAGGCTCTGAATTGACTTCTGAAGGAGCGACAATAACCCGAGATTCGCTGCGAGAGTGGATTGAATGACAAAGACCAAACAAGGTCATTGTCCCGAGGATTGATGATACGCAGCTGGATGACGCATTCGAGATTAATTTGGTTCGTGTTGGTTGTGACCACAGGAGTGGTTGCTTTTCAATTTGTACGCCTAGAAGGCAGAAATGCGCTAATGCGTCAAGACTTGGCCACCATCCAGGACATTCGCTACGGATTGTTCAACGTGGATGAATGGAAACGCGCGGTTGCAGAAATTATCGAAGACGAGATTGAATCGTTCGAATTGAACGAAAACAATCGAGCGGAGCTCCAATCCAAAATCGAAGGCTTGTTGTACGGATTGGTCGCGACACTCGAAACGAATTACAGAGAGGAAAACGCGCAACGTTTGCTTGGATTTGTTCGGGGTCTGGCCTCTGATTTGCTCGGAGTCTTTGACGAAATGCGGCGAAGCGTTCCAGATTTTGCGGAAAGCGTCATTTCCTTCATGGAAGAACCGGAAAACCGAGAGGCGGCGAGAGCCTTTTTAGTTTCACGACTCGACGAATACGCTGCCAACACCTTCGCGGAGACGAATTATGCCGAATTGGATGCGACCTTGAGCAGGCTCAATGTTCAGGATGAGGATCGTTCGCAAGGTGTTCAACGCGCAGCATACCGACTGAACGTGGAAATGGCCCAAGTCAATCGGCAGCTGTCCCGGCTGATGTGGGTGGGTTTATGCGTTTTGTTGATCACATTGGCTGCTCTATTTCAATGGCTTAGCACTTCCTTAGAAATCAAACTGGCCACGGCGACCTTGTTGATTTGGCTCGGGGTAGGGGTAATGATGCCGCTGTTGCTTGTTGATGCGCGAATTGATCGATTGCAGTTTTCGATGCTCGGTCATCCGGTTACGTTCACAGATCAGGTAGTCTTTTTTCAATCAAAAAGCATTCTTGACGTGGTGCGCCTGCTGGTTTTTCAAGGCAACGGATTGGGCAGTATGCTGGCTGGAGTTGGAGTGCTGCTCTTTAGTGTCATCATTCCATCCATCAAGCTTGGGGCGACGTTTTTATGGCAAAAAGATGCGCCTTGGACTCGCTCACGGGTGGGAAAATCCTTGCTCTTCAATTCGGCCAAATGGGCCATGGCCGATGTCATGGTGGTGGCAATTTTCTTAAGTTACCTGGGTTTCAATGGGGTGTTGGATGATCAAATGGGCAAACTTGAAGGCGTGAGCAATAAACTGGAAATTCTCTCGACTTCGGGCTCAACATTGTTGCCCGGGTTTTTTGTTTTCTTCGGGTTCGCGTTCATGAGCATCATCCTGTCCTCTCGTTTGCATTCCGTGGCTTCGAAATGATGGTGAGGCATTGAGCAGGCCGACTGATTTGCCCCGACCTTTGTACCATGGATTCGTTGTCGCAGATTGTATTGGGAGCCGCTGTGGGTGAAGTAGTATTGGGCCGACGCATCGGGAATCGTGCGATGGTCTGGGGAGCTGTAGCGGGCACCATTCCGGACATGGACGTGTTGGGGCAATATTTCTTGAGCGAATTGGACAACTTGGCGTTTCATCGCGGCATCAGCCATTCGTTACTTTTTTGTGTTTTGGGTGCGGCGGCTTTCGGGTGGGCAACGGACCGGTTGTACCGAAGCCCGTACCATGCGCAAATCGCCATCGGGATGAAAGTGGCAGCGGCAGTTGTGATCGGGTTTGTGGTGAATTTTTTGACGCAAATTTTTGCTCCAGGTGCTTGGTGGCCCGCGGCGCTGTATGTGCCATTGGCGGGGCTCGCATTGTGGCGCCATGCGCGCCAACGCTATTTCAGCGGTTCGTGGTCAGCCCCAGGCGTCGATGTGCGCGGTTGGATTCAGTTGTTCTTCTGGGGCTTCTTAACCCACGTGTTGCTGGATTGCTTCACGACGTACGGAACGCAATTGTTTGCCCCGTTTTCGGACTACCGGGTGGCATGGGGAACCATATCGGTTGTCGATCCCATCTATACCTTGCCTTTTCTGATCTGTTTGCTGGTCGCTTCACGGTTCCAACGAGAGGACAGAAGGCGGTGGAAATGGAATGCACTCGGATTGACCTTGAGCAGTGCGTATTTGGCATTGACGGTGGTGAATCACGGTCGCGTCGAACGCACCGTGGAGCGGGCTTTGCAGGCGCAATCGTTACATGCCGAGCGGTTTTTCATCACGCCCACCATCTTCAATAACGTGCTTTGGAATGCGGTGGTCGATGCCGGGGATACATTTTTGCTCGCCCAGTATTCGATATTGGATGAAGTTCCCTTGACGTTTCATGCGGTGCCGAAGGGCCAAGATTTGCTGCACAACTTCGAAACCGATGAAACGCTGAAGGTGCTGCGCTGGTTCAGTGCCGGCTACCTGAACGCGGTGCGTCGCCCGGACGGGGCGTTGCAAGTGAACGACTTGCGCTTCGGCACGTTTTCGGGGCGGGGTGTCGACGCAGACGATTATATTTTTCGGTTCAACCTCGAAGATCGCGGCCCTTCCGAACCGTATGGTTTTCAGCGAGCAGAAGGTGGCCCGCCGAATAAGAAAGCCGAAGAGATGATGCGGGATTTATTCACCCGCATGGGCGGTCTCAAACAAGAAACCCCGTAAATGCACATCATGATTCCGTACGTTCCGAATGCATTTCGAGCGGTCCGCTTGCTCGCCGCGGTGATGCTTCTTTTTGCGCTTCCCCAAGCCCACGCCCAAGAAGCGGACGGGGCCGGGGGCATGTTGAAACGCTATGTGAATCGCGTTTTGGGCGAAAGTGAGGATGCGTCGGCGCCAAAATTCATCAACTATCCCACACTCGCCTACACCCCTGAAACCAGCTGGGAAATCGGTGTAGCTGGGTTGTATGTGTACTCGGCCAACCGCGATTCGACGAATCGGCTGAGTGAAATCAAAACCTTCACCTTTTACACACTGGAGAACCAGTACGGGATTTGGACCTACCACGCTTTGTTCAGCGATCAGAACAAATGGTTTTTCTACGGACAAGCTCGCTACCAGAGCTTTCCACTTTACTATTACGGCATCGGCCGCGACAGCCCTGCGCAAGTTCAAAGCATCATCGATGGAAATTCGTTAATCATCCGAGAGCGCATCATGCGCGAAACGTGGCCTTCGCTGTATGTCGGGTTGGAATTGGATTTTCAAGATTTGCACGGAATCGAATACGTCGATGCCGTCCCGAATTTTGCACCTCCTGAACATGGCCGTTGGGGCTCCCGGAATTTTGGTACCGGTGTAGGTGTCCTTTACAACAACATCCACAACGCCATGAACCCGCGGAAGGGTACGTACAGCGAGTGGGGATTTCTTCATTACAATCCAACCTGGGGAAGCGAATTCAATTTTACCACCTTCATCGCAGACCACCGCATTTATCGGCCTGTTGGTCGGGACAACGTGCTTGCGGCCCAGGTGTACGGCCAGTTGACTGCCGGAACAGCACCGTTTAATTTGCTTTCGTTGATGGGGGGTGAGGGCTTGATGCGCGGGTATTACTTGGGCCGGTACCGGGATGAAAACTTGTTGGCCGGGCAGGTTGAATACCGCATGTTGCCGTTTCCATTTTCCGAGCGCTGGGGCGCCACAGCCTTCCTGGCCATGGGGCAGGTTTTCGGTGATGATCGTCCTTTCGAGTGGAAGGAATTCTTGCCTGCAGGAGGCGCGGGATTGCGGTTCCTTGTGTTCCCAGATAAGGACATTTACACGCGACTCGATTTCGCGTTTACGGGCGAGGGCAAAGGCATCTATTTTTACATTGGCGAAGCCTTCTGAAGTGAATTTCGTGTGATTCCATTGCGCATATTTGCGGGCTCAAATTTTTCTCATGTACGCCGTCATCGCCATCCAAATCAGCAATGCGCTGAACATCCGCAAGTGCAAACAAATGCTGGATTTGCCACTGTTGTATTCCGATTCGGATGAACTCTTTGTCCAAAGCGGCGATGATCAATTCATCTATGTTTTTCAGTACGGTGTGGTGGCGTTTTTCAACCACAATTCCGCTGAAATCAATGCATGGGTAAAATTGCTCAATCCTGAGGTCCCGGATTGGGAAGACCAAGACCTCAGCGAAACCATGAAAGTTGTCGTGGATTCCAGCTCGCCGAATACCGTTTCGTTTGATCACGTTAGCATTTCAGATTTTGATTCGGAGGCCATTCGGCTGATCATGCTAAATACGTCGCAGTCCGTCGCCCTGGATAAATACCTCGAAATCACGGATCAGCTGTTGGCCGACACCAGCCAATACATCCATGCGCTGGAGGTGCACGGCCGCCTCAATATTTCGGGCAAGCGCTTGAAGCGGTTTATCGGACACGTACTCAAAATCAAGAATCAGATTTCGGAGAACCTGTACATTTTCGATTCTCCGGATATCACATGGGAAAATGAGGCGTTGAATAAGCTTAATGCCTCATTAAAACAGACTTTTGACTTAAAAGACCGCTACCGCTACATCGCCGAGCGAGTCGCGATCATCAAAGAAGATTTGGAGCTTTTTAAGGACATCATGGACCACCGTGAAAGCAGCAAATTGGAATGGATCATCATTCTGCTCATCCTGGTGGAGGTCATCGATGTGTTTGTGTTGCGGATTTTGAATCACTTCTGACGACAAGGACAAATCGAACGCGCGTATTTTCGGCCAAACCGGTTTTAATCCATACGCATGCCTTTCGTCAAACCCGCCTTCAACAACGCACTTGAGGCCATTGGCAACACGCCACTCGTCCAACTGCAGCACGTCGTGCCCGCTGGCTGCGGACGGGTATTTCTCAAACTCGAGTGGTACAATCCAACGGGCTCCAAAAAGGACCGCATGGCACTGGCCATGATTGAAGAAGCTGAAAAGCGCGGCGATTTGCGTCCCGGGATGGAAGTGGTCGAATTTTCCGGTGGCAGCACAGGGGCGGGACTTGCGTTTGTATGTGGCGTAAAGGGATACCCTTTTCGCTTGGTCACCTCCAATGCCTTCGCACAGGAGAAAATCGACATGATGCGCGCCTTGGGCGCCCAATTGGAAGTCATCGAGAGTCCAGACGGCAAGATTTCCAAAGAACTCGTCGAAGCCATGATTGACCGCGCCCGCAAAATTTCCGAGCAAACGGGCGCCTTTTGGACGGACCAACTCACCAATGCGGATGTGCCTGAGGGTTTCGTGGCGCTCGGGGATGAAATCTTGGCACAACTTGAGGGTCGGGTGGATGCGGTTTGCGATGCCATTGGCACATCCGGAACACTCATCGGGATGGCCCGAGCGTTCGAGCGCGCTGGCCGGCAAGTGCGGGTCATTGCGTTGGAGCCGGCCGAATCACCCATTCTGTCGGCAGGCCGCAAGGGCAGTCATACGGTTGATGGAGTGGGATTGGGCTTTGTACCTGCCAAGTACGAGCCGGATCGAGTGGATGGGGTGCGCGCCATTCCCGAAGCCGAGGCGCGCGTTATGTGCCGGGCGCTTGCGCGGCATGAGGGTATATTCTGCGGCACGTCTTCGGGGATGAATGCGGTGGGAGCCATTCAACTTGCGCGTGAACTTGGACCGGATTCCACCGTGGTTGCCATCGCGTGTGATACAGGCTTGAAGTATTTGAATTCTGGGCTTTTTGATTGAATATTTGGGTAAACACCCAAATCGGGTTAGCTTGCCTTTCAATCAATCACTTGAGTCGCATGAAAGATTTCAAATACCTGTTCGCCTATACGGTGCCTCTCGCTGCTTGGTGGTCTTTTGAATCCCAAGGAATTTGGACTTTTTCGGCTGTTTTTTACGCGTTCATTGTCATTCCGTTATTGGATGTCATCACCGGCGAAGGCGATCGGAATTTGTCCGAAGACGAGGCGCAGTACAAGAGGACCAAATGGATTTTCGATGCGATGCTCTACCTGAACGTGCCGATTGTTTTCGGTTTGCTATGGATGGTGCTGAGCAAGGTGCAATCCGAAGTTTACGCGACGCACGAGCTTGTGGGTTTGGCGCTTTCGAGCGGAATTTTGCTCGCGACAAACGGCATCAATGTGGCCCACGAACTTGGGCACCGCGCTCCCTATGCCGAGCGTTTCTTGTCCAAATTGCTTTACGTGCCCTGCCTGTACATGCACTTTTACATCGAGCACAATTTTGGTCATCACTTGCATGTGGCGACTCCGGAAGACGGCGCCACCGCGCGTTACAATCAAACCGTCTACGGCTTTTGGATCACGTCGGTCACAAAGCAATACAGCAGCGCATGGCGACTTCAGCGCCAACTGCTGCAACGGCAAGGGCTCTCGTTTTTCTCGGTCAAAAACGACATGCTTTGGTACCACCTGATCCAGCCCGCATACTTGTTAGCGGTGGGTTTGATTTTTTCTTGGGAAGTCATGGGGTTTGCGGCGCTCATCGGGGTCATCGCCTTTTTGTTCCTAGAGAGCATCAACTACATCGAACATTACGGCTTGCGCCGAGCGAAAACCGAATCCGGGCGTTACGAACGCGTGCAGCCCTACCATTCGTGGAACTCAAATTTCAACATCGGCCGCATCACCCTCTACGAATTGACGCGCCACAGCGACCACCATTTCAAGGCGGCGAAGAAATACCAAGTCCTCAACAGCCACGAGGAAAGTCCGACGTTGCCATTGGGTTATCCGGCTTCGATTTTGTTGAGTTTGGTGCCGCCACTATGGTTTCGAGTGATGAATCCGTTGGTGCCCGAATCGATGAAAGCCTTGCACGATGCCTGAGTCCGGACCTGTAATAGAATTGACGGCTGCTACTCAAAAGCGCTTCCCGGCCAAAACACGCGGATTTGCGCTGCAAACGGCCTTACAACTTTTCAATCAACGCGGATTTGCTGCGGTGACAACGGCGTCCATCGCAGAGTCGGCTGGCGTGTTGGAGGGAACGCTTTGGTATCATTTCAATTCCAAAAAGGATTTGTTGATCGCGCACGTAGGCTTACTTCGAGAGGCCTTTGCGGAAGCCAATGCCCAAGCGCATGAGGCAAATGCCGAGACGGTTGTGAAAGGAGTTTTTGAAGCCTACGATGTCATTTGGGACTTTCGCTACCTGCTTCGAGATGATTTTCGGCATGCTTTGCCCGGAGAGCTTGACTTGTTGCAAGCGATTCAATCCTTGAACGATGATTTGGACGCTTGGGCCGAAGAGCGCGTAGCCCATGCCGATGCCCATGGATTGCTGGTGCTACCAGAAGAAGAAGCCAACGGCATTGCGGAAATCATTCTGCTCATCGGTCGATATTGGCTGGACTTTTCGGAGGGAAAGTATCCAGAAACCGATCACGCGGCATTGCGCAAACGCGGGCTGCGTCACATTTTTACGGTGCTCAGGCCCTATTTGTCGCAGGAAACTGCAGACGCTGTCAAGCGGATGTTGGGGTGATTTCGTCGATGGCGCGTGCCAAGCTCCAATCTTTTTCTGTCACCATGTTACCGGCATCGTGCGTGGTCAGTTCCAGCCGGACGCGGTTGTAGGTGTTGATGATGGTGGGGTGGTGGTTGTGGCGTTCTGCAATTGCACCGACTTGGTGAATGAAGTCCAGTGCATCAGCAAAGGAGTTCAAGGCGAAGTCGCGAGTAAGCCTTTGATTTTCTTCAATCCACATTCCAGCAAACATAGGCCACATCCTTCATTTGCCAAGTTTTCCTGCGATGAACCCCGTGGTCCAGGCGGCTTGGAAATTGAATCCGCCCGTAACGCCGTCAACGTCCAGCACTTCGCCCGCGAAAAACAATCCGGGGGCGACACGGCTTTCCATCGTGTTGAAATTGACGTCACGCAAATCAATGCCGCCACACGTCACAAATTCTTCCTTGAACGTGGTCTTCCCACTTACCGCATACGTATCGTTGAGCACCGTATTCAGGAGCCGATTGCGTTCTTTTTTCCCCAGTTCGTTCCACCGAATTTCGCCATTGCATCCGCTTTTTGTGACCAAATATTCCCAAAATTTTCGGGGTATGTCGAAGGGGCACGCATTGTTGATTTGCTTCTTTCCCATCGAAGCGAGGGAAGTCTGGAGCTCATCCAACACGGCCTGCTCATTCGGCTCGCCTATCCAATTGATTTGCGCGGTAAAACGGTAATCGCACTCGGCCAATTCCCGCGCACCCCAAGCCGATAATTTCAAAATCGCCGGGCCGCTCATGCCCCAATGGGTCACCAAAACCGGTCCTTGCTGCAACAATTTGGTTCCTTGGATGCGAACCCGTGCGTTCGGAACGACAACCCCCATGTGCTGGATGACATCGCTTCCGGGCATGTTGAACGTAAAAAGGGAAGGGACCGGCGGGACGATGCGGTGCCCGAGTGATTCGAGCCAATCGAAGCCGACGGCCTTGGGCGAACCTCCTGTGGCAACGATGACCTTGTCGAAGGCTTCTCCATTGATGTGCCATGCATCCGTGAATGACAGGGTTTGCACGGGGCACTGCTGCCGAATGCGAACACCGGCCTGTGCCGCTTCCTGCACCAAACAATTGATGATGGTCTGCGAATCATTGGTGGTGGGGAACATGCGGTTGTCCGGTTCAGTATGGAGGCGCACGCCGCGCTTTTCGAACCAGTTTACCGTATCGAGGCCGTCGAATTGTGAAAAAGCGCCTTTGAGCTGCTTCCCGCCGCGCGGGTAGTGCTTGGCGAGCGCACTGGGGGTGAAGGTGGCGTTGGTGACGTTGCAACGCCCGCCGCCAGAAACTTTCACTTTTGCCAACAGTTTGTTCGACTTTTCAAACAGCGTTACCTGAGCGCTTGGATGGTGGTGCGCTGTCGATAGGGCCGCGAAAAAACCAGCCGCTCCACCTCCTATCACTGCGACTCGCGGACGATGATCCATGGTTCAGTTTAACTCCACTTCGAGCTCAGCCACCCGAGCAAGACGAACGGAACGATGGAGTCCAGCAAATGCGCATAAATGTCCGGCGCTTCGAACCAAATGAATTGGCTGTATGGATGGAAGAAAAAGCCGATGAGCCCGATGCCGACCGCTGCTGCGATGCGTTCGCCTGTGCCTTCGATGGCCAATTTTCGCATGACCCACAAAAACCCAAAGGCCAACAGGAAATTGATCAGCATGCTGCGGATGAGGTTTGGCGTCATGTCCGATTGCCAGGCATGGTGGTAGTTGAGGATTGCCCAAGGTTGACCATCCTGTTCGCGGAAGTAAGCTTCCACTTTTGCCGGATCGTTGTAATCTTCCTGAGACAGGGTTCCCAAAGCGTACATGCCTTCTTCCAATTCCAATTCGGCCAGTCGCTCGAGGATTTCATCTTGCAGGGGAGTGTGCTCCGAGGCTGAACCGTGCAGATTCAGCATCGCAAAAGACAGGAATTGCCAAACGAACAAAATCAGTCCGCCGACGAGCGTAAAGAGCAGGGTGTTTTTCATCGGTAAAGGGTTAGGTTACAGCCAATGTTAAGCCAAAACCTTCCGAAATACAAAGCAGCCTGTGATTCGTCAGTGCGGCAATTTGCTGCGCAGCGCCGCATACGTGAGCACGCCAATCACGCCCATGATGACGGCCAAAACCATCACGGTGGTTCCGCTCCCGATCAATGCATACATCGGTCCGGGGCAGGCACCGGTCATGGCCCAGCCGAGGCCGAAAATGGTGCCGCCAAAGTAAGCGGATTTGTAGTTGGGGGCTTTGTCTTTAAGCTCGATCACATTGCCCTCGATGCTTTTGGCTTCGAGTTTGCGAATGATGAATACACTCAATGCGCCGACCACCACAGCCAAGCCGATGATTCCGTACATGTGGATGCTTTGGAAGGCAAACATTTCTTGGATCCGGAACCACGAGAGAACCTCGGCCTTGACCAATACGATACCGAACAACGTTCCGAGGAGGAGGGAAAGGATGTTTTTCATGGATTCTGGATTACGCAAAAATGAGAGGTAAAATGACCCACGACATCAGCAGACCACCGGTAAAAAAGCCGAGGACGGCCACAAAGGAAGGCAGTTGGAAATGGCTCAACCCCATGATGGCGTGACCGGAAGTGCAACCGCCCGCATATCGCGTTCCGAAACCGACCAAAAAGCCGCCTCCGATTACAAACAACAGCGTTCGCCAATCGCCTAGCAGCGACCATTGGAAAATTTCACTGGGGTGTTGGCCTGAAAGATCCGTCAATCCAAACCCTTTCATGCGTTCAATGGCTGCTTCACTCAAGGCAATGGGTTCACCCGTTGACAAGAATTGGAAGGCAAGAAAACTCCCGAGGAGGATGCCCACGGCGAATACCAAATTCCAACTTTCGGATTTCCAATCATACTTGAGGAAGTCGAGGTTATTCGGCACGACCGCCGCACACATGTGGCGAAACGACGAGCTGATACCAAACGTTCGATTCAATAAAATCAAGTGTAACGGTACCATCAGTCCGATTATCGGTCCGGAAATGTACCAAGGCCAGGGTTGGCTTAACCAAGCGATAAGTTCGTTCATGGTGCAAAATTATACTTGTTCAACCAACTGTCTTGATTGCGTCACAAATAGTTTTCAATGATTCTTTTTAGAATGTATTTTTTTTCTTTGACATCAAATAAATCCCATGAAACGCACCTTGTTTTCTGCTGTATTTTTCCTCATGCATGGGGTTGTTTGTGCTCAAGAACCCCATCATGACCATTGCACGGAGCATGATGATCATTTTCATGCACAGGAATTGGGTCTGAGCATCGCGCCGGTTTGGTTCCAAGGCGGTGAAGAGCCCGGGGCCAAAATGGGCTTGCACGCACATTACATCAAACGTTTGAATGGCAGTCCGTTCGGTTTGGGTTTCGGCGCAGAATTCATTTTGGATGAGCACAAGCACCAGACCTACAGCGCAGTGGGCCAATGGACGCCGATTCCAGCGCTGCATTTTGTGATCGCTCCGGGCGTGGCCATTGAGGAGGAAGAAACGCCGGATGGTCACGAACGGGAGATGGGATGGGCCGTTCACTTGGAAGTGGTAAGGGAATTTGGCTTAGGTCGGCTTGATATCGGACCTTCATTGGAATATGCCTTGGATAGTCACGGCGCGCATTTTGCCGCTGGCCTGCACGTGGGGATTCCTTTCGAGAAAGACGAGTAGTGGACGGTTCATGACGGCAAAAGACGGGTTTGTACCCACGCTTTTCCCAGGGGGTGTGTTTCGGAAACAATTGTGCAATGCGTTGGTTATCAAACCATGACAATTCCAAATCCCATCCCGGTACGGGAGCATACATCTTACCTGATCAACGGCCGCTTGAACAATTGGTCTGGCACTATGGCACCTGTCTACAGTCCCATTGTCCAACCTGAGTCGGACGCCCCGAGCTATTTGGGTTCCACGCCGGAAATGACGGCTGAGTATGGATTGGAAGCTTTGGAAAGCGCCCGGCTTGCATACGATCATGGCCGCGGCGCATGGCCCACTGCTCCCGCAAGTGTGCGCATTGCCGCCATGGAAAAATTCATCTCCATGATGATTCCAAAGCGGGATGAGGTAGTGGACTTGCTGATGTGGGAAATTTGTAAGAAGCGCTCGGATGCTGAGAAGGAATTTGACCGCACGGTGGAGTACTTGCGTGATACCATTGACGAGTACAAGAATCTCCATCGAGAAGGTTCTCATATCACGTCGGTCGAGGGCACCCTCGCCCAAATTCGTCGGGGCCCGATCGGAGTTGTGCTGTGCTTGGGTCCATTCAATTATCCTTTGAATGAGACGTTCTGCGTGTTGTTGCCGGCGTTGCTCATGGGTAACACGTGCGTATTCAAACCGGCGAAATACGGGGTTTTGTTAATCACGCCGTTGCTCGAAGCGTTTGCGGAGAGTTTTCCTCCCGGAGTCGTGAATGTGATTTTTGGTCGGGGACGCACTTTGGCCACTCCCATCATGCAAACGGGCAAGGTGGACGTGTTGGCGCTCATTGGAAACAGCAAGAGCAGCAATGCGCTGATTTCGCAGCATCCAAAACCAAATCGGGTTCGTCAGGTACTCGGGTTGGAGGCCAAAAACCCAGCGGTCATCTTCAACGACGCCGACATTGCATTGACCGTTAAAGAATGTGTGAAGGGGGCGTGGAGTTTCAATGGGCAGCGGTGCACGGCGTTGAAAGTCATTTACGTACACAAGTCGATTCGGCCGCAATTCTTGGAGGCTTTCGCAGCGGCGACGGATGCCCTGACGTGGGGCAGCCCGTTCGAGAATGCCGATATCACCCCCTTGCCCGAGCGAGGCAAGGCGGGTTACATGCAAGACTACGTGGAAGAATGCGTGCAGAAAGGAGCTGAAGTGGTCAATGAACGGGGAGGAGCGGTAGAGGGGAACATGTTCTTCCCGGCCATTCTATTTCCTGTTTCGCGCGATACCAAACTTTTTGAGGAAGAGCAATTTGGTCCTGTTTGTCCCGTGCTGGAGTTTGAAGACTTCGAAGAGGTCTTGACAGACATTGCGGAAAGCAATTACGGCCAACAGGTGAGTATTTTTACGCAGAGTGCTGAGACCGCTGGAACGTGCATTGACCACCTCGTGAACCAGGTCTGCCGAGTCAACATCAACGCATCCTGTCAAAGGGGGCCGGACGCCTTGCCCTTCACGGGGCGGAAGGACAGTGCAGTGAGCACTTTGAGTGTCAAGGCTGCGTTGCGGTCGTTTTCCATACGCACACTGGTCGCATGCTCAACGGATCAAAAAGACTTGATGGTGGATGTCATCGGGGGCGGCCACTCGTCCTTTTCGTCGATGAATTATTTGTTGTAATTGAAATTACGCACGGTCGAATTTGTACGACGGTGCAACCCTTTCAAGCTTCTGGGGGTTTTTCCACCATGAAGAATTTGTTGCAGGGCGCCATGCTCTTGATGATACCGGGCATCTTCCACGCCCAAGTGAATTTGAATGCAAGTGCTTTATTGGAAGACGAGGCGGGAAACCCTGTGGCAGGAGTAAGTGTGTTTTTTGGCGCCTTGACTTCTGGTGCGATTTACACCATGCAAGGCGTGACCGATGAATCGGGGGTGGCGGCAGTCGAAATTGAATTGCCATCGGGAACCATGCAAGGCACATTGAATGCGGTGTACGAAGATTGCGATTCGACGGAAGTGACGGTGAGCGGTGTTTTTTCGCCCAATGCGCTCGGCGGATTGAGCGAGGTGGAGCTCTTTGGATTGTATTGCGGAAGCGAAGGAAACGACTGCGATTATTTATTGGAAGGTGGCCCGACATTCATGGGGTCTTGGTTATTCAATGTAAGCGGAGCTCCGGAGGATGCGATGTACGATTGGACCATCGACGGGGTCACCATGAACAACGCCAATTCCTCTTCATTTGAATGGAATTTCGAAGGAGAGGGGGTGTGGATTGTGTGCGTGAACGCTTCCTCGAGCACTTGCGATTCCTGGTCGTTTTGTCAGGTGGTGGACACCACGAACCCGACGGGAGGTGGCGAGGATTGTGAGTTGAGTTTTGAAGTGGTTCAGTCTTTGGACGCAGCGGGCGACCCTATTCCGGGCAGCTTGGAGGTCATCGTCCCGGAATTGGCGGGCCAACCCACGTATTACTGGGATTTTGGAGACGAAAGCACGAGCACAGAAGCCAATCCACAACATACGTATGCAGGTAACGGCCCGTATGTGCTTTGTTTGACTGCGACCTGGGGCGACTCGCCCTTGTGCACCGCGATATACTGCGATTCTGTGGAAGTAGACGATGACGGTTTGATCAATTTCATGGAAGGCTTTACCATCAATGTGGTCACGGAAGGCAATGCGAATTCCATTGAATCGGTGCAAGATTTCCAAATTCCCATGGTGTATCCAAATCCCGTTCATACTGGAGGGGTGATTTCATGGTCGGGACTCCCCCCTCAGGTGGCTCGCATTGAAATTTACGATGCC
>Ga0181554_1001223_pt1 | contig 24585 bp, 13 predicted proteins | sample 011ome_16_FD_145602 | JGI IMG/M metagenome (GOLD analysis project Ga0181554, IMG submission 145602) | Coastal salt marsh microbial communities from the Groves Creek Marsh, Skidaway Island, Georgia - 011503CT metaG (spades assembly) | ecosystem: Environmental > Aquatic > Marine > Intertidal zone... | reverse complement strand
ACCTCCACGATGCGGATGAAAAGAACAGGGAGAGAAAGAGGAGGAGGAGGAGGAGGAGGAGGAAAAACATTTCCTTTGCCGTTTTGCGAAGAGGAGGAGAGATGCGAGCATTGTTGTCGCGATTTGTCTCGTGTGGTTTGTGTTCTGTGGATTGAGAGCAAACGAACAAAAAGAAAAACGAAAAAAATACGCGAGCGAGCGAGCGAGCGAGAGAACACCAACCAACCAACCACCAGCGACGCGATACTATATTTGTTCGCCAAAACGTCAAAGTTCGTTCCTTTCCTCTCTCGAGTCTCTCTCTCTCTCGCAAGTCTCTCTCTCTCTCGAGTCTCTCTCTCTCTCAAAAATGTGTGGCGGGAAACGTCTTTTTAAAGATTTGAATTTTTTAGGGGAGGATTTTAGCGTTTTACACAAATACAACTAAAAAGAAACGAGAGATTTTCACGTTTTGCGTCATTTTTGTATTCACACGCGACGCGCGCAAAGAACGCACGCACAAACGCGCAAAGTGTACGACACGAAGAAGACTCATGTCCCGCCAGGTCGGGTTTAACCTGGAGAGCATATCTTTATCCTCTTCTTCTTCTTCAGAGGAGGAGGAGGAGGAGGACGATGCGTGTGTTTTCGAAGCGCGAACGAAGGAAGAAACGGAAACGAGGAAAGTTTTGCGTTACGACGCGGAGGATGTCACGACGACGACGAAGAACAATCATCATCATCATCCGTTCGCGTCGTCGAACAAGGGCGAAAGTGGTACTCTTCTGGATGCGCACGAGAGAAACGTCCGAGAAGTTTTGAGGAAAGCGATTTGCGTCGACGAAGAAGGAGAGTATTCGTCCGATTTTGAAGAAGAAGAGGAAAAAAGGACGGAGGAAGCGACGAAAGAAGACCGAGAGAAAGAAGAAGAGAAAGAAGACTTTAACGCAGCGCCGGCATCGACGACAACAACGACGACGACAGCGACGTTTTTGGGACCGAAGCCACCGCCGAGACGGTTTCAGTCGGCGTTTGACATCGCTCGAAAAGCGCTGAGAAGAGAGGAACATTTTTTATCGGCGACGACGACGATTCAGACGACGAGTACTGATGCAACGCTCGTCGTGGACGCGCACGCGTTTGGCGGGAAAGCATTTCGCGGGTCGTGGGCGGGAACGTCCGGGAGATTTGCGTTTTGCGACGGGTCGAAGATTGTCGAGCGAGCGGTCGTACCAGTTGAAGATGTTTGTGGACTCGAAGGCGAGGAAGATGGTGTAGACGAAGAGGAAGCGAAGAGAGCGATGATGACGTTCCAAGCGCGGGCGATTAAGAACGGTTTGAAATGTTTCGAGGCGTTTTCGGAAAAAGAGGTGGATCCTCGATGCCGTTTAACCGTTCCCGCCGAGGACGTGAAGGAGTTTTGTCGAGTGCATTGCGAAGCGTTAGCGAACGCGTTGATGTTGTTGAATAATAGCGGTGATGGTAGTAATAGTAATAGCAACGCCGACGACGAGTACGGTTGCAAAACGAGACGACGACAACGAATCGCGAGCAAAACGAAACGAGCGATTGAGTTGTGGGACCTTCTGGAGCTTTTATACAAGAAGGACGAACTCGGCGCGCAGAGAGGTTCCGCCGCGGATACGTTTCGACGCAAACAAAGTCTGAGCAAATGGTTGAAAAGATCTTTGAAACGCGCGGAGATGGAGAAGGCGTTGGAAATGGACGCGCAACCGATGGATTTTGACGACGACGACGACGACGACGACGACAACAACGACAAAAAAGAGAAGAACAACGATCCAGTCTCTGTGGCATTGTCGCGTAACGATATCGTTTTAGCGACGCAATTAGCTTTGAACGATGGCGACATGCGATTAGCAACCATCATCGCGCAAACTGGGGCGAGCGATAACATCAAAAATCTCGCCAACGCGCAGTTGAACACGTGGGAGAACGCGTTCGGTACCGCGACGAACAAGTACATCCCCGCCGCCACTCGAAGCGTGATGGAACTCCTAGCGGGTAGAGTGGAAACGACGTCGAGCGAAGACGGAACCTCGAGAAATGCGACGCCAGAAACGAAGGATTGGATCGAAAATCTTTCCAGGCGCGTGTGGTTTCATCACAACGTCGCGGAGACGACGGAAAAGATTTTAGAAAGGTACGAGAGAGACATTCTAGAGGACAAAAACGGAATTTTGAAAGATTCTGCCGCCGCGCTCTTCCCGCACCCGAGCGGCGTGAGTCAAGACGCGTTGGTTGAACACAAGTGCGAAGGCATCGTGAAGGATGCTAGATACGACGCTTTGCTGTTAACTTCTTTATCTTCTGCTTCTTCTTCAGCCACCGCCGCCGGCGGCGCGAGGAATACCAGCAGTTCGAACGGACATCCGTTCCATCAGCTCGGCTTTGGCGAAGACTTTTTGGAGTTTTCAAACTCGTGGATGGCGACGCAGTTCGTCCTCTCGCAACAATCATCGTCGAAAGCGTCCGCGTCGTTGTTGTCACGCAGAGGTGACCAGTACACCGAGAATCTCATCGGTCAAATCTCCCAACTCAACGCGTATTTCGCGAGCGAGGACGAGAAAAATAACGAAGAAAACAGGCTGCCTAAGATTGAGTGCGACTGGCTTCTTTTCGTCGCTTTATTCATTCGAGACGACTCGAAACGCGAACGCGCGTGTAAACGAATTCTCACGGAGACCGTAACCGAGTGGAGAAAGTCAGCGGTGAAATTAGACATTCTTGCGCGGAAATTCCAAATGCCCAAGAAATGGTTGGACGATGCGAACGAGGCGAAAATGAACAACGACAAGCCGGTACTGACGAATTCGTTGTACCGATAAATCAGAAACATGGTAGTAATTGTTAACACTTCTTTTTTACTCAAAATCCAAAACGGCTATCGTGTTGTTGCTAAAGCAGGCTGCAATCTTCGACCCTTCCTGGTTCCAACACACCTCGAAGACCCCGCCGTCACCGCGGTACGTCTTTTCTAACAACCCGGTGGCAATTTCCCAAACTCTCACGCGTTTATCGAAACTTCCCGAGGCGATGTGTTTCCCATCTGGCGAAAACGCGACCGAATACACCGGTTCCGTGTGCATGTTGAACGTCCGAATACACTCTCCAGTCGTCGCGTTCCATAATTTAACCGTGTGGTCGTACGAAGCCGTCGCCAACATCAAAGGAATATCCGGATTCTTCGTCCCCGGTCCCGTTGGCGACCATTTGATGGTGTACACTTCCTTTTTGTGTTCGCTGAACGTGAAAAGAGCCTGGTTTTGATTCATGGACCAAATTTTCGCGGTGTAATCGTCCGAGCACGACGCGAGAAGGTTACCGACGGGATCCCACTTGATGCAGTTGACTTCGTCCGTGTGTCCTTCGAATTTTTTCAAAGGTGCCTTCTTACCAACTTCGCAAACGTAAATCTTCTTATCCATACTGGACGTCGCAAACACGTTCGTATCTCCTTTCCAATCGACGTCCAAACACGGCGCTTCGTGTAATTCGTACGTTTGCTTCGCCTCCCCGGATTTCGCGTCCCACACCACGGCAGTTTTATCCACCGATACTGAAATCAACGAGTCGCCGGCTTTGTTCCACTTCAAGGAGAAAATCGGACCTTTGTGCTGCTCGAGTCTGGCGACGAGCTTACCGCTATCGTCCCAAAGCCTCGCGTCGCCGTCGTACGATCCAGTGGCTAATATCGTACCGTCGCTGTTCCAGTCTAAAGTCGTGACGTCTTTCGATTTCTTCTCGTCCTCGTCCTCCGCATCGTTTTTCTTTTCTTTATTCTTTCCTCCTCCACCGTCGACGTCCATGGCGTCGCCACCACCACCTACTCCGTTCTTATCTTCTTTACTCTCTCCGTTTTTATTCGTCGTATCTTTCTCTTCGTTTTCTTTTTTAATCTTCTTCGTGTGCTCTAAAACCGCCGGCGGTTTCATCTTCGCCTCAGCGACTCTTCCGCTCGGCCCAGCCGGTAACGTCCAAATTCTCGCCGTCGCATCGCCACTTCCACTGGCTAACATCCCTTCTCTCTTCGGGTTCCACGCGCAGACGAAAACCTCGCCCAAGTGCCCGTCCAACGTCGTCACTTCGTCTTGGCTCACGTCGAACAGTTGGTTCACGTCGTCCAAACCGCCGTTCTTTCCTCCGGCGGCGGCAAACGTTCCGTCGATCGTTTTCACCGCCATGGCTGCTTTCTTTCTCTCCTCCAACTTTCTTTTCAGCGCGGTCTCTTCCTCCTCGATCGCTCGATTCCGTTCCTCCGCGGACATCTCCCTTCTCGACTTTACCAGCGCCTTCAAAGCGTCCACCGGTTTCGAAAGCAAATCTCTCGCCGTCAACACCGAAAAGTTCGCGTCGATATCGTCCTCTTCGTTGTTGTTTTTGACGTTAGCATTGTTTCCTTCCCCATTAGCACCATTATTCCCGCCGCTGCTCTCGTTCAAATTCGCTTCGAGCTCTAAATATTGCAATCCTTTTTGCACGAACGCCACCAACGCGCCCGCCGGAATGTCCTGATCTTCGTTTCCTGGGGCAATTCGAGTTCTATTGACGAACGATTCGTTCGCAAACGTAAACGCGGAGTGCGAAAACCCAGATTCGAGGAGGTATTTGTACACCATAAAGTTCACCTCGTCCGAGGTGAGACTCATTTTTATTTATTACGGTTCTTCTTTGTCTTCTTCTCGCGAAAGTTTTTAGAAGATCTCTTTATAAACGTGCGCTTCTCTCGATTCAAACCGAGACGGAAATTGGCGAAATTCGCTCTCGATTTTACGCGCGTTTTGCGTGGGCGTCGCGTTAGGGTCGTCACACGCACAGGCTCTCGCTCGCAAAGTCCAACTTTTACTGCAAAAAAATGAAACGAACGCGTATATTCTGGTAAGATCCGCGCGTCAATTTCCGATTTTATCCTTCGCACAACTCTCGTCGTTTCTCTTCGCGTGGTCGCGTGTCGCGCGTCGTCGAGAATGAGGAGTGAAATTTCTTCTTTTTTGATGTGTGTGTGTCTCTTTCGGAAGAGTTTTTTTTGTAAGTGCAAAAGTCCTACTCGTGAGAGTACCCAAATGGCGCTACAAAGTTTAGGGTATTAGTACGTAAGAGTACTCTTTGAGGTACTTTGCGTAGTTGCTCTTTAAGTGCTTCAGACTCTCCTCTCTCTCTCTGGTGTCAGTCAGATGGGTGCCAGTTTCTTTCGCTCCATTTACGAGTACACACCACGCGCGATAGAGAGAGACTCGAGAGAGAGAGAAAGAAAGCGCTCATGAAGACAACAACAACAACAACAACGACGACGAGACCACACAACAAAGAAGGAATCTTTTGCCTCGGCGTGGACGGCGGCACCGGCGGGATTCGCTGCCAACTCTTCGACGCGCGCACCGGAGAATCGCTCGTCACCTGCGAACGCACGTACGACACCACGTACGGTATTCCACGCGCGGGATGCGCGACGCAAACGTGCGCGGATTGGTGGCTAAGCTTTCGAGACGCAATGAGAGAGTTACTCTCCGTGTCGAAGATATCGCTGGCAGATATCGCGGGTATTTGTTTGGACACGACGTGCTGTTCGGTGGTGTTTATGGAGGAGCACGGAGAGCGCGCGATATATCCGTGCGTCATGTGGTGCGACATGCGCGCGGGCGCGAAGGAAACGAAGGACGTTTTGAACGCCGCCGAGTGTGCGAAAAGGAGAAGGAAAAGGAACGAAGACGTAGACGCGCGTTACGAAGAAGAGGTTGCGAAAACGTTACGGGTGAACTGCGACGGAGAAGGTCCGGTTTCCGCGGAGTGGATGGTTCCGAAAGCGCTGTGGATGAAACGGAACGAGAGAGAAGTGTACGATCGAGCGACGAAAGTGTGCGAATATCAAGACTACATGAACTTTCGATTGACGAAAAGATACTGCGCGAGCGCGAACAACGCGAGCGTAAGGTGGCATTTTCGAGAAGAAGAAGGAAAAAAAGTACCTCCGAAAGAGTTGTTGGAAGCGTTAGAGTTGGAAGATTTATTAGAAAAATGGCCGAAAGATGTGTTAAAGTGCGGCGAAGTTATTGGAAACGTCACGAAAGAGGCGTTCGAGGAGCTCTTCGGGGAGAGCGCGAAAAAGTTTATAGAGATACCAGTCGTTCAAGGCGGCGCGGACGCGTTCATCGGCATGATTGGGTTAGGTGCCATTCATCCGAAAACGATGGCTTTAATCACCGGATCTTCGCATTTACACTTAGCAGTTACGGAGAAGAAAATGTTTGGAAAAGGCATGTTTGGCGCCTACGAAAACGCGCTGGTACCCGAGGCGAAATTCATCGTCGAAGGCGGACAAACGAGCACGGGATCGATTACGAATTGGTTTAAAAATCAATTTAATTGCACGTACGAGGAAATATTCAAAGAAGCCGAAGAGATTCCAATTGGATGCGAAAACTTAGTCGCTTTAGACCACTTCCAAGGGAACCGAACGCCACACGTCGACGCCGAATCGAAAGGCTGTTTCATCGGTTTGACGTTGAAACATTCGCGCGCGCACATGTTTCGCGCGATATTAGAATCGATATGTTTCGGCACCAAGGCGGTGGTGGATACCATGCGAAAAAACGGGACGGAAATAGAAACCATAGTCATCGCCGGCGGAGCGACTCGATCGAAGTTTTGGCTTCAAATGCACGCGGACGTGACGAATTGTGAAGTTGTCGTTACCGAATGTCCAGACGCGCCGGCGTTGGGGTGCGCCATTTTAGCCAGCGTAGGAGTGGGGATTTATAAAACCGCCGATGAGGCGTGCGGACGCATGGTGAAGCGTTTGGAAACGATTTCGCCAAATGTGAAGAGCGCGGCTGAGTACGAAAAAGTGTACTCGAGGACGTACTCGAAGCTGTACGGGTTGTGCAAAACGCTGAGAGAGGAAGAAGAAAAAGAAGAAAAAGAAGAAAAAGACGCAATCGACGAGAACGCGGCGCCGGCGAAAAAGAGAAAGACGACGACAAGTGGTGGCGATGCGACGAAAACTACGAGCGCACTCTTCAAAATTGCGCCGTCGCTTTTGGCTGCTCCAGACCACGCCAATCTCATCTCCGCGACCTCGATCGCTCTCGCGGCCTCGGCCGATTGGATCCACGTCGACGTCTTCGACGGCCAATTCGTCCCCGTGGTTACGTTTGGACCGTCCACGGTCCAATCTCTTCGCGAGAACTTCCCCACGGCTTTCTTAGATTGCCACCTCTCCTGTCAAAACCCTGATTTTTACATCGACAACGGTCTCGGCGACAGCGCCTCGCAAATCTCCTTCCACCCCGAAGCCGTCCGGACTTTCGCCGAGAGGAAAAAATTGTGCGAAAAAATAAAGTTCAAACACAACAAGCGCGCGTCGATGAGCATCAACCCGTCCACAAACTTAGAAGACACCTCGGTCTTTGAACTTCTCGACTTGAACTTGTTAGATTGCGTGAACGTACTCGCCGTCCAACCTGGATTTGGCGGTCAAAAACTCCAACCGACTGCGCTCGAAAAAGTCAAACGGTTGCGCAAACGATCGAAAACGCTCGACATCCAAGTCGACGGCGGCGTCAATTTAGAGACGATCGAAGCCGTCGTCGAGAGTGGTGCGAACGTCGTCGTCGCTGGAAGTTTTATCTTTCGAGAAAACAGAGGGAAAGAGAAAGACGCCGTGAAAATGTTGAGAGCGTTTGGTAGTACCACGTGAGTGAGTTTTATGACGATTTTGAGCTTTGCAGCAGCAGCCTTTACACTTTTTATCTCCACTTTGTTATCACCCGTCAAAGAGCACTTTTGCGCTCTTTTTCTCTCTCTCTCTAAACTCTCTCTCTCTGTGTGTTTCGGAAATACGTGATAAAAGCGGAAATGTCCTCCTTCTCCTCCTCCTCTTCGTTTCCTTCGAGCGAGGACGCTCAAAATCATCATCCTCCCAGCGAACAAGAATTCGCTTTTGACGGAGACGACGGCAACGTCCTCGACGCGATTCTACATCGCGTCGACTTCATCTGGGAAAGAACGAGAGCAAAAGTCGAGGACGTTTACCACCACCCGGAGCTACTCGTTCTCGTCCTCTTTTCACTCGTCCTGGCGCATTTTATCGCCGGTAGAATCTTCTTCAACAAAGGAAAAGAAAGAAAGATTGGGAGTAAGAACAGCAAGAAACGAGATTCGATCGTTTTGTGCGGCCAAGACGGCGCCGGGTCGACGTCGGCGTATTTACTTTTGAAGAACAAAAGTTTAGGGCTCGGGACGGTGACGAGCTCGATAGAGAACGAGAGCGAGGTGGAGATTTGCGTTTCTTCTTCTGATCGTGATGCGAAAGAGAAAAGGGTGAAAGTGAACGTCGTCGACGTACCCGGCCACGCGAAAATCCGGAACCGCTTTTACGAGCGGTTCTTGCCTCGAGCGAAAGGGATCGTGTTCTTCGTGGACGGCGTGGAGTTTTCGACGAATAAAAGAGACGTCGCGGACCATTTATACAACGAAATCTTGATCGATTACGATAACGTCCGGCGCAAACGGATTCCGATTTTAATCGCGTGTAACAAGACGGACAAGGAAGCGTGTTCGCCGGCAACCTTCGTCAAAAAACGTTTGGAATCCGAAATCGAAATGATACGAACCACGCGCGATGTCATGCTTAAAGACGCGCAATTCGACGACGGCAGTCGCAAAGCGAAAAAACGCGCCAAAGAGATTGAAAAGAAACGCGAGAGAGAGGTTACCGGGTTAGGATGGAAAGACGAGTGGGGTAAGTTTTCCTTCGACAAAGCCGCCGAGATGAAAACGCACGGCCGGTTTCTCTTTTGCGCGTGCTCTTGCGTCGGCGAAGACCGGGAGTGGAAACTCAAGAAAGAAGCGGAGGAAAAAGGTGATGATGGTAGTGATAACAACGGTGACACTAATAACAGTAGCGGCGGTGACAAAACTAGTAATAGCGGGGGTAGTAGAAACTTGAGCGCGGTGAAAGCCTTCGCGGCTGAGCACGCGGGACGTTAAAACGAATAGTAGTATAATAGTAGTTCATATCAGAGAGTAAAAGAGAAAGAGAGAGACAAAAAGAGGTTGAACACACTCGATGTTCAGCGCGGTGTGTTGATGTTGGTGGTGAAAGCCTTCGTTAAAGTGTTGTAGCATATGAGAGCAAAAGAGAGAAAAAATACACAACTTCTCACTCGTAAAACCTGTCTTTTTGTTTTCAACGCAATTTTAGATAAAACCTCATTTTTCTCGTGTTACGTAAACGCGCGCGGAAATATACATAGCTCTACTAGAAAAAGAAAATGTCCGCGTTAATCCAATCCTTCTCTTCCCTCTCCTTATCTTCCCGCAGTTTGCGAGGAGATGCGAGAGTCGCGTCGCCGTCGGCGATGCCGATGAGAAAAAGAACGGCGGTCGTCACCGAAGCGGTATGTTGTTTTTCTCCTCTTTTCCTGGGCAAAAATTGGTCCAAATTCTCGCTTTTTACGCGTAACGAAGCGCTGCTGCTTTCCTACTCTCGCGAACGAGATGCGAACGATTCTTCGCGCGAAAGAAACCGCAACCGAAATGTCTAAGCTATTTTTTAAGAGAGAGAGAGCAAACGGCGCGCGTGTTCGTCGTCAGCCGTCAAAGTCGTTTCGTCGCCGAAAATGTTTTCTGTTCCTCTCTTTTCCTCCAATTTTATCCGAGGGGCTGCTTCAGGTTTTAGAGAAGCAAAACCCTCCTCTCCTCTGTTTTTCAAAGAGAAACTCACGTTAGTACTTTCTTTTTTGTGTGCGCGTTCTCTTCTCTAAAACAACAGAAAAAGAAATGGGAAAAACAAGCGTTAAACCAGAACGGGAAACCGTTGCGAGTGAAGATGCACGTGAAAACGAACGATAAGGTCATCGTCATCGCCGGCGCGGATAAAGGGAAAGTGACCGAAGTCGTCGAGGTGTTTACGAAGAATGGGCAAATTTTGTGCAAAGACGTGAACATCAAGACGAAACATGTGAAGCCGAGAAACGAAGGCGAGAGCGGGAGTATTATTCAAAGAGAGTTTCCAATTCATCACTCGAACGTGATGCATTACTCCGCGGCGGAGAAGAAGAGATCGAGAGTTGGTAAAAAGATGGAGGGCGACAAAAAAGTGCGCGTGTTGAAAGCGACTGGGGAGGTGTTGGCAAACTAAGAAATATACGAAGAGATTCTCCGTTTAGTCTTTTAGCAAGTTGTGCCCGTGCATGCGTATATATGACACGTATAACGACGACAACACGCGGTGCTTTGACATTGTGATATATATATATTAAGTTTTATTGTAGCTCATTCTTAAAATAAACAACAACAACAACAACAACAGCAACGACAACGTCTTCGTCTTCAGTTTTTGGTTTTCGCTTTTATTATCTCTCTTCTATTTGTTTCGTCAAATACTATTCGTATTAGTATATCCGATGCGTGCTCTCTTTCTCTCTTTTAATAAATACGGCAATAACGCGCAGCAGCAGCAGTAACGATGGCGTGTTCGCAGCGTTCAAAACTAACTCACAGGCAAGCAAACCCGTGCTTCTTACTCGCTTTCCAAGTGACGTCAATCTTCTCCGGATCGATGGCGCCTACTTCGTGATGCTGCCAACCCTCCAAAGCGTGTATGAGCGCGCCTGCGTGACACGCGTGCACGCACCCTCTTTCCATGGTCATCTCGCACGTTTTGAAATCCTTCGCTTCCTTTTCCGGCAATCTAAACGCCGGTAAATCCGTGTACGCGCAATCCGATCTCGTCTCCGGAATAGGAGGCACGACGAACTGGTGAAACGTCGTTTTCGAGGGCGCCAAACTTTGCTCGTTCTTATCGCAATGTCTTCCGACGACCCAGTTTCTGCACGTTCTTCCGCTGCTATAATTCGTTTTCGTATCGTTCTTTTCTTCTGTTTCTACTTCTCTGTTATTGTTATTGTTGTTATTTTTCAAGGATCCGAGTCGACTCAATAAAAAGCTGCCGCTCTTCTTCAAGACGTTCGAAGTGCTCTCTTGTGTAATTTCCACCTTCTCATTCGCGTTATTTACGCGAAACAGCAAGTGACGAAACTTTTCCGGACACTCCATTTTAATCTTCTCGAACCTCTCTTCGCTCGTCGTGCACATCAAGACGCGGCAGTTCTTCTTCGTCGCCATGTACAACGCGATCGCCCTTCCTAACTTGGACGTCGCGCCGGTCAAGAAGATCTCCTTGACGTTTTCTGGAATCTTATCGATGATTGCTGCCGCAGTTAACGTGTTCCCGTGGACTACTTTCGTGTTTTTCAAATTCTTCTCGTGTTTTTGAACGAAAAACGCGCCGCCGCCGTTCAAAGCTTCGTTTTTGTTCAAAGCGCCCAATCCCAAAACTCTCACGCCTCTCTCGTCCGCGTCTAAAATAGCCCGTTCAATCTTCGCGTTGATGTGTTTAAACTCGCTTCGGATGAAAAATTGAAACCCCCACGCCGGCGTGACCCACGTTTCGATGTTCATGTTTTTCAATCTGTGCTTATCGCTGACAAACGCCTTCACCCCTGGCAAAAATCTCAAAGCCGCAACTGCCGGCAACGTCAACGGCCACAACATCTTCAGCATCCACGAATCCGTCGTGAATGGCCTACTAGAAAACGATCTGAACGCAAACGGTAAGTGAAACATGCTCAACAACTCCGTTCCGTGCGCCATAAACACCACGTCCGGTGTCGTTTTCGGACTCGCTTTCCCTTCGATCGCTTTATCGTACAACTCCTCCGAGCTCTTATCCATGGTTCCGTACGCGTAATCGTAAATAGGCATGAACAAACAAAAGTTTGTGTGCACGCGACTGTGGTGCAACGAGTGATAACTCGGCGTGTACAACAAATACTTCACCCCGGGAAACTTGGCGAAAAACTTTGGCACAAACTCGAAATTACAGTGCCCGATCGCGTTCAACAAATCGAAACCCATCAAGTACACGTAAAACATCGCCATAGACGCGCCGTTGCACATCCACGTCCCTAACAACGGAATCGCAAAATTAGCGGTATACATTATGTGTTCCATGAACGGGTGCACGCTCCCAGTGATTGGCTCGGTGACGAAACTCGCGTGATGGTGCGAGTGGTACGCGCTATACAACGTGTGGTGGTGCAACAGCCTATGCAACCAGTAATACACGTACTCCGTCGGTCCGACGTGTAGCAGCAACAGCTGCCACATGCCTTTCTTCTCAAACAAAGGGAAATTCTTAAACCCAAGCCCTGGGCAAAAATGCACCATAGACATGACTATGTATTGCAATAAAATATAATCGTCCCAGTGGTCCTCCCTATCCACTTGCTTAAAATCGATCCCTTTGCTTTGTATTCTCGTCTTCTCCGTTATCGCGTGTATCCTGGACAAGGATATGAAGAATTGCGCCATGACGTACCGCAGTAAGACTATCATCGTCATGTGAAAGTGCCATTGGTCCGAGTCGTCGTTTTCAGGCGATACAATGCCGCGATAAAGCATGGGAAGATAGATGGCGTATTTCATTTTCCCGATTTTGCTCCACGGGAAATCGTACGCGAACCCCGGTCTCGATGCCATCGTCTTCTTCTTTCTGTTCTGGTATCGCGCTCTCTCTCTCTTTCTGTGCCTCAATCGCCGCTGAAACTGGTGGTCTTTTTTCGTCTCTTCTTCTTTCTCTCTTTTTCTTTCTCTCTGAAGAAGAAGAAGAAGAAGAAGATTATATGTGAGAAAAGCGCCTACGTCACAGAAGAAAAAGTGCTCAACCTTACTCGTTAAATTTTAGCGGAACTCCTATATGTACCAATCGAACGGAGAGTAAACGCACACGACGCGAATTTCCGCGCGCGACGGAAATTATCTGATGACGTGCAAACTCTCTCTCTCGTCTCCGTTTATTATTATTCGTATTAAATTATTCGTAGCACGAAGCGTAGTGCGCTCTGTGGTTTATTCTTGTGCCGCTCTCTCTCGTTCTATACAAAAGAGGAAACAACCACACACTCGTTTTTTTGCGCCTTTTTGAGCGAGCGAGACCACGAATTTTCTTCTGCAAAAACAGCCAACGCGAGGAGAGGAGGAGTCGAGCGCTTCTGGGCCATCGCTTTCATTTTTTTCTCCTCCAGCCTCGAGCGAGCCAAAACTGTTGCCCCAAGAGAGGAAACGAATAAAAATTTCACTCAAGTCTTTTTCAAAAAAAATTCAATTCAATTTTTCTCTCATTCTGCACAAAAATCACTCGCTTAAAACACAATGGCTCGTACTAAACAAACCGCTCGTAAATCCACCGGTGCGTTCAAATTCTCGTTCGTTTAAATAATGCAAAATTCGTTGTTCTTTTCTCGTCGATATGTTGTTGTTGTTGTTGAGAGTTATATGATGATTACGAAAAATCATCAAATATCCATCAACGGTCACATTTATAGAAATACTGACGATATATTTTGTTCTTTAAATTATAATAATTATAATAACGAGAACAGGTGGCAAAGCCCCGAGAAAGCAACTCGCGACGAAAGCCGCGCGCAAATCTGCGCCGGCGACTGGTGGCGTCAAGAAGCCGCACAGATACCGCCCGGGGACCGTCGCGTTGAGAGAAATCCGAAAGTACCAAAAGTCCACGGAATTGCTCATCCGAAAGTTGCCGTTTCAACGCTTGGTGAGAGAAATCGCGCAAGATTTCAAGACTGACTTAAGATTCCAATCGAGCGCGGTTTTGGCGTTGCAAGAAGCGTCCGAAGCGTACTTGGTTGGCTTGTTCGAAGACACCAACTTGTGCGCGATCCACGCCAAGAGAGTTACGATCATGCCGAAGGATGTTCAATTGGCGAGACGCATCAGAGGCGAACGCGCTTAAGAAGCTTGTCTTCTTTCGCGTCTTCGGGGTACAACTCGAAGCAATCAAAACAAATCATCGGAAGTTCTTACTTCCTCCGTTTACGTTTCATTAAGATTAAGCAAAGAAAAAGGAGGGATTTTAGGAAATAGTATTATTATGTGTGTGTGTATTTGTTTTCACGCTCGCTTTTTGCTTTTTGCTCGTCGTCGTCATAACGTCGGTTTTTAAAAGCCGAGTTTTGCGCACTTTTATCCAGTCTCATCACAGATTTTTAAAAATGATATATTAGTAATTATTAATACAACAAGTGACTCCTCTTGAGCGCTAACGCGCGGTCTAACTCGTCCCAAAACTCCGAGCAAACGGCTTTATCTCCGTGTCTTTGATTCCTTCGGAACGTCAATAACTTCACGTTCCACGTCTTGACGACGTCTGGCGTTTGGTCTTGCTCAAACTTGGCGTAAAAGCCTCTGATTTTTGCAAAAGTGTCGACTAAATCGCCCGTCGCCGCGCCAGGGAAGATGTGTTTCGGCCAATCTTTGAACTGCCACTTGGCGCCGTGGACGAAAACCGCGACGACGCGTTTCCAATCCTCTCCTATTTTCGGCACTTGGTCCGTGATTTCGTACTTCACCGGTTGGTCTCTTTTATACGTTCGAAGTAAAGACGAGTGCGTCGGTTTCTTCGTTTTATTCTTGACGGCTTCTTTTTGAATGTCTTGCCACGGCTCGAATTTCTCCTTCTCCAGGAAGTTTTTCGCGTTGAACATGTTCAAGACGACTTTGGCGTTTAAGCCCGCCGGGACGAGAATCAAAGGCGTCCCGTGCCTTTTGATTGGTTTCTGTTGTTGTTTCTTCGCTAACGAGGAGGACGCTCCCGCCGCTCCTCTCGTCGTCGTCGTCGATTTCGAATGTTTTTGTTGCTGTAGCTGTTGTTGTGCTAACGCCATCTTCTCTTCTCTCAATTTCTCTTCCCGTTCGCTCGCTAAAAACGCCGCCTCTTCCGCCGCCGTGCGTTGCTTCTTCGCCGGCTGCGCCAAAAACGACGCGTTCGGATCAAAACCGCCGCCTGAGCCGTCCCCGAAATCGCCGCCAAACAAATCGTTAAAGTCGCTCCCAACTCTCTCCTTCCAAAACGTTTGCTCTTCCACTTTCTCCTGGTACCTGTTCCGTCGCTGACCGCGTTCGACAATTTTCTCCGCTTCGACCAACTCCTTCGGCTTTTCGCTCGTCGTCAAACGATGATTGCCGCCTCGTCTACCATTCGTGCCATTCGTCGACGATCGAAACACCAAACTCGGGTCCACTTTCTCTAACGCTAACGTAAAATCTTTCTTCCTTTTCAAGCTCGCGTTCCGAGTCGCGTACGGTACGACTTTAATCGCATCCTCTTCGTCCTCCTCAAAGTCTCGCTCTTTTTTCTTCTTCAACGCTTCCTCGCGTATCGTCGTCGCGTCCATCGCATCCGTCGTCGTCGCCCGAATTTCATCAATATCATTCGCCTTGAGTGTCGTCGTCGTCTCCATCATCTCCGTAACAGTCCCATCCTCTTTTTCCATTTGTACTAATACCGTCGATCCATCGACAGACGTCGCGTCCACCCTTTCCGAGTGCGTTTTCACCCCGGTGGCGAAATCCCACAAATCCTTAAAATCCGGTCTCGGAACGCGTTCAATCTTCTCCTTGATCGCGTGTTTCACGTATTTCCCGTATTCCTTTTGGTCCGAGATTAAACTCGCGTTGGATTCTTTGCACTTTTGGACGAAGAAAAGAATCTGGTCCAGTTTTAGACGTTGGTTTTTCACTTTCGACGTGAATCGTGTCGTCAGCGCGTTGTTCGATCGACTGACGCGCAATCGTTCATCGTGAGAAGCGCACTGAAACCCGAACGGGAAAACGATCGCATCCGGTGTGATCAGAACGTTTTGGATTTCGTTCGACGAGTAACACTCTCGGAGGAGACGTAAAGGGTCCATTTTTATTCTATTATCGAGTAGTCGAATGTGTGAGAGAGATCAGTCTTTTCTGCGCCTGAATTCTGACGAAACTACTCCAGAGAGTCTAAGAAATACGACTCCTACGACGAGGAAAACGTGTACCGCAAAGAGTCTTCTCTCTCTCTTTACGACGTGCGAGTGTGACGATAAAGGCTATGAGTATTGTAACGCTTCGTCGTAGTAGTAGTAGTGTTATTGTTATTAAAATCGAGAAGACTTTGCGACTCTCTCTGCTCATTTTCCTCCTCCGAGAACGAACGCCGGCGCGGCTTCGAGGAGGAGCTTTTGTTTGACCCTTTTCGCAACCCCGTCGCGGGGCGAGGACGACGACGATTCTTTGTTGTTGTTGCTTCCGACGAAGATGGAGTTTGAAGGGAAGGAGGATCTTTTCTTCGGGTTTATCGTCTGAATCGTCGTCGGCGTGAAACCGGCGTCGTCGTTTTCTTCTCGCTCTTTCGTCGTCGACGTCGGCTTTTGTCTACTTCTCGGAGAAGAGGAGGACGAAGGAGGAGGAAGGAACGTTGTTGTTTTTCTAACCATTAAGTGTCGTCCTCGTCCTCGAGATGCTGCCGCTGCTGCTCCTCCGGAGAAGAAGGGCGTTAACGACGGAGATGAGGATGGGTCAGAGAGAGACCGACTGGAAGACGATCCGACGACGATTCGAAAGAGCTCCTCGCCGTCCTGCGCTCGTTCGATTTTGCACCATTCCGAACACGTTTTCGCCAACGTTCGCAAGCAATCTTCGATTTCGTCTCGACTATAAAACATGCCGCCAATATCTTTCGCGTTTAACTGCTCGTGGGTTTTGTGGAGGAGGATGTCAAAGGCGAAAGCACGTTTGCGCGAGGTGGCGAAGAGGGAGTGGACGAGATCGAAGATTCGCGGAAGGTTTTGTTTGATTTTGTTCTCCGCGCGAAGCGCCACGGCGGAAGGCGAGTGGAGGAGATCTTTTTCGATTTTCCGTTCGAGGACGCGGCGGATGGCTTGGCGAGAGACGCCGATGGTGGTTGTCGAGTCCTTACCGTCATTCGCGGATGCATTATTGATATTACCGGCGAGATAGTCGTCGTTTTCGAGGTTGTCGTCGTCTTCGCAAACGCCGCCATTCTCCTTCTGCATCCGCCGAACTTCTTCGTCGATGTCGCGCTCAGTGACGACTTTCTTTTTCGTCGCAGTTGTCATAATTAACGGGGTGAGTGGATACGTCCCGGTGGACGGCGTCGAAGATGGTGGCTTGGGCGTGTGAAGCAACATCAACGATGGTGCGCTCGTCGTCGTCGTAGTAGTAGTAGTAGTCGCAGCGGCAGCGGCGGTTCCTCCTGCCGGTGGCATCAAAGGAGGCGCGTCCCGTACGGCACACTCGGCGATATCTGGCGCCTCACGTTCGACGTCGAACGTTTCGTGCCATAACATTTGTTCTGATACGTTCGAGGACGGGGAAATGACGATACCGTGATTTCGACAAAACGCGACATGCGCCTCGTCGCACAGTCGCATCAAGCGCGAGTGGAAATCTGCTTCCCTCGCTCGTTCGCGCTCTTTCTCCGACATCAAAAGTGAACTTTTTTCTCTCTTCTTTACGACTTTTTTGCCGTTCTCTTCCTCGTCACCGTTGCAGTCTTCGTCTTCGCCGTCCACACTTTCTCTCTTCATTACTCTCTCTTCTAAAATCTCTAATCGCACGCTTTTTGGATCGACAAACGTTCGTCCCTCCTCCGGGCGATGTTTTTCATCCACCGCGTTCTTCGTCGCGTCTCTCTTCCTCTTCGTAAACGCAAACGTTCCAGGTCTAACCGTCTCTATCTTTCGCAAATGCTCAAAGCGCACGTCTCTTTTGACTAAGTTTTTCGCGCACGCGCATATATTCTCCACCGTTTCTGCGCTATTCCGCATTCGCAACAACTCTCTGTACATTTTCAATCCGTTGAACACGAGCGCCAAGTGTTCGTACTTGGACGGCAAAGCGTTCCTTTCTCGTCGTCTTTGTCTTTGGTTGTTTTCTTTCTGGGTGTTGTTGTTGTCGTTGTTGTTGTTGATAGAATTAGCAGTATTAGCAACACTCTTTCCGCTAAAGCGCTCTTTCAACATTCGATGCTCGCGAGCAACTTCTGGATCCTCCTCTCTTTTCTTCTCGAGTAATTCCTCGGCATCGGATGGATTGGATATCCTCCAATCCTGCCCTCTCGTTTCCTCCGTTTCTTTTCTCTTTCCATTTTGATTCCGTTTCGTTATTCTTCTTTCATCGTCGCGAACGGCGGCAACTTCTAACCTCGACGAATTCGCGACGAAGGAGTTGTGCAATCTGCTGTGCGTCTTTGCGCTCGTATTATTATTACTATTACTAATGTTGTTATTATTATTATTATTGCTGTGATGAAAAGGTGGCCGACTCGGATGAAACGCGCGTTGATGATGTTGTTGTTGTCTCTGTCTCTGTTGCTGCGCGCCACTCGGCGTCGTATTCGCGAGCACTTTCGCTCGTCCTAATCCTCCTCCTCTCCCTCCTCCCATCGTTTTTGTCGTCGTTTTTAAGAACGCGCTCGGACACACCGGCTCGTCATCCTCGTCCTCCTCTTCTTCCTCCTCGTCATCCATCGCGCTCTTAAACTTCATCTCGTCCTCTCGAAAACTACTCGTTAAACCACCAGTTCTTCTTCCGCAACTCTTCCGTTGTTGTTGTTGTTTTTCTTGTTGTTCTCCTTCGACGACGACGAACGGCGGTGGTGGTGGTGGTGGTGATGATGATGAGTGTTTCTCTGTCGATGTCTTCTTCTCCTTCGTTTCTCGCGCGTCTTCTCTTAACTTCCTCTCCACCTCTTTCAAGCTCCGAAATCGCTTCGTTTTCCCTCGTTTCTCCTCGGCGCAAAATAAATAATACGCGTCGAAGCTCCCTTCCGAGTGCCCCGTTTTCCGTCGCTTCGTTTCAATCGTCCACTGGTTTTCATCAAAGTTGAGGAAAACTTTTAGATTGTTATTAAAGTGCGCGCAAAACTGTTCCCACTTTGCTTTTTGAAATCGTTCTTTCATCGTCTGTTGTTGCGACATTTGTAGAGCGTCTTCTGTGTGTGATATATATCTCGCTCTCTCTCGTCGTCTCGTGAAAAGAGAATAACAGCCGTAAAAACCGTAACAAAAAAAGACTTTGCGGAACAGAACAGAACACCTTTAGAAGAGCCTTTGAAAATAAAGCGGGGGTTGTTGTTCGAGAGAGAAGAGCACAGAGAGAGAGAGAGAACTCGAAAGAGATTAAACGATGATTTGATTGGATTTGTGCGAGACAACGAACAAACGAAAACAAACAACTGTGGAGAGAAAGAATTTTTTTTGAATTTTTCTCCTTTTTTTTTTCAATTTGCTTCATTTTTTTTAGCACGAAAGGACTGTTGAAAAACCAACCAACCGAGAGAGAGAGAGAGAGAGAGAGAGAAATGATGATGCAGACTTCGTTAACCCCGACTTTAATAAACACGACGATTCAGACGACGAGAAGAACGAGAGAGGAGGGTCGTCAAAATAATCATCGTTTCTTCTTCTCAACGCGGAGGAGTCAAAACGGGACGATGGTTTTCTCATCGTCATCGTCCAAAAGTGCAGACGCGATGATGGAAGCGCAAAAGCTGTACAGAAGAACGTCTTTAAAGTCGTTCGCGACGACCTCGTCGTCTTCCTTTTCGAGAAGAAGAAGAAGAAGAGGGAGCGTTGCAACTGCCGCCTCTTCCTCTTCGTCTGAATCGTCCGAAACAAAAGTCATCCCGGGAGACTATCGCATAGGGGCGACCTTGATTGCAATCTCCCTCTTTCTCGGCCCGGTGTGCCACTTGTGGTTCCCGCAGTGCGCGATACACGCGATACTCGGAGGTTTCTTATCCTTGCAAGCGTCGAGAGTTCGGTTTCGATTCAGCGAGACAGATTTGGACGTGGTGTTTATTCAACCGGGCGAGAGCGACGGAGAAGCGGCGAAGGCGGAGACGGATTCGTCCGGGGATAACAAGTTGCAAGGCGGCGGAGCGAATAAGTGGTCGTTTGAAAGCGTTCAGAATTGGGAGTTTTGGTTTCCCGGGTTTCCCGTGCTCGTGTATTATAAGGAGAATCAAACGAGAGAAGAAGGACAGCCGCACTTTTTTCCAATCATCATGGACGGGAAGAAGTTGTACGAGGAAATGTTGACGAAGATGCCGAAATCAGTCAACGAGAAACCGAACCCGAGCGAGTGGAATTTGTTGACGGCGTTTAAATCCACCCCGGTCGGGAGGAACATCATCGAGCAAATGAGCGAGGAGCAAGTGAAGTGGTGCGAAGAGACGGTTGGTTTGCCGTATTTCGACGAAAAGAAATAACAGTGTACATCTAATTTAACGAGAATAAAAAGAGAGAGCTTTGTTTTTTGTCGCACGCAGCGCTTGACGCGATATTATTATTGGTACAAAACGACAGCTACTACTACTACTATTACTACTCTTTCCTTTTCGAAAAGTTTTCCCCGTCGTGCGCTAACTTCTCCGCGCGAACTAAAGACATCAAGAACTTCTCCAACTGCGCTTGCGTTTTATCGTACGCCGGTTCCACGACGAACATTTTCAACATGTTGTGTATTCTTTCAATCGGCATGGACGGGAAATTCGTCAACATGCCCATGACGTATTGCTCGTACACTTTCATTTCCGCAGCTTCAACTTCCTCGGCGGAGGATCCCGCGCGATGCAAGAAATCGTCATCGTCGTCGTCGTTCTCTCCTGGACCACCACCGCCTCCATCGGTCGCGATCGTCGTTTTCAACGACCCCGTCGCTCGTCGGTGCTCCATCATTTTGTTGTTCGTCGCCGACGATGCCACGGTGTTCAATTCGTACGTCGCTTCGCTCGTTTCCGAAACCACTCCTCGGTTCATCCATAAAACCATTCGCTGTCGAACGGCTTTGGTCGTCGCATTCAAGACCTTCGCTAACTCCTCCGCCGTCCATTTTTCGCGCTCCGTGAAGTGGTACAAAATCGCCGCGTGTAACGGCGAAACGACAATTTCAAACGGTTTTTCGTTGATCAGAGAGACTTCAACGACGACGCGACCGAGCGAACGCATCCACGTCATCTTCCTTGGCGCTTTCAACTCGTGGTAGCGTTCTTCGTACGCACGCATGGCTTGGTCGATAGCCGGCGGGAGGATGATGTCGTTGTGCGCAGAAGGAGAAGGAGGCCTCGCGCCGACTGTCGTTCTTTTCATCCTCTCGTTTTCTCTTTCGCCCGATACTCCAGGATCCCGCGGCGGCGACGTCGATAAAGAGCGCGAAAGTAAAGAAGGCGTTCCCTCGTCGCCTTCTTCTTGATCGCGCAGTTGTTGTTGTAGTTGCGCATCGATATCGTCATCGAGCACGGACGCGTCGCCTTCCGGAGGAGGCGAAGTTGGAGCGGTATTCGCCGCCGCGGCAGCGGATGTCGGATCGTTCAATCCGTCCACTTCCTCTTCCTCCCCAACGTACATCTCGTTCGTGTTCATCGTCATTTGCACTGGTTCTTGCTCTTGTCCAAGTGACGGGACGATTGAAGGCGCGGAAACCGGGTGCGGCAAACTCGCCTGCGTCGACGCCGGCGCGACGATTGTTGCCGCGCTTTTGGCGATGTCTTTTGGCCAGAACAATTTTGAGAGAATCAAAGCTTGCACGGGACTTTCTTTCAACATTTCTGTCGTTCGAATACCTTCTTTCGCGAGTGGCGTGCCTTCTGCCGGTCGCGTTTTCACGTTCGCGTTCACTCGTCGCGAATCGTTCACGTCGCGCAACATGACCTCGCAATCGTGTAAATGCGTCTCGCCAAACTTATTCTTGAGCAATTCCAACGCGAGCGTTTCTCTCTCGGCGTCGTAGTTGGATTTTTGCAACAGCTTATCCGCGAGCATCAATCGGTATTCGTTCACGAACAACTCTTTCCCACCGTAAATACCAACGAGAAGACCGATAATGTCTCTCAATTGACGCCTTTTGCGCGAGCGGAGTTTCGTAGCTTCCGAAACAACCGGCTCCGGATCCCACGCGTCTCCTGGGAAACGCTTAAGAATCTTCTTCGGCGCTGATGCGCTTTTTCGCCCCGGGATCAAACTCTCAAGTTCACCGGCTTTTTGCAAGTTTCGGTGTCTTTGCTCTTGATGTTGTTGTTCTTGCTGCTGCTGCTGCTGCTGCTGTTGCATCTTTCTCGATTGTTCGCGAGAGAGGATGTCCACCGGTACGGGCGTTCCGAAATTCTTACCCCACGTCATGCCAGATTCCGTGCGATCCAAGACCAGATTTTGGAGCTGATCGACGCCAAAACTCGTCAGCGTTCGAGAGAGCTGTTTGCTCTCGTAATCCATTATGGCGTCCATTCCAGAATTTTGTGATTTTAAGAGAGACGTGGACTTTTTCGGAGCGGGGTAAAAATGTGCAAATTCGTCGAGGCCGCGGTCTTCGCTACCTTCGCTTTCGCTTTCGCTTTCGTCGCTACCGTTGCCGTCTTTGTTGTTCGCGCCTTCATCCGCATCGTCCATATCGTAATCTTCCACACCCTGGAAAGTATTCCTCATCTGCATCTGGTACTCTTGGTATTTTTTTCTATTCTCGTTCGCTTTAAACGCGTTAAATTCTTGTTCGTTAAACTGGTTAAAGCTCGCGCCGTCGTCCTCGTCGAGTTCGGAGGATTCGCTCTCGTCGCCGTCCTCGTCGACGATGTCGCCTCCGCTGGCTTTGCGTCTCCTTCGATCGTGATGGTGGGGGTTGGCGTCGTCGGCGTTGTCGTTTGTATTCTTCAATTCTTCTCTCGCCATGGCACCTAGCTCTGCGAACAATGCGTTCGCTGTCGATGCGTCTCCGCCTCCACCATCGCCATCGCCATCGTTGTTATCGTTGCGATCTCCGCTTCCGTCGTCCGTCAGCATCGTCACGACGCACCGAATGGTATCCTTTCTTTTCCTCAAATACTTCCGTATCGGTCCAGAAACTAAATCTAAAACTATTCCCGATGGATCTAAATCTCGCATCGTTTTAATCGTCCCTATGTATTGCGAAATTACATCCGCGGTTCTCGCTCCCGGATGTAACAAGCGTCTCCGCAGTTGTTCGTTAAAGCTGGAAACTAACGATTCTCGCAGACCAAACTGCCTGTCGTCACTCAAACACATTCGCAAATCTTTCACCGCGCCGAGCGAGTCTGGATGATCGACGACGATGTCAAACAATTCCTCGATTCGTAAAGCGCCTAAGTGTTCTTTGCTCGAGGAGATGAATTTTCGGTGGAACTGACTCGGCGCCTCGTTTCCAAACTGAACGGATTCAAATCCAAAAACAGTCTTGGCGATTTGTAACGGAACGACTCGAGAATACAACGCGACGCACTTCAGCGCGGAGGCTTTGAAGTTCGAGGCGGCAAATTTCAACGCGAAATGTTTGATCGCAAAATCGCTCGCAATCTCAAACGCTTCGTACGAGTATCTTTTAAAGTGCTTCAGAATGGCGTCTTTGTGAACGCGTTCGATTTGAGCGCACTCGAGTTTTCCCAACATTTTCGTCGGCGAAGCGCAATTGCGAAGGTGTTTGCGCACGTTTTTCACGAACTTTCTGTACTGCTGAACCTCGTTCTCTTCGTCGTCGTCGTCGTCGCCGCCGTTGTCGTCGTCGTCGCTCAGTTGCATAGACTCTTCTTCGTTGTTTTCGTCTGTTTTCGTACTCGTAGTAGTATTCAAAGTTGCCGGACGACGACTCCGACCACTCTTTTTTTCTTCCTCCAACGAAGCGTAAAACTCCTCCTCGTCCAAAGGAAACGCGCATTTGTTCCGAAATTTTACGATGACTTTCGCGTAATACGCGCTCAACACCCTCGTCGCGTTCCTCGGACCGCACGAGACGATCAACTCGGCGATTAAATCGTCAAACTTCTTTTCAAATTTTTTCTTCTGACTTTGCGCGTCGAGAGGAAGAAGATTACCACTTTTAACAGACGAACGAGATCCCTTCGCCGCGCTAATTATCTTCTCGTTTTCTTTGCCATCCGCGTTTTTGTCGTCTTTGTCGTCGTCGTCTTTTTCTTCTTCTTCTTCGCCGACGAGTACCATCTCGGCAACCTCCGACGCGATCGCCTTCAACCTCTCCACTTTTCTCGCAAACGCGCTAAACGCTCGCAAGCACCTAAAACCCGGAGAAGAAGCTTCTTCTTCATCATCTTCTTCATCATCGTCTTCTTCTTCTTCTTCTTCTCTGTCCAGCGCGTTCGCAATCACCGCGCTCAAACTCTCCGCCTCGCCTTCCTCCTTTTCGATCTTCCTCAGCGTCTCTGTGAGTTCTCTCAGAGGCGATCGCAGAACGTACGCTTTCGCCTCTCGCAAAAACTGTTCCACGCAGATGTCTTTGAACGCTCTGCGCATCTCGAATATAGACTTTAATAAAGTTGTTGTTGTTGTTGTTGTTGTTGTTGCTGCTGCTGCTCCTTCTTCTTCTTCTTCTTCTTCTTCTTCTTCTTCTTTCCTCCTCCTCGTCCTCGTCTGATTCTTCGTCAAAGTCGTCGCGCTAAAACAACACTCTCGAAACTCCTCTCGGAACGAGTCGTCGAAGAAGAAGACTTTTGCATTTTCATCGTCGTCGTCATCCTCATCGACGAAGGCGTCGATGGCACCACACACACCTTCACCATCTTCGACTGATGATGATTTTGATGATGATGATTTTGAAAGCATCTCGCGGTACGCTTTAAAGCGCTCTTGGAGAAGAAACGCGACACGCATCGTCGTCTCTTCTTCTTCTTCTTCTTCTTCTCCGACGCTTTTCTGTCTC
>Ga0181554_1001222_pt1 | contig 24592 bp, 22 predicted proteins | sample 011ome_16_FD_145602 | JGI IMG/M metagenome (GOLD analysis project Ga0181554, IMG submission 145602) | Coastal salt marsh microbial communities from the Groves Creek Marsh, Skidaway Island, Georgia - 011503CT metaG (spades assembly) | ecosystem: Environmental > Aquatic > Marine > Intertidal zone... | reverse complement strand
GCCGGCGGGCCCGGTGACCGTGTCCACCACGCCGTCCGCGAGCGTGAACGTGCGCGTGTTGAACACCTGCCTCGCGAGGGACTGGTCGTTCGTGATCTCCGCGGAGAGCGCGACCATCCAGCCGATCATCGCGGCGCGGCCGTTGATGATCTCGATGGCGCGCGGCTCCTTGAACGCGACCATGGCGTCCGTGAACATGGACATGTCGTCGCCGAGCGGCGCAGCCTCCGCGATGGAGCCGTCCGCGGGGTCGATCGCCGCCTTGAACGCGGCCGGGGCCTCGACGGCCGCGGCCGCCGCGGGCGCCGCGGGGGTCTGGATCTCGCACCGCTCGCCGTTGAGCTGGTCCTCGGTGAAGACGGTCACGTTCGGCATGGCGATGTCCTCGGACGGGCCCTCCGGGGTGCTCGCGTCCGCGCGGACGACGGTCGCGCGGCGCGCGTTGCGGGCGACGCGCGTCGCGGAGAGGCCCGCGACGGCGGAGACCTTGACGGTGGAGGCGGAGAGGGCGAACATCGTGATGTGGTGGAGGTGGTGGGCGTGCGTGTGCGTGCGCGTGAGAGTGGCGGCACTTCGAGGCGCAGACGCGTCGAAAAAGAAAAAGGTGACATTTGCGTGGCCTCGAAACGCCGGAAAAAACAAGCGACGCAGCGCGATTTCTTACTGTTTGCCCATACCAACAGTACGGTTTTCGTAGTAGTTTTCATGCTGCGCGCAGAGACTGCCACGTCAACCTTACTCACTCGCGGGCGCTGTGCGCCTCGCGTTTCCGCGCAAACCGCGCTTCAGCGCGAATCGACGCGTTTCCGGACGCACTCCCGCGCACGCACACGCACGCCCACCACCTCCACCACATCACGATGTTCGCCCTCTCCGCCTCCACCGTCAAGGTCTCCGCCGTCGCGGGCCTCTCCGCGCGCGCGGCGACGCGCTCTGCGCGCCGCGGCGTCTCTCTTCGCGTCCGCGCGGAGGGCGAGACGACGACGACGACGACGACCGAGGAGGCCGCGCCCGTCGAGGCGTCCACCGAGGAGGTGGCCGCGCCCGCGGCGTTCAAGGCGGCGATCGACCCCGCGGACGGCTCCATCGCGGAGGCTGCGCCGCTCGGCGACGACATGTCCATGTTCACGGACGCCATGGTCGCGTTCAAGGAGCCGCGCGCGATCGAGATCATCAACGGCCGCGCCGCGATGATCGGCTGGATGGTCGCGCTCTCGAACGAGATCACGAACGACCAGTCTCTGTTCCGCCAGGTCATCAACACGCGCACGTTCACGCTCGCGGACGGCGTCGTGAAGTCCTCCACGTTCCCGGCCACGGGCGCGTTCCTCGTCCCGGTCGTCGTCCTCGCGACGCTCGCGGCGTCGCTCGCGCCGGTTCTCCGCGGGAACGAGGAGTCCGGCCTCGAGAAGGCGCCGAAGGACTTCTTCATGTTCAAGGCGGAGTCGGAGATGACGAACGGCCGCGGCGCGATGATCGGCCTCGTCGCGCTCCTCTTCGCGGAGAAGTTCACCAACGGCGCCGCGCTCTTCTAAGTGCTCGGAGCTACCGAAGTAGTACTTCTGAGACTACGCGAGAGACGGGATTTTTTTGAACGACGACGGCGGGGGGGACCCGCGGATAGGACGCACGCACTTAGGACCTTAGACGATTTGTTTTAGAGCACGCACGCCGCGCGGCGTTTGTATTAACAACGAGAGGTTGCACTCACTCGAGAACGTATTAAATGTCGTCGATCGCCACCTGCTGCCGTTCTTTCCGCGGCTCCGGCGCGGCTTTCGCGCCCCCGCCCCCCCCGTCCCCCCCGCCGCTACTCACGACGCCGTCCACGAACGATATGATCTCCTCGTCCGTGATGTCGTCCAGAATGCTCCTGAGCGTGTGCTTGTACACGGTCTGAAAGTTTGGCGTGTCCTTATCGCTCCGTATCCGCAGATACTTCCACGCGCCTTGGTTTTTGTTCCCGGTTTTATCCCACGTGCACTCCACGATCTTCCCGTCGAGATCCCTCAACTCCGGACGCGTCCCGTCCGCCGCGCGCCCGTCGTCGTCCAACCCGAGCTCGAACGCCGCGCTCGGCTCCGCGATCGGCCCGACCTCGATCCCGCGGTCGCCGCCGACGAACAGCTCTGGACCGCCGTGCACGTTGACCCGCAGCCGGAAATCCACGCTGTTCAGATGCGTAAACTTCCACTTGAGCAACCCGTCCAGCGTCCCGACGACGTACTTCTCTCGCGACGGTTGGAAGATCAGACCGTCGCACTCGTGGCACAGCTTCGGGATGAAATCGCGGACGAACTTCTCCGTGCCGGCCAGCGGCGAGAAGTCTTTCGCGCGCGTGGAGAACGGCTCTTTACTGAAGTCGTACGCGCCGCTCTTACCCGCCTCGAGAAGGAAGACGTTTCGCGGCTTGACGACGTACTCGCCGATGAACCCCAACCGCTCCGCGAACGGTCGGTCGACCAACCGCTCGCCCATGAGCGCCATCATGTCATACGCCAAGAAGCGTCGTCGCTGCTTCCGGGGCGTCGCGTTCGCGTTCGCGTCCGCGTCGTGACCATTCGCGTGACCATTCGCGTTCGCGTGACTGTTCGCGTTCACGTCGTCGATCACCATCTCGCCGTCGAGCAACGTCGCGTGATGCGTCGCCACCCCGAACCGTCTCAGCGGCGCTGGAAACCGCATCGAGACTCTCCGAACGTCAAACTTGCGATCGATCAAGTACGTCCCGTCCTTCATGAGCAACAGCATGTACCGCGTCCCGTCCGCTTTCCACGTCACGTGGTACTCCCGCCGCTTGATGATCTGCATGTTATCCCGCGCGAGCGACACCGGCTGCGACCCGGGGAAGACGGTCGCGTTCGGGTTAGCGCCGCAGAGGTACGCGACGACGCGTTTGATCTCGTCCGCCTGGTCTTCGTGCACGGGGGTCCCGAGGACGTCGTCGTGGTGCATGGGGGTGCCGTCCAGGTTGCCGTCGGCGGTGGTGCGGAGCATATTTTCGCTCCACCCGCCGGCCGCTCCTTCCCCGCCGCCGTTTCCGCCGCCGCGGGTGCCTGGTCGGTCGATGATGGACTCGGCGCGCGTGCGGACGTATTCGTCGTTATCGTCGCCGAAGAGGTCGCCCGGCGGGACGTCCGCGTCCTCCAGCGGCGGCGCGTCGATTGACGTTCCGTCTTCTCCTCCTCCTCCCGCCGCCGCCAACCATCCGCGCCGCTTCCACTCCGGGAGCGGCGGGTCCTTGGTCGTGCTGAACCGCCGCTCGAGGTACTCCGCGAAGAGGAGCTTGAGGTACTCGGGCTTGTAGATGCCGGGGGGGCGGTGCCGCGCGAACTCCGCGACGTGTTCGTTGAGCTTCGGCCACTTCCGCGCGCGTTGCATGTAGTGCACGAGCATCGCGCCGGTCCGGTTGAACCCGTGCGTGCAATGGACGAGGATGACGCCGGCGGCGTTGGGCTTTGGCGCCGCGGCGGCGTTCGGGTTCGCGTCTTTCGCGTCTTTCGCGGCGGCGGCGGCGGCTTGGTTCGCGATGAACTTTTGCACGAGGTGGACGAAGTGCGACACCGCGACGGGATCCGGCGGCTCGTCCTTCCCCACGCACGGAACCTTGACGTGCGCCGCGCCGTGAATCTCAAAGTCCACCGGGTCGTAATACCGCGAGCTGTTCGTCAGGTCCACGACGAGCTTCACCGGTCGTCCCGACGCCGCCGCGCTCGCGGCCGCGAGCGCGTCGGACGGAAGGTACCGACGATCCGGCGGGACGCGCCCGCCGTCGTGCCATCGCCGCGACAGCGGCGTCTTCGACGGGACGAAGACGTCGCAGGTCAGCGTGCCGCACGGCGGCGCGCCGATCCAGCCGTGCGGGGGCGCCCACGGGTCGTGCCCCGGGATGAGCGCGGCGGTGTCGACCGCGACGGGCGCGCGCGGATGTTGGGATCCGCCGCTTGAGGCGTCCGGCGCGGCGGCGTCGCCGCCGCCCGGCGTGGCGTACTTTCCGATCCCTCTCGCGCGCATCTGCTCGATCCGCAGGCGCTTCTGCTCCGCGAGGGTCTCCATCGCGGCCGCCGCCCGCGGTCGTTCGTTCGCGCGCGGTCGACGACGGACGGACGCGCGGTGTCGCGCTCGAGTCGCCGCGGCCGCCGGCGCGCGCGGGGTCGTTGTGGCGTCTCCTTCGGTCATCGAACGCATCGATCGTTTTAGGTCGGGCGATCTGATGCGATCGGTCGTTGTTACGCCGGCCAAACCTCCGCGCGCGCGTCGCGTCATGGGACGCTTCGAGTGGACGCTCGACCCCGCGTTCCGCGCGTCGAACGCCGCCGCCGCCGCCGCGTCCGACGCCTCCGCCTCTTCCGCGCCCCCTCAACCCCAACCCCGCGCGCGATGGCGGCTCGGCGCGCTCGCGACGTCCGGGACGTGGGACGCCACCGCGCCGTCCGTCTTCGAGACGCCGATGCTCCTCTCGCGCACGCGCCGCGGCGAACATCCGCACCTCATGCCGGACATCATGGACCTCCTCCCCGCGGAGGCGCGCGCGTTCCAGGTGTCCCTCGGGCACTTCCTCGATCGCCTCGGGCCGGACCACGTGGGGAATCATCCGAACGGCGGGCGCGCGTATTTCGGCGTTCGACCGACGTGCGTCGTGCTGTCGCCGCGCGATCCCATCGCGTTCGAGACGAACGCGCGGAACGCCAACGACGACGGCGTCTTCGTCGCCGGGCCGGACGGGACGAAGCCGCTCACGGTGGCGGAGTACGCGCGGTGGATCAAAGCGCTGCAGGTGGACGCGTACGTGTCGCTGCCGGACGAGCGGCCGTGCGTGGAGGTGGAGGAGGTGGATGACGACGCCGACGCCGACGCGGCGGCGGCGGCGGCGGCGGCGGAGACGGCGAGGAAGAAAGTCGTCACCGCGGTGAAACGCACCGAGCGGTGGCTCGAGGCGTGCCTCGGCGCGGACGTCGGCGGCGCCGCGTGCTTGGCGTCCGTGCAGGGCGGGTCGGATCTCGCGCTGCGAGCGGAAGCCGCGAGGAACGCGGCGGCGCGCGGCGACGCCGTCGCCGGGTTTTCCATCGGCGGACTCGGGTGCGTTCTATACACTGGTTCCCATACGACCCCGTTCGCGTGGTGAACGCCGATCCTTAAGGACGTTTGCCGTCGTCTCTCTCCGCCCGCCCCTCGCTTTCAATCCCCGCCCTCGGCGCCTTTCAACATCAACTGACGCCTTTGAACTCCACCCCGACATCGCTTCGTACGGAACGACCCTCAGCGCGGGCGAGTCCCCGGGGCCGACGCGAGACGCGCTGATCGCCGCGGTGATATCGCAACTCCCCGAGGATAAACCGCGGCACGTCACCGGCGTGTCCACGCCCCTGGACGTCATACGCCTCGTCGAGCTCGGCGTGGATATCATGGACGGCGCGTTCGCGCATCAGTGCACGGAGAACGGGTACGGGTTGTGTTTCCCTTTGGCGCCCAAACGCGCCGACGGCGAGAAGGAGTTCGAGCCGATGCACGCCATGAACGAGCACCCGGACGCGACGCGGCACTCGCATCAGAGCGAGTTCGTGGAGGAGACGGATAAAGACCGCGCGATCCAGGGCGGCGACGCGTGGAAGATTAACTTGCTGTCGCTCGCGTTTAAGGTGCGTTCTATACACTGGTCCCCATACGACCCCGTTCGCGTGGTGAACGCCGATCCTTAAGGACTTTTGCCGGCGCATCTCTCCGGCCACCCCTCGGTTTCAATCCCCACCCGCGTTGCCTTTCAACTCCAACTGACGCCTTTCAACTCCACCCCGACTTCGCTTTGTATGGAACGACCCTAAGCTGGACGCGCGGCCGATTCTCCCTGGGTGCGACTGCTTCACGTGCGCCAACCACCACAGGGCGTACATACATCACCTGCTGCAATGCCACGAGATGACCGCGCAGATACTCATCGACGCGCACAACGCGCATCAGTACTGCAGGTTTTTCCGCGCGATGCGACGGGCGATGCGGGAGGGGACGTTCGAGGCGTTCGCGGCGTTTCACCGGGACCGCGCGAGACACGTCGCCGGCGGCGGATGACCGTTTTTGCTCACGCGGCGAGCGGCGAGGCGTCGTCAATTAATCAGTCGCCGGGGGCGGGTACCGTAGTATTTTGTAGACGCGTACGTATCATAGAACAAGCGAATAAACGATGAACGCGTCGTTCACGTATTCATTCGCGTCGTATCGATACAGTAGTCTATCGTATCGGTAGACTAAGACGACGTCCCAGCCGCGCGTCGCGCTTTTCTCTCCAATCAGTCGCTCATCACTGCCCCGAACCCGGGGCGACCCTCTGCTTGATGTACTCCCTCAACCTCTCGTCCGCGACCGCGCTGTTCTTCATCCCGAGCGTGAGCTCTTCCCCCGCGGGCGACGACGCGAGCGCCACCTCGAACGCGGCCTCGTCGATCCCCTCCGGAACGTCCGGGCACCCGGCGTCGTGGAAGTTGTGCGCGACCCACGCGCTCTTAGGGTCGTTCCATACGAGCGAATGTCGGGGTGGAGTTGAAAGGCCGTCAGTTGGCGTTGAAGGCGTCGCGGGCGGGGATTGAAAGCGAGGAGTGGGCGGAGAGATGCGCCGGGCAAAGTCCTTAAGGATCGGCGTTCACCACGCGAAAGCGGTCGTACGGGAACCAGTGTATAGTACGCACCTTATCCGCGCTCGGCTTTTCGTTCAACGCCGCGATGACGCGCTCGTTCAAGAGCAAAAAGTCGCACCCCGCGAGCGCGATCGCTTCCTCTCGGTTCCTCACGCTCGCGGCGATGATCTTCGTCTTCCCCTTGTGGCACCGCACGAGCGCGTCGATCTGCCGCGTGAGCTCGACGCCGACGAGCGAAGGGTCCACGCCCTCGCCGAGGCAATTCGCCTTAGTCTCCGCCGCTCGGCTCGCGTACCACGTGTTCGTTCGTCCGACGTACGTCTGCAGCAGCGCCGCGTTCGCGCGTATCGCCAGCGCGGCCTGCTCTAAGCAGTACACGTGCGTGACGTGGCAGTGGATCCCTTCTTCTTCCAAGCGCCGCACCGCCTCGATGCCCTTCCACGTCGCCGGGACTTTGAACAAAATCTTGTCCGAGACGGCGATCGCGAGCTCCTGGAACATCGCCTTCATCCGCTTCGCGCGCGCGACAATCTCCTCCACCGTCTTCGCGCTGTGGACGTCCACCTCCACGGACACCTTCCCCTCGACCCTGTCCGCGAACAGCGACGCGAGGTTCACGAACGTCTTGTCCACGACGCAGTCGAGCCGATCCGCCTCCGTGCCGCAGTTTTCAACTGATGAGGGTCGAGGGTCCGTACAGAGCGACGTCGGGGTGGAGTTGAAAGGCGTCAGTTGAAGTTGAAAGGCGTCGAGGGCGGGGATTGAACGCGAGGGATGAGAGGAGAGATGCGCCGGGAAGTAAAGTCCTTAAGGAACGGCGTGCACCGCGCGAACGGGGTCGTACGGGGACCGGCGTGAGCAGACTATGAACGCGCCCGAGCACGGCTCGTACACCATCGCGCCCTCGAGCGCGCCGACGTCGCCCGTGGCGTTCTCCGTGAGCACGTGCAGCACGATGGACGCGCTGACCGTCGCCGCCTGCGGGCCGAGCTGCCCGAACTCGTTCACCGCGGACTTGGTGTCGAAGACGAGGTCGGAGACGGTGCGGAGGCCCTCGAGCTCGCTCCCCGGGTGGATGTCGATGCGCGTCGGCGTCGCGACCGCGGAGGCGCGGACCGCGGGCTTCGGGACGACGGACGACGCGCGGGGGACGATCGCGAGGCGTCGTCCTCGGAGAACCGCGGCGTTCAACGAACGCGCGGGCGGCTGCGGTGGGAGGCAGGGAGGGAAGGAGGAGGAGGAGGAGGATGAGGAGGAGGAGGAGGGAGGCGGGAGGGCGACGTCGCCTCGTACGCGCCAAAAAGCAGCATTCATCATTCCGCGAATATCTCGGACGCGATCGATCTGATCGGGGCGCGGTCGCACCTTGGCGCGGGGGCCGAGCGCGCGGAGCGACGCGGGCGCGAGCAGCGCGTTGTGCGGCGGCATTTCGAGGAGGAGACGGTCTGTTCGCCGCGTGCGTGGGGCGCGGCGTGCGTGTTTGACCCTCGCGAGCGCGACGACCGCGCGGAAAGCGATTACCACGACAAGACCGCGCCGCTGACTCGGCAGTTGCCGAGCGAATCCGCCGAATCGCGATTCGGAATCTTATCGGGTGCGTTCTGATCAAACGGTTTTGACCCACCCTCGGTTTCATCACGTGATCGCGTCTAGTTTCAACTGACCCTTAACTTTTTTCGCACGGCCCGTCAGTCCTGTCTCGGAGTTTTTGGTTTTCGGCGCTCTATTTTCGCGCTCTCGTCGGTCGTCGCGGGGCTCAGAGGCGAACGACGCGCGCGATCGACAGGGCTACCGACGACGCGCGCGATTCGATTCGATTCGATTCTCGCCGTTACATTATCCCTCGCTCGCTCGCTCGCCCGCCGACGAAGCCGCGTCATCGCAACGTCAATCACATCGCGCCGCCCTGCAGCTGCTCGTCGAGGAGTTCCTCCTCCGTGACGGTCTGAGGGTCGTTCCATACAAGCGAATGTCGGGGTGGAGTTCAACGGCGTCAGGTTGAGTTAAAAGGCGTCGATGGCGGGGATTGAAAGCGAGGGGTGGGCGCAGAGAATCGCCGGCGAAAGTCCTTAAGGATCGGCGTTCACCACGCCAACGCGGTCGTATGGGAACCAGTGTATAGAACGCACCTGAATCACGACGCCGTCGCCGACGGGCACGGCGCAGCACAACAGCGCGAACCCTTTCTCGACGACGTCGTCCGACAGCATCGCGCCGCCTTGGTCCACCTCCCCGGCTTTCAATCGACTCGGGCACGTCATGCACACGCCCATCTTGCAGTCGTAGGACAAGTTCTCCACGCCCGCGTCCAACGCGGCTTCGAGCACGGATTCGTACCCGTCGCACTCGACCTCGATGGACTTGCCCTCGTGCTCGAGGATGACGATCGTCGCGCGCGTGAGGACGGGCGCGTTTCGGCGCGGGGCGGCGCCGAGGGGGCTAGACGCTTTCGCGAGGATGGCGCGCGCCTGCGGGGGGACGACGTCGAGGACGGACGGAAGGACGGACGGCGTCAGATGGGGTCGGCGCGCGCGCGGAGCGATCGATCGGCGACGAGATTTGAGATTCGACGCGCGCGGGCGGCGGCGGCGGCGGTGGCGGCGGCGGGGGGGGGGAAGAATCGCGACGACGCGCCTGCTTCGTGAGGCGGCGGCTGGAGAGCGTCACGCCGCGGGAACCGACGCGCGCGGCCATGGTGCTCGCTGGCGCTCGTTCGGGGTGCTCGCGGTTGTGACGTCGTCGTCGAAACCCTCCTCCGCCTCCTTATCTGTGACAAGTGGCAATGAGTGCGTTCACACAAACAAAAATTCACCCACCCCATAGTTTCAACATTTGATCGCGTCTCCTTTCAACTGACCGATCGCCCGCAGACTGTGGACTCACGTGTACAACTTCCGGGAGCCGAGCGAACGCACCGGAAAATAACGCCGACGTACGTCGTGGTGCGCGCGTCACTCGCGACCGCACGTCGCCGCCGCTCGCCATGCCGTCGCAGACGCCGCTGCTCGATTGCCTCGAGGAATGGGCGCCGTTCGGGAACTTTATCCATTTCAAGGTGTTCCCGCACGGCGTTCTGCCGTCGACGGCGTGCACGAAGGTGTTCGTCAGCAAAGCGTTGGTGCGCGGCGGCCCGCACGCTTTTTTCGCTCTTTAGATTCTCGTCCTCGTCCTCGTCCTCGTCCTGACGGCCTCCTCTCTCTCTCCACCCCTCTTCTCCCCTCCTCCCCCATTTCAGTCCCTCGGCATCGTCTGCGGCGCGGCGATGGTGAAGGTCCCACAGATCAAGCGCATCGCCGCGAAGAAGTCCGCGCGAGGACTCCGCCTCCAGATGTTCGCGACCGAGATCCTCGCGGGCACGATCGGCATCGCGTACTGCGCGTCCAACGGCGTCGCGCTCGCGGCGTACGCGGAACTGTACTTCATCCTCGTCCAGAACCTCATCATCCTCGCGCTGATCGGCGTGTACGGCGACGGCGACGGCGACGACGCGCGACGCGACGCGCCGGCGGCCGCGGAGGCGGACGAGGACGACGAGACTACGAAGGATGAAAAGGAGGCGAGAAGACGCGAGCGTGAAGACGACCGCGCGTCGGCGAAGAGAGCGCGCGCGCCGTTCTTCTTCCTCTCTTACGTCGGCCTCCTCGCGTGCCTGCGCAACCGCGCGATCCTCCCGGAGCACCTCGCGCTCCTGTACAACTGCACGACCGCGTTGTTGTTCCTCGGCCGCGCGCCGCAGATCGCGCAGAACGCGCGGACGCGGTCTACCGGGGAGCTCTCCGTTTCGTCGCAAGTCGCGATGACGTTCGGCGGGTTCGCGCGCGTGTTGACGACGATCCAGGAGAAGGGCGGCGCGTCGATGATTGGCGCGTACGCGCTGAGTTTTGGGACGCAAGCGACGATGTTGGCGCAGATGGTGATGTACCGCGAGAAGAAGAAGAAGACGGAGTGATGTCGCGTTGGGGGAGGGAGAGGCGTACGCGGCGGCGGCGTTTGCGTTTATTTATTCACCACGCTTGAGGCGCTCGTCCGGCTGGCAGCAGCAGCAGCTCTTTATCCGCATCCGATCGATCCGCGTCGTCGTCGTCGTCACACGCCGCCCGCGCGCGCCGCACGTCGTTCCACTCCGCGCACGCGATGTCGCTCGCGTCGTCCGCCGCCGCGGCGACGAACCCGCTGCGCGCGATCCCCCGCGCGCCGCGCCGCGCCGCGCGTCGCGCCTCTCGCGCGCTGGCAGGCCGCCCCCGCGCTTTCCTCGGCGGCTTGTTCGGAGGCGACAAGAGCGACGACGCGCCCGAGCCCGCGAACGCGCAGGTGGCGTCCACGGAGGTCAAGACGCGCGTCACCGTGACGATCGCTCGACCGATGGGCATCACGCTCGAGCCGGTGACCGACGAGAGGAAGGGCGCGATCATCACGGAGCTCGTGGAGGGCGGGAACGCGGACAAGCTCGGCATGCTCGAGGTTGGCGACGTGCTCGTGTCGTGCGCGTTCCCGGGGCCCGGGAGCACCGGCGAGACCGTGGACCTGGACGACCGGTGGTACGAGACCATCTTGGACGAGCTGGGGGGCGAGCCGGACTCGGAGACGATCGCGCTGACGATCGAGCGCGTGCTGCTAGAGGACGACGCGGACCTCCTCGGCGTCACCGCGGACGCGAAGCGGTATTGGGAAGAGAAGCGAGAGGCCAAGCTCAGGCGCGTGCGGTGCATCTCTTTCGGAACGTTTCGTTTTTCACCCGCCGCTCGGTTTCAACGTTTGATCGCGTGGGTCCCTTTCAACTAACTGACCGATGAACGAACTTTTAATCGCCCCCGCCGCAGGGCGCCGAAAGTGTTGCGAAGGACGCCGGGGGTGGAGCCGGAAGACATCCGCGTGGACATCAGCAAAGGGCCGCTCGGGCAAGGGAGCTTCGGGACCGTGTTCCGAGGGACGTTCAAAGGCGACACCGCGGTCGTCCTGAAGACGGCGAACAAGAACACGATGGCCGCGGAGGAGCTCTTGGAGTGCGAGATGGAGGTGCGTTCTATGCAAACGTTTTTCACCCATCCTTCGGTTTCAACATTTGATCGCATGGGTCCCTTTCAACTGACCGGAGAACTGTTTTTGTATGGAATGGCCCTCAGTTGAACGAGCAGGTGCACTTCAACGCGCGCGGGACGTGCGCGCGGTACATGGGCGTCATCGAGATCTCCCCGAAGTGCGCACCCACCGTATCTCATTTATTTCTCCCGCCCGCCCGCCGCGCGTGTCTTCGTCTTGTCTTCGCGCGCCCCGACCCGACCAACGACGACCGCACGATGTACCGCGTCATCATATCTTCGCTCACTCCGCCCGCGTCTTTCTTCTTCTTCTTCTCTTCTCCTTCCAGGGACGGCGGCGAGCTGTACAACGGGACGTTGACCGACGGCCTGTGGCTGATGTGGGCGAACGAGGGCGAGCGCACGGTCGAGGACCTCATGCGCGAGAGCACGACCGCGCTGAGCGAGAGGATGAACTGCTCGAAGTATCAGTGCTACGAGTTCCAGCCCGAGGGCGGCGACGTCGGCGAGACGGGCGTGACTCGCAAGGCGATGAAGGAGCTCCTCGGCGCCCTCGCGCGTCTTCACGCCGCGGGGATCGTTCACAGGGACGTCAAGCCCGCGAACTTGATCGTGTCCAACGTGGACGACGGCGTGTTGAAACTGATCGACCTCGGATCCGCGGCGATGTGCTTGGGCGAGACGCCGATGAACTACTACCCGGGCGACGGCCCAGCGGATCCGCGGTACTGCAAACCGGGGGAGACGCATCTCATCCCGGAGGGGTGCCCGCGTCCGACGAAGGATAACATGAAGAAGCTGTGGGACGTACACCGCCCGTACGCGTTCGACGTGTTCTGCGCGGGGACGACGATGATGCAGCTCGCGGTGGTCGGCCTCAGAAGCGACGCCGCGATCGAAAAGTTCCTCGCCGAGTTTTGCGGAAAGTGCAATTACGATTTGGTCGCGTGGAGAAAAGAGTACGGCGACGAGACCCGCGGGCTGTCGTTCGCCGCGCTGGACGTGGACGACGGCGCGGGGTGGGAGCTCGCGCAGGCGCTCATGACGCCGGAGAGGGACGCGAGGATCACCGCGGAGAAAGCGTTGGAGTGCAGGTACTTAGCCGCCGCGGTGGAGGACGCCAAGAAGGGCGCCGTGGCGCGGTGACAGCTGTGCGTTATCAATGATATCACTCGAAACAGAAAAGCCCAAAGAGATCGTCGTTCGCGCCAAAATTGTACGAGCGGACGCGAGCGCGCGCGCCCTCCTCGCCGCCCGCGCCTCCGTCGCCGCGGCATCGCGGAGGACCGTTCCCGTCGCCGCGTCGCGCGCTCTTCGCTTCCGAACCCTCGCGGGTCGTCGTCGTCGTCGTCGGGTCTCCATCCATCCAGTCGGTCGTCGACGCGATGACGCGCGAGACGACGGCCGACGTCGACGACGACGACCTCGGCGCTGCTGAGGTCCTTCGGTTCGAGCCGTGGCAGTCCGCGGTCGACCCCGGGTTCTTCGCCGAGCTCGCGCGTCGCAAGCTCGACAGCATCGGCCTGTCCGAGGCGCCGCTCCGCGTCACCGCGACGTACGCCCCGGCGCAGCACGCGCTCGTCTCCTCGCCCGCGTCCATGGCGCGCGCGTCGTTCGCGGAGGACGGAGACGACGCCGCCGCGCGCGCGGCGGACGCGCGCGCGGCCACGCGCGCGCTCATGCCCGGGACGCTCCACAACGTCAACACGTTCGAGCGGTTCAAGACGTTCGATCGCGCGCGCGTCCTCGCGGACGCGGCGGGAGCGCTCTGGTCTCAGATCGCGAGCGGCGCCGCGGAGGAGGATCCGTCGCTCCTGAACCGGTTCGCGGTGGTCGCGTTCGCGGACCTCAAGCGATGGTCGTTCTACTACTGGTTCGCGTTCCCCGCGATGAAGCTGACCGACCCGGTGAAGGTCCTGAACCCCGGCGTGAGGTCCTTGACCGCGGCGTGGGGTGAAGACGTCGCGGTGAAAGCGGCGGCGGCGTGCGACGCGTGGCTGAAAGGAGGCGGCGCGTTCGCGTGGCTTTACTCGCGCTCGACCGGCGCGTGCTACTCTCTGACCGCGTGGAAGGCGCTCACCGGTGGTAACGCCGCCAGCGCGGACGACGTCGCGCTCGCGTTCGCGGACGCGTGTTGCGCGAAAACGCACCCCGGATGGGCGTTACGTAACCTCGCGCTCCTCGCGGCGGCGCGATGGAACGTCGAGAGGCTCCGCGTCGTCGCCGCGCGGTCCCCCGCGGGTAGAATTTCCGCCGACGCGTGCCTCCACATGACCCTCGCGCTCCCCGCGATCGCCGCGGACGCGGGCGCGCTGCCGCCGGGCCCCGCGGTCGGGTGGGAGCTCAACGCGAAGGGACGCGCGGGCCCGCGGTGCGCGGATTTGGGCGCGTCGATGGATCCGACGCGTCTCGCGACGCAAGCCGTGGACTTGAACTTGAAGCTGATGCGTTGGCGGCTGCTTCCCGAGCTCGACGCGGACGCGCTCGCGAGCACGAGGTGTCTGCTTCTCGGCGCGGGGACGTTAGGGTGCGCGGTCGCGCGGTGTTTGTTAGGCTGGGGCGTGCGCGCGATCACGCTGCTCGACTCCGGGAAGGTGTCGTTCAGGCGCGTTCTACTGTACACTGGTCCCCGTACGACCCCGTCGGCGCGGTGAACGCCGATCCTTAAGGACTTTGCCCTTTGCCCGGGGTTTCTCTCCGCCCACCCCCCGCTTTCAATCCCGACACACCTCGACGCCTTTCAACTCCGCTTCTGACGCCTTTCAACTCCACCCCGACGTTCGCTCGTATGGACCCTCGACCCTCAGTAACCCCGCGCGGCAGTCGCTGTTTGAATTCGACGACTGCCTCGACGGCGGCGCGCCCAAGGCGTCCACGGCGGCGGCGCGGCTCAAGAAGATCTTCCCGGGCGTCGACGCGCGCGGCGTGAGAGCGTCGATACCGATGCCCGGGCACCACGCGTGCGACGGCGACGACGAGGAGACGAAACGCGTCTTGAAGGACGTCGACGACATCGACGCTTTGATCGAGACGCACGACGTCGTGTTTCTTCTCACCGACACGCGCGAGAGTCGGTGGCTGCCGACGCTGATGTGCGCGGCGAAGAATAAGCTGTTGATAAACGCCGCGCTTGGGTTTGACTCGTACCTCGTCATGCGGCACGGCGCGGGCGTCGGAGATGGCGACGGCGAAGCGGACGAGGAGGAGGAGGAAGAGGCGGCGGAATCGCGGGGGAAGGACGGCGACGGCGACGGCGAGACGGACGCGTCGCTGTTCAAGAGAAGACTCGGGTGCTACTTCTGCAACGACGTCATGGCCCCAGGGAACTCCACGCGCGACCGGACGTTAGACCAGCAGTGCACGGTCACGCGCCCCGGGCTCGCGCCGATCGCGGGCGCGCTCGCGGTGGAGATGATGGTGGCGCTGCGTCACGCGCCCCCGGGTCCGGATCCGGGGGGAGGCGGCGCGCCGACGGCGACCGGAATCCGACTCCCGGCGTCGACGGCGCCGCCGCCGCTGGGCGCCGACCCGCCGACGCCGCTGGGGATCGTCCCGCATCAGGTGAGAGGGCATCTCGCGGAGTACGCGCAGCGGTTGTTCGCCGCGCCGGCGTACCCGAAGTGTACCGCGTGCTCGCGCGTCGTCGTGAACGCGTACCGCGGCGGCGGGGGGGCGGGGGTGGGGGAAATGAAGACGGAGGCGGAGGCGCGTTCTATACACTGGTCCCCATACGACCGCGTTCGCGTGGTGAACGCCGATCCTTAAGGACTTTGCCCGGCGCATCTCTCCGCCCATCCCTCGCTTTCAATCCCCACCCTCGACGCCTTTCAACTCCAACTGACGCCTTTGAACTCCACCCCGACGTCGCTTTGTATGGAACGGCCCTAAAGAAGACGGAGGCGGAGAGGCGAGAGGCGCGGAACGCGTTCTTGATGTCCGCGTTTCGAGACCCGACGTTCTTGGAGGACGCGACGGGGCTGACGGAGATGCGCGCGGCGGCGGACGACGCGGAGTGGGTGGGGTCGGACTCGGACGCGGACGACTTTTAGCGAGGCGCCGCGCCGCACAGCTGTGCGTTTTATCCGAATTTTATCCGCTCTTTCTGTTCGCTTTCGTTCCTCTCGGACGAGTAACAACGTTCAGTCCGCGATGAGCGTCGCCGCGGTTCGACGCGCGCTCCTCCGCGGCGGCGGCGGCGTCGTCGCGAACGGCGGCGCGCGGTCGTTCGCGGCGTCGCCGCCGCCGCCGCCGCCGCCGCCGCCGAGATGGACGGGCGCGGACCGTCGAGGCGGGTGGGGACATCATCATCATCATCATCGTCAGCATCATCATCATCATCTTCCTCCGAGTCGTCCGCCGCCGTCGCGAGGTTCCAACGCGTCGTCGTCGCTCCTCGCGTCGTCCGCGCGACGGATCCACGCCGGCGACCCTTCATCCCCCGCGGACAGGGCGAAAGCGGTGAAGATGGCCGCCCCGCTCGGCGTCCTCGCGGGAATGTTCGGCTCCGTCGTCGGCGTCGGCGGCGGCGTCCTCATCGTGCCCGCGATCACGTCCGCGGTGAACATCCCGCAGCGGGTCGTCACCGGCACGTCCCTCATCGCGGTGCTCTCCACGGCCGCGGTGTCGACGTACAACTTCTCCGCGAGCGGTTGCGTGAGCGTCGAGGCGGCGGCGATCGTGGGCGGCGCCGCGATGCTGTCCGCGCCCGTCGGCGCGAAGCTCACGAGTCGGTTGGATTGCAACGCGCTGAGGAAGCTGCTCGCGTGTTTTCTGCTGGGGGCCGCGCCGCTGGTGCCGCTGAAGGCGTGGATCATGGCGGGGAGGGACGCGGCGGCAGTGGGGGGAGAGGGCGAGGAGGATCAGGGCGATGACGTGGCGACGAGCGATTCGTCGTCGACATCGACGCGCGCACCGCATTGGACGGACGGGGACGGGGACGCGAACGAATCGAAATCGAAATCGAAATCCAACGCGGCGGCGGCGGCGGCGGCGGCGGCGGCGTCCTTCGACGCGCGCGCCGCCGCGCCGCAGCTCGCCGCCATCGGCCTCGCCGCCGGCCTCGCCTCCGGGCTCCTCGGCATCGGCGGCGGGACGATCGTCACCCCCGCGCTCGCGCTCGCGTCCCCTCTGCCCCAGGCCGCGGTGCTGGGCACGTCGCTGCTGGCGATGCTGCCGCCGTCGGCTGCGGCGCTCGTCGCGCACCGACGGTTGGGAAACGTCGACGCGAGGATGGGCGCGGCGTTGGCGGTGGGGACCGCGCTCGGGAGCGCGCTCGGGAGCTCGGTCGCGGTGGATGCGCCCAGGGGCGCGCTGGAGCTGATGTTCATGGGGGGGATGCTGTTCTTGTCGTACCGCACGTTCAGGACGGTGAGGCGGTAGACGCGACGGGTCTTTCGCGCTTTCGACCGCTCGTAATAACAGAAATGCTGTTATTAACCTTAGGTTCGATTCGATTCCACGACTCGCTAGCTAGTTGTACACTACTACTACAACACGACGCGCCTCCTACCTCAGCAAGTTCCCTTCGCTCTTCGCCTTCGACATCCCGCGCGGGGACGCCGGAGGCCGCGGAGACAACAACCGCTCCGTGAGCTCGCTCCGCTCGTCGTCTCCCGCGCGCCAATGCGGCAGCGGCGGCGGCGGCGGCGACTCGAACACCCTCCGATGCGATCGCGTGCGAAACCGCATCGCGTAGCGCCGTCGCTCCGCGCGCCGTCGCTCCACATGCCTCGCGTGCCGAGCCTCGCGCAGCGTCAGCGTCTCGTGCTCGACGCGGAGTAAGCTCCACATCCCGCGCCTGAGGGTCGTTCCATACGAAGCGACGTCGGGGTGGAGTTCAAAGGCGTCAGTTGGAGTTGAAAGGCGTCGAGGGCGGGGATTGAAAGCGAGGCGTGGGCGTAGAGATGCGCCGGCAAAAGTCCTTAAGGATCGGCGTTCACCACGCGAACGCGGTCGTATGGGGACCAGTGTATAGAACGCGCCTGAGGAGCTCCAGCAGTCCGAGGCCCAGCGTGCACCCTCCGTCGCACCAGTGCGGGGAAATCGCGAGGCCCCACGACAGTCGTCCGGCGAAGTCGAACGCGACGGCGACGTAGTACAGCATCGGCGGCGAATACAGCAGCTGCGGGCGGAGGAACGGCCAGCCGTGCGCGTCGTCGTTCAGCTCCAAGTCTTCGTCGATGAGCTCCTCGTCGTCCGAGTCGAGTTCTTCGTCGACATCGCCGGCTCCGGCGGCGCCGCCCGTCTGCTTCGCGAGCCCTAACCTCTCGCCGAACAACCCGACTCTCGCTAAACCCCAGTCCATGACGACGTCCCACCAGAAACAAAACACCGTCTTGAAGCACAGCGCGCCCACCCACGCGGCGTACCACGAGGTCTCGCTCACGCCGAACATCGTGTTTGAATTTGAAAACTCGTCGTCGCGCGAGAGCTCGTAAAACGTCGACGCGATCGTCACCGCGATGCAGGAGAGATACTTCATCGCGTTCACCGCGTGCCACGTGTTCCCTAGCGGCCCGTTACACTGCGCGACGCACTGCCACAGACGCAACCAGAACGGGAACATCAGGACGATCGGTTTGCCGTAGAGGGCGTTTTTGGAATCGCCGACGCATTTTCCCGCCGCGGCGGCGGCGTCCGCGCCGTTCGTCCACGACCCCGTCGCGAATAAACACGCCGCGCACTCCGTCTGCCACAGCATCAACCCCGCGGACGTGAGTGCGTCGGTCAAGAGGACGTGCCGGAAGTCCACCGGCGACGACGGCGGGTCCGGAAGAGAGTCGATCGACCACTCGCTCCCCTCTCGCCACGGCCTCCGCGGACGCCGCGAGCTCTCCTCGTCCTCGTCCCCGCGTTCGCTTCTCTTATCGTCGCCCTCCCTATCGCTGCCGCGTTCTCCCCCCTCCCTATCGCTGTCGCCGTCGCCGTCGCCGTCGCCGCCGCCGCCGCCGCCGCCCGGCGGCGGGAACGGCCCGAACGCCGGGTACCCGAACGAGAACCCCAGCGCCTCGAACACGCACCGTATGAACCCCAGTCTCGCGCGGCGCGCGGGCAGCGGCCTGGGCGCGACGACGAGCGCGAGGACGCTCAGCACCGCGCAGAGCTCGATGATCATCGGCGAGCCGTGGAACGGCGCGCCGCGCAGACCTCGGCACCCTCCTCCTCCTTTGGAGTCATCATCAGCCTTCTTCTCGTCGAACCAGCACAGCGACGAAAACGCGGCGACGTGCACGGCGACGACCCACGTGCAGATCGTCGCCATCACGCCCACCTCCGTGGACGTCGCCACCACCGGGCACGACGGCGTCGTTCCCCACACCGCGCGCAACATCGCGGGCTTGCTCTCCATGCACGCCATGAGCGCGTACCAGAGCCACGCGCACAGCAGGATCTGGGTGAGGCCGACGAAGACGAAGTCGGTGCCGCCGTCGCCGAGGACGACCCCGGCGAATCCTCCGCTGGACGTGCTCGCGAACGTCACGGACGCGAGGAGGAGGAAGACGACGACGCCGGACGCGATCGCCGCGAGCTCGAGGGCGGTGACGGAGTGGACGTCGTGCCCGGGGATCCAGGAGGAGGTGGACGCGCGCGACCGCGGCATGACGACGGATGTTCGTATTCCTCCCCGCGACGCGTCCGTCTCCGGGCGTGGGGCGTTATCCCGCGCGCTCTCCGACGGAGCGCTTCCGCGCGGACGCCTCTCCGGCCCGCCGCGCGAACGCGGCGCGGCGCTCCGCCGCGCCTTCGCGGGGCGAAGCGGTCGCGAGCGCCTTCGCGACCCGTCCCCGTCGCGCGAGCGAGGCGCGCGCGAGGGAGGTGTGACGGCAGGTTCAAATTCGGCAGGGACTGATGACGCGGACCGAGGTCGAGGGTCGGCACGAGCGAACGCTCCGAGCTTTCGGCGCGCGGCGCCTGCGCCTACGTCTACGCCGCGTCGTTATTACACCTATCACATCTATCGCATCGCATCGCTCGTCAGTCGTCGAACCCGAGCGCGACGACGACCGCGACGGCCTCGCGCTTCCGCTTGTTCCCCCCGTCCCCGTCCCCGTCCCCGTCCCCGGCGGCGGCGGCGGGATCATCATCGTTCGTCGCCTCGCCGCCGCCGCCGCCGCCGCCGCCGCCGCCCTTCGCGCCCGCCCGCCGCGTCAGCTCGCGCGCGTCCTCCGCGCGCGGCTGCACCACGCACAAGAACCCCTCGTTCAGCGGGTCCGTCGACGCCAGCCCCGGCTCGTCGATCAGCCGCTCGTTCACCTCCAGCAGTCTCCCCTTCGCGCACGCGCGCGCCGTCCACGACGTCCCATCGTCGGTCGTCACGCGCGCGACGCCGCTGTTCGCCATCAAGAGCTTCGCGCCGCGCTTCTTCTTCCCTCCGCCCTTCACGACGTCGTTGGACTGGTGACCCTTGCCCTTCCCGAGGCTGAAGTCCACGGAGACGATCGACGGCGCGCCGGACGCGGACGCGGACGCGGACGGGGCGAGATCGCCGGCGTCGGCGTCGTCGGCGCCGCGGTCGACGACGACGGTCGTCGTCTTCGAATCTCGCGTCGCGCCGCCGCCGACTCGAGGCGCGAGGCACACGACGACGAGGCCGTTCGGGTGATGGAACAGGACCTGGTCGCGCTCGCGCCTGCCCTCCGGGTCTGGGACGTCGATGCGCGCGTACGTGCGGTCGCGCGTGGTCCGCGGCGCGGTCGCGAGCGCGCCCCCGCCCCCGCGCATCGTGGAATGAATGACAGTTTGACGCCGGCGCGCGCGGATTCTTGGATTCGGATCTCCCGCCGCGCGGACGGCTGGGAAGCTCTCGGGGGGGTCGACGGCGCCGCGACGCAATTGCGGGCAGCGCGCGGGGGCGTCGCACGGCACGCGCGCATCGAACGACACGCGCGAAGCCGCGCAAACGATCGCAGGGGGAAGCCTCGTCGAGGGAGCGCGCGCGAGCGCGCGCGTCGTCGAGGCGCGTCCCGTCCCCGCGTCCCTCGGTCGTCGCGTCGCGTCATCATCTTTTTTTAAAGGGTTTAGGGTGAAAGGGTTTTGGCGCGGCCGCGCGTCGACGCGTCCTCCTCGACGCGCCCTCCTCAACGACCCGGACCTCACGCGCGCGTCGTCCGCGATTCGCGCTCGATCGACACGCCGCGCGCATCGCGCGTCGGATCCGCGTCGTCGTTCGTCCCCGCGCGCGGACGCCGTCGCCCCGCATCTCGCGCGCGCTCCCCTCCCGAACGGCTAAGAGTTCGCTGACCTCCCGCATTCTTCACCCATCCCTCCGTCCCCTCATCATCCCTCAGGCGCGCGCGATGACGACGACGACGACGACGACGACGAACGCGGCGCAAAACAACCCGCCGACCACCACCACGCCTCCGCCGCCGAAGCGCGCGACGAACCTGTACGACGTCACGTGGACGAACGACGAGCAGGCGACGCTGGAGGCTGGGCTCGACGACCCGTCGCCGACGCCCGCGGGATGGACGCGCGTCCCGGGCCGAGGCGCGTTCAATGTCACACTGGTCCCCATACTTCCGCGTCGGCGTGGTGAACGCCGATCCTTAGGACTTTTCTTCCCGGCGTGCGTTTCTCTCCGCCCAGGGTCCCTCGCTTTCAATCCCGACACACCTCGACGCCTTTCAACTCCGCTTCTGACGCCTTTCAACTCCACCCCGACGTTCACAGAGTCGCTGTGGCGGTACGTGCGCATCGCGGCGCGTCTGCCGAACAAAGGCGTCCGCGACGTCGCGATGCGCGTGCGGTGGATGAAGCGGAAGGGAATTAAGAGCGGCGCCGCCGCCGCCGGCGGCGGCGGCGGCAACGGCACGAAGACCGGGAAGACCACCGGCGGGAAGAAGGCGGCGTCCGCGAAGACCAAGGCGCCGCGCTCGACGCGGGGGCAGCCGCAGCCGCGACCGGGGGGGTCGACGGCGACGACGTCCATGGGCACGCACGCGCACGCGCCGCCGGGGACGTACGGATACGACGCGCATCAGCAGCACCCGCAGCAACAGCACGGAGGCGGGTACCCGGCGGTGGCGCCGCGCGGCGGCGGCGGCGGCGGCGCTGCGGACGCGACGCTCTTTTCGCCGCCGACGGCGATGGGACTCCCGTCCGGGATGGGCGCGCGGCTGCGCTGGGGCCCGTCGCCGAATGGCACGCACCAAGTCGGAGGAGGACCGACGGGCACCCCGGCGTACGCGCAGCAACAGCAGCAGCACCATCAACAGCATCCGCACGCGCAGCAGCACGCGGCGCACCATCAGCACCAGGGCGCCGCGATGATGCACGGCGGCGGCGCGATGCATCCTTACGGCGGCTACGTGATGCAGCACCCGCCGTCGCAACACCAACATCAACTTCAACACCAACCCCAACACCACCACCACGGCACCTTCGCGTACGTCGCCGCGGGCCCGCAGGATCCGTACCACGCGGGCGCTCTGCAGCACGGGCAGCCGACGACGACGCACCCCGCGTATCATCACATGACGCAACGTCAACATCAGCAGCTCAACGGCGGCGATCACATCTTCGGTCCGCAAGCCGGGTACACCGCGACGTCGCCGCTGCTCGCGGAGGAGCCAGTTGGCGGGAGCGCGCAGGACGACGTGTTCTTCGCGTGGCCGGGAGGCATGGACGGCGCGGGGCTCGGGATGGCCGGGATGGCCGGGATGGGGATGGGGATGGACGGCGGCGGGATGGGGATGGGGATGATGGACGAAGGCGTGAGCGACATCTTCCGCGACAACGCGGAGCTCGCGACGGAGATTTCGAAAAATTTGCAGCACGGCGCCGCGGACGAGAACGTGCCTCTGCTCGCGCGGTACCGCGATAACCTCGCGCACGCGAGCGCGGCGATCGAGCCCGCGGGAGGAGGGGTGCTCGTCGACGGCCTGAACCCGCTGACGTCGCCGCCGGGGATGCTGCCGGGGACGACGACGACGGGGACGACGAGTCACGTCTTCATCGAGGAAGAGCCCGCCGGCCGCGCGTCCGCCGGGGGGCCCAACGCCGCCGGCGCCGCGGTCGTCGTCGTCGAGGAGGAGGAGGAGGAGGAGGACGCCTCGCCAGAGGGGACGATGACGACGACGACGGCGGACGCGGAGGGCGGCGGCGGCGGCGGCGGCGGCGCGGGGACGCGCGCGCGCGTCAGTCCTCTCCGGGGGGCGTCGGCGAGGGCGCGCGCGGGGAAAAAGTCGCCGTCCAAGTCACCCGCGCGGCCGGCGAGGAAAGGGGCGACGACGTCGGTGGTGTCGTCGCCGTCGCCGCGGGGAGGGACGCGGCGGACGCGCGGGTCGTCAGGGTAGGCGCGTTGAGTGGTGTGGGCTCCGTAGGACGTCTTGCTTGTTAGTCTCAAGATTCTTTCATGCGATCTATCGAGTCGCGGCGGGCGGGACGCGTCGACCGCTTTGACTGTACGCGGTTCTCCGCGCGCGGTTGCACGCCGGGCATCCCGTGGGTCTGTCGCTCTTCGAGCGGTGGTTCATCGTCGTCCGCCACTCGTGGTCGCACGCCGCGCACTTCCAGAGCGCTTTGTAACTCGACGCCCGCGTCACCTCCGTCGGCTTTCTGTCCGGGTCGACGTACTCCTCGAGGAGTGTCTTCCCTTGCTCGCCGTTCTCCTCGCACCACGCGAGGAAGTTGTTCGTCGAGCTGGCGACTTGGCGCGAGCACGCCGGGCATCCGCCGAGGCTCGTGCGGTGGTGCATCACCGCCCGCCACTCGTGGTCGCACGCCGCGCACTTCCACAGCGCCTTGTAATTCGACCCGTACGCCAACTCCGTCGGCTTCACGTCTGGATCGGCGTACTCTCGCGACAGTCTCTCGCCTCGCTCGCCGTTCTCCTCGCACCACTCGAGGAAGAAGTACGCCTCGCTCTTCGGCAGTCGTTTCGAGCACACCGCGCACCCGCTTGGTCTGTTCCTCCTCGTGCGGCTGTGCATCACCGCCCGCCACTCGTGGTCGCACTCCGCGCACTTCCACAGCGCCTTGTACCCCGACCCCCGCATCACCTCCGTCGGTCCCTTGTCCGGGTCGACGTACTCCTCGAGGAGTATCTCCCCTCTCAAGCCGTTCTTCTCGCACCACACGAGGAAGTTGTTGGTTGGAGTGGCTTCGTGGACGAAGGGAAAGGTTCGGTTGCACTCCGGACATCCCCTGGGTTTGTCGCTCCTCGTGCGGTTTTGCATCGTCGCCCGCCACTCGTGGCCGCACGCGGCACACTTCCACAGCGCCTTGTAGCCCGACCCCCGCATCACCTCCGTCGGCCCCTTGTCCGGGTCGACGTACTCCTTCAGGAGTCCTCGCTTAAAGTTCTCCTCGCACCACGTGAGAAAGTTGTTGTCCGGGGTAGCGCGCCTCCCGCGGCCGTGCGGCGGCGGGCACGGCGCCGACGCGCGTCGAACCCTCGCGAGTCTGCTCCCCATGCCGCCCGTCAGCGCCGGCGTCGCGTGCGTCCGCCATGGCGACGACGCGAGCGCGACGCGCGCCATCCGTGCGCCGCGCGGAAGTGACGGATAATAAGTCGCCTCGTCTTCTCGAAATCTATCGTCGTCGATCCTCTCGAAGCGCCGTTCGACCTTCCGACGTCGCCGCCGTTTCCTCGTCCGAGACGAGACGTCCCCTCGCGCCCCGCCGCGCCTCACACGCACGCGCACGTAACGCACGCACACGTATTAACGCTCGCCAACCATGGGGTACATTATGCACGCCGGCCAGGCGCAGGAACCGGTCCCGATCCGCCGCGGCGCGCTCAACCTGTACGGCCAGAAGGGCTGGTACGATTTCTTCGCGACGCGCGCGAGCCTGGTGAGACTGCTTCCCATACAACCCCGTTCGCGTGGTGCACGCCGTTCCTTAAGGACTTTTCCCGTCGTCACTCTTCACCCGCGCTTCCCTTTCAACGTTTGACCGGTAAGACGTTCGACTGACCGA
>Ga0181554_1001212_pt1 | contig 24707 bp, 22 predicted proteins | sample 011ome_16_FD_145602 | JGI IMG/M metagenome (GOLD analysis project Ga0181554, IMG submission 145602) | Coastal salt marsh microbial communities from the Groves Creek Marsh, Skidaway Island, Georgia - 011503CT metaG (spades assembly) | ecosystem: Environmental > Aquatic > Marine > Intertidal zone... | reverse complement strand
GCCATTCAGGCGGACGATAGCTCGGCAGTCGTTCACTCGCGTGAATTTAGAGTGATGGGCTCCAATGCCAGCGTCAGTGTGGTCGGCGGAAAGCCCTCACTCGTTGATGATGCAATCGGCCTCGCGAACGAGTTGGAGGGCTTGTGGACTCGCTTTAGCCGAGACTCGGACATCAGCGCTATCAACTGGGCTGAGGGAGAGCCGGTAGAGGTTGACCCTCGGACCATTACCCTCATCGAAGCGATGAAGGTAGCGAACTTGGCAACCGCCGGAGTATTTGATCCGACGTTGTTGCCGAATCTTCTCGCAGAGGGCTACACCCACTCAATTGTGGACTCCTCTCGTTTCACGGAGTTGCCTCAGTCCGCACGCGCCCCGGGTGATTTGCAAGCGATTCAGTGTGAGGGTCAGACGGTGACGGCCCCACGAGGAACCACCCTCGATTCCGGTGGAATCGGAAAGGGTCTCGCCGCAGACCTCATCGCTGAATTTCTCAAATCTAAGGGCGCTTTGGGCTCAATGGTGGAACTTGGTGGCGATGTGAGAGTCGAGGGTTATTCCCCTCGGGGGCGCGGATGGAGACTCGCGGTTGATCACCCCATCGAGCCACAGGCAAGAGTCTCGGTGGTGGAAATCGAAGCGGGTGGAATTGCAACCTCGAGCCAGCTGAAACGTCGCTTCACCCGCAGTGATGGTGCGGAAACACACCACCTTATTGACGGGAAAACCGGTTTGAGTATGGAGTCGGCAGCCTTGGCTGTGACTGTGCTGGCCCCGACCGCCTGGCAGGCTGAGGTGATGACAAAGGTTGGTTTTACGAAAGAACCCGCCGACTTCCTCGCTTTCGTGAGGCGCCAGTCAATGAAAGCCGGAGTATTTACGAACGACAACCAGTGGATGAGATCCTCAGATTGGCCGGAACTCGATGCTTGATTTTTCTGAACCGGCTGTCTGGTGGTACATCACTCGATCCAGCGCAGTCGTGGCCTGGGTCTTGCTCACCCTGTCCGCGCTATGGGGCATTCTGCTGAAAACTCGCATCCTGCGAGGCGCAGACAACCCCGAGTGGTTGAAGGTGGTTCACCGATTCCTCTCGAGCCTTGCTGTGCTCATGGTCGTTACCCACATGGCATCGCTTTATCTCGACACCTACGTCGAATTCACCGTCCTTGATTTGCTGATTCCCTTCCGCTCAACGTTCGAGCCAGTCGGCGTTGCGATGGGAGTGTTCGGATTGTGGGGAATGGTGTTGGTCTGGGCCACTGCGCTGGCGATGGACCGACTTCCGCAGAAATTGTGGAAAGGCATTCACTATTTGAGCTACGGGAGCCTGTTCGCGGTTGCACTCCATTCAGGCATGGTGGGGACTGACGTCGGAGCACCGTGGTACACCGCGTTATCCATCATTTTGATAACGGCGACAAGCCTCGCCGTGGTGATTCGAGTCGTGATTACTCGCCGTTCGATGAATGCCCCGGCCAAACCTGCGGCCACCACATTCTCGCCAGCGACGCCCGCCCCACAGGTCAGCGACGACAGCTTCCTTGCCAGGGTGTCGTCGCGTCGGCAAGTTGCTCGCGACATTGTTGAGCTCACGTTCACACCCGTGGATCCATCAGTCGAACTCGATTGGGATGCCGGGTCACATCTCACGCTGCATTTAGGGAACGGGTTGGAGCGTCAGTATTCGCTCTGTGGGGATCCGGCGGAAGCTCGTGCTCTCACGATTGCCGTGTTGGATACTCACGGTGAGGGGGGAGGTAGTAGCTGGATTCATCAGAATTTGCGCGAGGGGATGGAAATTCGCGTCGACTTTCCGCTACAAAACTTCCCTCTCAGACCCCACCGCCGCTATCAATTCGTCGCCAGTGGCATCGGTATTACGCCCATCCGGTCGATGCTGACATCTCTGCCGGCCAGTAGGAAATGGGAGCTGGTGTATCTCGGAAGAAAGCGTGACGAGATGGCCTATCTGAAGGAGCTCGAGGATCTCTGCGGAGACAGGCTTACGGTACACGTGTCGTCAGAGAAGGGTGGTCGCCTTGACCTCGCTGAGGCCATTGACCCCACCGCCCACGTGTATGCCTGTGGTTCCGAGGCGCTGTTGCAAGAGCTCGAAGCGATTGTGCCGGCGGCTCAGTTGCATCTCGAGAGGTTCACCCCGCGGGATCGCTCTGGCGAGCATTCCGCCCATCCGGTGAAAGTCACCTGGCAGCCCACCGGTCAAGTGATAGACGTTCCCAAGAACCAGAGCATCCTTGAGGGGCTTGAAGATGCGGGAATCGGCGTCAACGGGTCCTGCCGTCGTGGGGTGTGTGGAAGTTGCGAAGTTCGCGTGTTAGCTGGTCAGCCAGCGCACCTGGATTCGGTCATGAGTGATGAGGAAAAAGACGAAGTGGGAGCCTTCTACCCCTGTGTGTCTCGTGCCGAGAGTGACGAACTGGTTCTCGGCCACTAACGCATAAATAAGCGAGCGTTGTGGACCTCGAGCTCGGCGTAGTGCTGGGCGGCGACGCTGAGCGACTCCGTCAGCTGAATCAGTTGGGCTTCGACAGCTACCTGCGTGGTGCGCCATTCAGCGAAAACTGTTTGAAACGCATTGGCCGCCTGACCTGACCACGCTCCATTGAGCGATTGGAGTGAGTGGGTTAACTGTTGGAGGTCGCTTTGCACACGCCCAATCGTGGTGTGAGCGCTTTGGGAAGCCTGTAAAACACTCTCGCTGTTGACCTGATACGTCGTCATGAACCATCTCCTCTGTCGGGGTGGAAGCCATCCCATCGCACAAGGCGACCATCGCCGAAGAGAATGGTTCAGCTGCGGAAGGCGGCCTAACCGCGAGGAATGTGGACAAGGGGGAGCGAGACCGAAATTGTCGCCCCGCCGCCGGGAGTCTCAGATACGTCGATATCCCCCGAATGTCGCCCAACGATGGACTGCACGATGGCGAGTCCCAACCCGGAGCCGCCTGTTTCGCGCGCGCGAGAGGCATCGGCTCGCCAGAAGCGCTGGAAGATTTTGTCTCGAATCTGCTCGGGAATCCCTTCACCGTGGTCAATCACTCTCAGGATGACCCGGTCGGGGCGGCGTGTACGTGCCACTTCAATCTCGATGGGTGAGCCTTGAGGGGAAAACCGCCTCGCGTTTTGCAGCAGGTTGGTGAGCACCTGTCGAAGCTTGTCTTCGTCTGCTCTCACGATCAAGTCGTCGCTCAACGTGCCCTCGGCGAGAGACCACGACGTCTGTCGGTCTGGAGCAATCGCAGTGGAATCTAGAGCCGCATCGCGCGCCAGATCAGCCAGGTTGACGTCGCTAATGGTGAGCGGTCGGTTTTCATCCAGGCGTGCCAGCTCGAGCAAGTCTGTGACGAGATTCGTCATTCGCTTTGCTTCTTTTTCGATGCGTTCCATCGCCTGGCCCACATCTTTTTTGGTCTTCAATCCCCCCATTCGATAGAGCTCGGCGTAACCGCGCACCGATACCAGTGGGGTACGTAGCTCGTGTGAAGCGTCGGCGATGAAGCGGCGCATCTGTTCGATGGTGGCGGAGCGATCCGAAAAAGCACGATCGATGCGAGAGAGCATCGTATTGAGCGACCGGGTCAGTCGTCCCACTTCGGTGTTGGGGGTACTGCCACCGAGGCGCTGCGAATAGTCACCGCCGGCGAAACGTGCCGCGGTTTCCTCAACTTCTCTCAGTGGCCTGAATGTCGAGGTGATGAGCAGGCCGGTAAGAGCGGCACTGAGCAGCACCACGACCAGACTGAACGCGAGAAACACGGACGCGAAACTTCCGACAATTCGCCGGCTTTCCGCGAGGTCAACGCCAATCACCAAGCTGGCGGGAAGGGTTTGCTCACCACTCGCCGAGACGACGTTGAGGCGATACGTCATCACTCGCCACGTGGTTTCACCGTTGATGGAATCCACGGTCAACGGTTCTCTCGCCACACTCACAGCGCCAAGGCCCAGTCGTGTGACGTCTGGACCCCAGTCCTCGTGATCATCGGCAAGATTGCTCGCCAGTGTCGTGCCCGATGCGCTCACTGCGGCGAGGAAGAATTCGTTGGATAGACCTCCCTGCCCGACTCGGTCGAAAGAGTTGAAGTCGTTGATGCCCAAAACATCTGCCAGAGACTCAGAAGCCGACGAGATTTTGGTGTCGATTTCGGAAATCAGATAGCGCTCAATCGAGACGACCGAGCCGATGCCGATCACCATCAGGCCGAGGGTCACCACGGCGACCATCACTCCGGTGATTTTGGTGCGCAGGGAGCGCTCCGCCCACCACCGTGAGAGCCTTTCGTGCATTAAGCCAGATTAGGCCTTACCGGTTTTGAGCATGTAACCAAAGCCACGCTTGGTCTGGATCAGCGGCTCTTCAGTGTGCGGGTCGAGCTTGCGACGCAGGTAGGACACGTAGCTTTCGACGATTCCGGCGTCTCCGTTAAAGTCGTACTCCCACACGTGGTCAAGAATCTGCGCTTTGGAGAGCACCCGGTTGGGGTTGAGCATCAAATAACGCAGGAGTTTGAATTCGGTGGGGGAGAGTTCGATGGCTATACCCTTCACACTCACTTCGTGGGTGTCTTGGTCCATCTCGATTTCGCCGACTTTGAGCACGGCGTCGTCGTCTTCTTGTTTCGTCCGACGCAGAATGGCCCGAATGCGCGCCACAATTTCGTCGAGGCTGAAGGGCTTAGTCACGTAGTCGTCGCCACCGACGGTGAGGCCCTGAATTTTGTCCTCGGTGGTGTCTTTGGCGGTGAGGAAGAGGATGGGGCAGGTGTATCCGCTGGCGCGAAGTCGCTTCGTCACTCCAAAACCGTTGATGTCAGGCAACATGACGTCAAGCAGGATGAGGTCGGGTTCTTCTTCCAACACTGCGGAAATGGTCTGTGCGCCGGTAGATACCGCCCGCACCTGGAAGCCTGCGAATCGCAGGCTGGTGGTGAGCAAATCGCGGATGTTCGGTTCGTCATCCACGACCAGGATTTTGGTTCTGTCAGCCATGAGACCAGTGTCTGATAGTTAGCTGAAAGCAGTCTGGAAGTTTTTTTGGAGCAGTCCTAACGGCTTTCCAGCTCGCCCGCGCGCACGATGGTGTAGCCGTAGCCCTGCTCGGTGAGGAAGCGCTGACGATTGAGGGCATAGTCCTGGTCGACGGTGTCACGGGTGACCAGCGAATAGAAGCGCGCTTGTCGGCCATCAGCTTTCGGCCTCACGATTCGACCCAACCGTTGGGCTTCCTCCTGACGTGAACCGAAGGTCCCCGAAATCTGAACGGCGACTGAGGCTTCGGGGAGGTCGATGGAAAAGTTTGCGACCTTCGAGACCACTAAACACTCCCGCTCACCTTCGCGAAACTCTCGCAACAACTCTTCCCGCTCAGCCATCGGTGTCTCACCCGTGATGAGGGGAACACCCAATCGCCGAGATATCCGCTCGAGCTGGTCGAGGTACATCCCCATCACCAGGATGCGCTCCCCCTCGTTCGCCGTGATGAGTCGCTCCACCACGTCATCTTTGAGCTCGGTAGAGCTCGCGAAACGATACCTCTCGGCGTCGGGAAGAGTCGCGTAGTGAAGACGGTCTTGGTCGGATAGCTCTACCCGCACTTCAACACATTCCGCCGGAGCGAGATAGCCCGACGCTTCCAGGTCTTTCCACGCCGCGTCGAAACGCTTCGGCCCAATCAGGCTGAACACGTCCCCCTCCCGGCCGTCCTCGCGAATGAGGGTGGCGGTGAGGCCCAAACGACGCGTCGCCTGAAGCTCGGCCGAGAGCTGGAACACGGGGGCAGGGAGCAGGTGAACTTCGTCGTAAATGACGAGGCCCCACTGTTGGTCATCCAGCAGGCCGATGTGTCGAAACTCTCCCTGGCGCTTCGCCGTCACAATCGAATAGGTCGCAATGGTGACAGGTTTTACCTCTTTCACCGAACCCGAATACTCACCAATGTCGTCCTCGGTGAGGCTGGTGCGCTCGAGCAACTCCCGCCGCCACTGGTGGGCAGAGAGAGTGTTGGTGACCAAAATCAGCGTGGCTTGATCGAGCTCGGCCATCACCCCGGCGCCGACAAGGGTTTTTCCGGCACCACAGGGAAGACACACCACACCTGAGCCCTGGCGGACAAAGCGCTCGACCGCTTGAACCTGGTAGTCGCGCAACGAAAAACCCTCTGCTGCCAACTCGACATCCAGAGCGGCCCCTTCGGTATAGCCAGCATGGTCGGTCGCGGGCCACCCCAGCGACAACAACTCTTGCTTGAGCTTGCCGCGCGAGAGCGGCTCCACCACGAACCCGCCGCCCGGGTGCGTCCCTGAAATCATCGGCGCTACTTTTTTGGTGGAAATCACCTGATCGACGATGGCGGAGTCACCAGAGAGCACCAAGTCGTCTCCATCCCGACTGATATCCAACCGGCCACATCGCAAGAAGGCGTCGGTGATGTCGGCGCGAACATTTTCGGGAAGAGGGAAGCGGGAGTGTCGCTCGAGAATGCCCAGCACCTCGTCGAGAGTGTGGCCAGCAGCTTCTGCATTCCACAGCGCGAGGCGAGTGATGCGGTAGGTGTGAACGTGTTCGGGAGCCCGCTCTAATTCCGCGAAGACCGCGATGTCGTGACGTGCCTCGTCACTGCCGGGGTGTTGGAGCTCGATGAGCACCGTCTTGTCGCTCTGGACAATTGCCGCACCCGTCTCAACCACAATCTGCCAGTCTACGTCTCCTGGCTGAAGGTCGAACCCGACGAGATGCTCACGACGTGAGAGGCGGGAAGGGTTCGCTCCACGTCGGAGCGGACGTCCCGCCCCCGCAGGCGGCCGTTTTTGAACGCGTGGGGTTCAATCACCATCGTCTGAGTCTGTTCGCCCATCGAGACGGTCACCCGAATAGGAGCCCGGTCAGAAATGGCGAGCTCGAGGGCTGGGTCAAAGAAACCGGGCTCTGCTCGCATCGCGCGCAGACGATTCTGCCATTGCGTGACCGACTCAACATCCCACCGTGGCGCAGTGAGCCGCTCCGCTCGGCCCGCGCCTTCTCCCCACATCGAAATGTCCCCGTGTTCGTCCACCACGAGGTGGGGGTATCCCTCACGGGCAAGCACTTCATGAACCTGAGCGACAGAGAGAGAACTGGTCACCGTCCCCTCCTCGTCGGTTCGAAAACCCGCATCGGCCAAACGGCGGTCTGTTTTCACAAGCTCCAGCGTCAGAGGGGTGCTCGAGTGAAGGCGGGCGCCGAGTCCGAGGGGCGACACGCTAAGCGACTGTGCTCGAGAGATGGTGTCGTCGACCATCTCAGAGAGAGAAGCCGACATCCCCACCGATACCGACGTGGCAATAATCTCTCGCACTCGCTCGGGAACGAGACCGTGCTGAAGGGCGTCGTTGATGGTGCTGGGGCTGATCAGAAATCGCGGCGCCAGTTCACCGGAGAGCCACAGGCCCACGTGGCGAAGGTGAGTATTTTTCTCCGTCGTCAACGGTCCGGGCGCGACCAACGTGTCGGGTCCGTCGGGATACACCTGAGCAACGTCGGGTGGCATCGAGGAATCGATGATGTGTGCTCGGTCCTCAAGGGTGTGAGCGCGGGAGAGCATGGTGGGTTGTCCGGCACGAACCAGGCCCAGCCAGCCGGCATATTCGACTAATTCCTCGGTGTCCTGCAAAGAGACCAGCGGGAATCTGGCGATGGCGGCTACGCGCAGGGATTCGGCTGTCAGCGGCTCGGGCAGTTCGTCAGGCCACCACCGGGGAAGCTGCGCGACAAAACGCTCGAGCAGTGATCGCCATTTATCGTGGGCCCCACCGTAGAGCCACTCGTGACCACTCGCCGTCACTGCCAACGCGGTCCCCAGACGCTGGAGGAGGCCCAGCCGAAGAGTGAGATTGACGAGTGCCTCGACGGTTTCCCCGCCGAGCCCCAGCGACGAGGCAACAGAGGAGAGCTTATTGGCGTCTACTCGGTGGCGTCGAGTGTGCTCGAGAAACGATTCGACGTGTTCGATGTGTCCAAAGACTCCGGGGACATCGGCTTCGGCTTCGGGCTCTTTCGCAGGTCCCGAGGACATCGACGCGCGGGCGGATGTCTCTGAGTGTTGTGCCAGAAGCGCTCTCACTTCCGGAAGGAGAAATATCTCACCGTGTTCTTCTACCGCGAGCAGCGCCTCCACAGCCGACTGCGCCTCGGATGAGTCCGATGGTTGGGGGAGGGAGGCGAGAAACTCCAAGTCTTCGGCAGGGAGTTGGCTGAGGTGTGCCCACAGGGCTTCATTGGAACTGAGCGCGAGGGCGAGTTCCGTGATCTCCCAGTCCTCGCGAGGGGGAACCCCCCGGTGGTTGAAGGCCGAAGCGAGTTGGCTGGGCGAATGGTCGAAGAGGGCGTCGAACAGTGCCAGCGCAGCGCTAGCCCTGCTCACCCGATGACCAACCCTGGCGGCGACGTCTCGTGCTCACCACCAGCAGAGCAATGATCAAGACAAAACCCAGCGGCAAACCCATCAACGGGATCATCGTCACGATCGGCCACAGGCCCTCGCCGAAATCGGCTTGGCCGAAGCCACTCCAGGTGGCAATGATGATGGCGGCGAACGACAGCACCGACAATCCGATCACTCCGGCCACCATCGTCGCCAAGATGCGTTCCACACGGGAAGGGGGTGGCGGAGTCTGCTCAGTCACCCGCCCAGCTTACCGAGCGCACGCCGGCGCTATTCTGGAGCGTGGAGGCCGCAGGCCTCGTGAAGGAGCTAGGGAATGCCCACAGGCAAAGTGAAGTTTTACGACAACGACAAAGGTTTCGGTTTCATTCAAACCGATGACGGTCAAGAGGTGTTCCTGCACGCCTCCGCACTACCTGAAGGTGTTCGGGTGAAGCCTGGGACGCGCCTTGACTTTGGCGTGGTCGAGGGCAAGCGCGGCACCCAGGCGCTCACAGCCCGCGTTATTGACCAGCCTCAGTGGCAGCGCACCGACCGGAAAGCCGCTGACGACATGGCGGTCATCGTCGAAGACTTGGTGAAAGTGCTGGACAAAGTGGGCGGTGATCTTCGCCGCGGCCGCTACCCCGAGCGGGACTATTCCCAGAAGGTCGCCACCATGCTGCGCCGAGTGGCTGACGAGTTTGATGGCTAAGAAAAAGAGCATGGTCGACTCTGACGCTGCGGTGTCGACGGCCCGTGAGGGCCTGATTGGTGTGGCCCCGGATGAACACATCGGCGAGGTGAGCTCCGTGCAAACAGCTGATGGCGTGCACACCGTGTCGTTTAGTTGCCTGAAACCGGGATACCCCGGATGGAACTGGGTGGTCGCCGTGAGCGACGGTGAAGGTGGCGAGCTCGGAGTATTGGAGACCCATCTTCTTCCCGGCGAAGGAGCCCTTCTCGCACCCGATTGGGTGCCGTGGGCGGATCGTCTCGAGGAGTATCAGAGGCTTGAGGTAGAGCGCGAGCGTGACGAGGAAGAGTCGGACGATGATGACGATGACCTCGACGATGATCTCGATCTAGATGACGCGTTGGATGGCATTGACATTGACCAGCTCGACCTCGACCCCGCGGGTTTGGAAGTGCCCGAGGAACCTAACGACGTGTTTGACCACGTCGATGTCGACGAGGACTAGACCGCGAGACGCTCGAGCACGTAGTCGATGCTCGAGGTGAGCCTCACGATGTCGTCGAGTTCGATTCCCACGAACGTCGCAATACGCACCTGGTTGCGTCCCAGTTTGCGATAGGGCTCAGTATCGACGATTCCGTTCTCCCGCAGCGTTGAGGTGAGTGCGTTGGCGTCGATGCTCTCATCCACGTCAATCGTCACAATCACCGGTGAGCGTTCTGAGGGGTTGGCGACGAACGGAGTGAGCAGCGGGTGGGCCTCAGCCCACTGGTAGAGGTGGGAGGAATTCGCTGCGGTCCGCTCTGCGCAGGCGGAGAGCCCTCCCAACTCGAGCATCCACTCCAGTTGCGCCTCCATCAACAACAGCGTGGAGAGTGCAGGAGTATTCAGAGTCTGATTGAGGCGGGAATTATCAACCGCTTGCTGGAGGCTCAAAAATGGCGGTATGTAGCGCTCGCTGGCCGCAATGGTGGCGACACGCTCGATAGCCGCAGGTGACATCAGCCCAAACCACAGGCCCCCATCGCTCGCAAAATTCTTTTGAGGAGCGAAGTAGTAGACGTCGGTTTCGCGCACGTCGAAATCGATTCCGCCGGCGGCGCTCGTCGCATCAATCACGCTCAGAGCCCCACTATCGGCCCCCGCGACTCGGGAGATGGGCGCAGACACCCCGGTTGACGTCTCGTTATGGGGCCACGCATAGACATCCACACCGGCCACGACTTCGAGAACCCCACGGGTTCCTGCTTCGCTCGAGACCACGTGAGGGGGCTCCAGCCATGGCGTGGTCGCACTCGCCACAAACTTCTGACCAAACTCCCCAAAACTCAGATGAGCACTGCGCCGGCTAATCAGACTCGCCGCCAAGACGTCCCACATCGCGGTCGAACCGCCATTACCCAAAACGACCTCGTAACCCTCGGGTAGGCGGAAAAGGTCAGCCAAGCCTGAGCGCACTCGTCCCACCAGGTCCTTAACCGGAGCCTGTCGATGCGAGGTGCCCAGCAGGGCTTGTGAGGCCACAAAGTGGTCAATTTGCTGGGTGCGCACTTTGGAGGGACCGGCGCCAAATCGGCCATCGAGGGGACGAAGTTCGACGGGAATGGTGATTGCGCTCACCTGCTCAATCCTAGGGCCCCGGTTACACTGTTCCCACTGGTGCCGGTTCGAGGGGTGGCTCATGACGGATCTCGTCGATACGACGGAGATGTATTTGCGCACCGTGTTGGATTTGGAAGAAGAGGGCATCACTCCGGTGCGCGCTCGCATCGCGGAACGCATTGGACATTCCGGCCCCACCGTCTCTCAAACAGTGGGGCGGATGGAGAGAGACGGCCTCCTCGTCGTCGAATCTGATCGCACACTTTCACTGACCACCGAAGGCCGTCGCAAGGCCATTTCGGTGGCACGAAAACACCGCTTGGCGGAGAGGCTCCTCGCCGATGTCATCGGCTTGGACTGGTCGTTGGTGCACGATGAGGCGTGCCGCTGGGAGCACGTGATGAGTGACGAGGTGGAGCGCAAGCTTTTGGAGATGCTGGGCCACCCCACCGAGTCGCCCTACGGGAACCCGATACCTGGGCTCGATCTCATCGGAGGAAAGAAGGCTGCACCGTTTCTCGAGGGTGTCATTCGACTCACTGATTTTGTCTCGGAGAGTGAAGCGACCGCACTGCTGCGCCGCATCGGTGAGCCGGCGCAATTCGACCCGGAAATGCTGAAACAACTCGCTCAGTGGAAGATCGTGCCAGGGGCGAGAATCAGCGCGACACGAGCGGGCGAGGGCACCATCACGGTGGCCTCTTTGGAGAGCCAGAAGCCGCTGACGATTCCCGACGAACTCGCGGCCCACTTCTACGTCGCGGCCTGATCCAACACGCGTAAGGGCTGTGTTTCGATACCGCAAAACTCTGGCGCCAACGAATACACTCGGGGTATCCGGCCTCAGGTTTGCGGGAAGGAGAGAGCTATGACGCCTCACTCTCAGGCTGTCTGCGACTCCCGCACGCACTTCCGGATACAGGTGGGACACCGGCCACGCGCGCTCGTGTGTCTGCCACACCACGCCATTGGGCACTGTCTGAAGACAGTGCCCTTTTTTGTGTCCTCGACACGGACGCCGGAGGAGGGATCATGACCCAATTGCTGCAACGACCCACTCAGGTGGCGCTCAATGATCCCGCTCAACGCACCCTCGTTCTCAATGCCGGCTACGAGCCCCTCTCCGTGGTGAGCTATCGCCGGGCACTGGTGTTGGTGATGAACGGTCGAGCACACATTTTGGAAACCGACCACGCACACCCCGTGCGCACCGTCGTGGGTGAATTCCAGCGGCCCACCGTGGTGGTGCTCTCACGGTATGTGCGCATGCCACACGCCCACAGCGTCCCCGTCTCCCGCAGGGGGGTGCTCCGCAGAGATTCCAACCGTTGTGCCTATTGCGGTCACAACGCGACGACTATTGACCACGTGGTTCCCCGCTCACGCGGTGGGCAAGATAGCTGGGAAAACCTGGTCGCCTGCTGTCTCAAATGCAACAACATCAAAGGCGACCGCACTCCTCAAGAAATGGGCTGGCAGCTCCACACCACCCCCAAGGCGCCGTATGGCTCGGCCTGGTTGGTCCGCGGTATTGAGCGCCCCCAACCGCACTGGGAGGAATACCTCGCTCAGGCGGCGTAGGACGCTTCGATAGCCTCCATCGCGGTGGCCACACCGTGTTCCCCAGCCATCGCACGAGATGCAGCGCTGACCGCCTGCCGACACAGGTGAGCCTGTTGCAAGGCGGTGACTACCGCTGCTGTCGAGCGCGTATTGGGTGAGAGAGCTTTCGGGCCGAGCCCCGCCGCATGAAGCCGCCATGCCCACCACGGCTGGTCGGCAATGAACGGCATGATGACGCTGGGGACACCCGCGCGGAGGAAGGCGTGGACGGTCCCCGAGCCGCCGTGGTGAATCGCGAGGGAGACGTGGGGGAGGAGGGCTTCGTGGGCAACGCTCTCTCTCACCAACAGATCGTTCGATGCAGCGAGGTCTTCGGGCACGCTCATGCCACCCCACCCGGTCACAAGAAGCGCCTTCATGCCAAGCTCCCGGGCGGCCGCCACAATAACTCTGGCTCGACTATCCGCGTCACCATGTTTCATCGACCCAAAGCCGGCGCAGAGGACGTTGCCTGAGCGAACAAAATCAGCCAGTTCGTCATCGAGAGATTCGGAGGAGTAACACCACCACTGGCCGGTGATTAGCGCATTGTCCGGCCAATCGGCGGGTTGAGGGACCAGTGAGAGGCTGACTGGACAGAGCACCTGATCGGGGGCCCAGGAGCTCACGCCTAAGTCCTTCGCCAGGTTCTTTGCTTGATTACCAAACGCGGCGATACCGGCGTCGACGAGTGAATAGCTCGCCCGGTTGAGCCAACCAGGTAGTGAGAGGGGAATACCGGCTGCCGCGAACTCGCGAGTGGGCGTGAGCATCGGCACAATTTCGGCGATGACCGCGTGCGCGCCTACTTCGTGGGCGATGACCGGCGCGCTCTGAATCTTGGGGTGGTAAACCACGACATCGGGTCGCAGGTCCCTGATCTGCTTGCTACTCGCATCCCAAATGCCTTGGAGGAGCGGGAGCGAGACTTCCTTGTATTCGCGCAAAGCCTTGATGACGCTGACACCTTGGTTCGCGATGAAAGCGCTGATAGAACCAGGCAGCTCCCATTCGGTGTACGGCGCCTGCGGGTCCGCCGCTAAATCCGTCGTGTGGGCGAAGTGCACGTCGTGGCCACGCTGAGCCGCTTCGAGCGCCAGGGCGCGAAAGGGTTCGTGGTCACCGCGGGACCCCATCGTCACCAGGTAGATCTTCATCGCTCCCACGCTAGCGCGGAAGGGCGCCGGTAGACTTTTGCGAGTCAGCCTCTGTAGCTCAATGGAAGAGCAGTTCCGTCCTAAGGAAAGGGTTGGGGGTTCGAGTCCCTCCAGGGGCACGTTGGTCAGACCACTATGAGAGGGACACCTGTGGCTCACGAGTTAGACGCCAATGCTGAAATTCAGGCGATGCGTGAGGAAGTGTGCCGTCTGCACGCTGAGCTTGTGCGTTATGGCCTGGTGGTGTGGACCGGTGGCAACATTTCCGGCCGAGTCCCCGGGATGGACTACTTCGTCATCAAACCCTCTGGCGTTGACTACGACGATCTGATGCCGGAGAACATGGTGGTGTGCACGCTCGATGGTGTCGTGGTGGAGGGAACGCTCGGAAGCGAGAGAAACGCGTCGAGTGACACCGCCGCCCACGCCTACGTGTACCGCCACATGCCAGAGGTGGGTGGCGTGGTGCACACCCACTCGACCTACGCCGTGGCCTGGGCGGCGCGCGGCGAGGAAATTCCCTGTGTGACGACGGGAATGGCAGACGAGTTTGGGGGCCCGATCCCCATCGGCCCCTTTGCCATCATCGGCGATGATTCGATTGGTCAAGGCATTGTGCAGACCCTTCGAGGCCACCGCTCACGCGCCGTGCTGATGCAAAACCACGGTCCGTTCACCATCGGGGTGAGCCCGAAGGATGCGGTGAAGGCGGCGGTGATGTGTGAAGACGCCGCCCGCAACACCCACATTGCCCGCCAAGGTGGAGAGCTCATACCCATCCCTCAAGAAAAAATCGACGCGCTATATGCGCGCTACCAAAACGTGTACGGCCAGAGCGAGGATGACCGACGATGAGCGCAGCGGCAGACATGATTTCTTCAGGCTCGGCAAGCCTCGGCATCGAATTGGGTTCCACCCGCATCAAGGCGTGCCTGGTGGGGGACAACCCCGCTGAGGTGCTCGCGGTGGGAGGGTTTGAGTGGGAAAACCAGTTGGTCGACGGGTTGTGGAGCTACGACCTGGCCGATGTGTGGACCGGCCTCGCAGCCGCCGTCGCCGAGCTTCGCACTGCGGTGAAAGATGACTACGGAGTGGAGTTGACTTCGCTGCGCTCAGTGGGTGTCTCCGCGATGATGCACGGCTACCTCGCGTTCGATTCCAACGATGAGCTCCTGGTGCCCTTTCGCACCTGGCGCAACACCAACACCGGTGAGGCGGCGGCGCAGTTGACCGAACTCTTCGGAGTCAACATTCCCTTGCGCTGGTCGATTGCCCACCTCCAACAGGTCATTCGAGAGGGCGCCGAGCACGTGTCTCGGGTGTCATTCGTCACCACGTTGGCCGGCTACGTTCATTGGAAGCTCACCGGCGAGAAGGTGTTGGGCGTCGGTGATGCGTCGGGCATGTTCCCCATCGACACCGCCACCCACGATTACGACTCGACGATGGTTAGCGCATTCGACTCGCTCGATACCTCGTCCGCTTTGTGTTGTTCAGTAATAGAACTGCTGCCACGAGTGTTGGTGGCGGGCGAGCCCGCCGGGGTTCTCACCCCGGAGGGCGCTGCACTGCTTGACCCCAGCGGTGGATTGGAAGCGGGGGCACACATGTGTCCGCCCGAGGGAGACGCGGGGACCGGAATGGTGGCCACCAACGCCGTCGCGCCCCGCACCGGCAACATCAGCGCGGGCACCAGCATCTTCGCGATGGTGGTGTTGGAGCGGCCGCTCGCTGAGGTCCACCATGAACTCGATGTCGTCACCACGCCCCTGGGTGACACCGTGGCGATGGTTCACTGCAACAACGGCGCGAGTGAACTCGCCGCATGGGTAGGAATGTTCCGTCGTTTCGCCGAGTTGTCAGGAACTGGGCTCGATAGTGATGGCGTCTACGACCTGCTTTTTGCCGAAGCACTCGCAGGAGATGCCGACGCCGGGGGCCTCGTCGCCTACAACTACCTCGCGGGTGAGCCCATCACCGGGATTACCGAGGGGCGACCATTGTTTGTGCGCACCCCAGATAGTGACTTTTCACTCGCCAACGCTATTCGTGCCCAGCTTTATGGTGTGTTTGGCACATTGAGCATCGGTATGCGGGTGCTCGATGAAGAAGGAGTGGAGCTCGATCGGATGTCCGCACACGGTGGCATGTTCCGCACAGCTGGGGTCGCCCAAAGATTCCTCGCTGCCGCCATTGGTGCACCGGTATCCGTCGCGCAGAGTGCGTCGGAGGGTGGCGCGTGGGGTATCGCGGTGCTCGCAGCTTTTGCCGCCTCAGATCACACCGATTTGGCGTCGTATTTGAACGACATTGTGTTTGCCGACGCTCCCACGGAGACGGTGGAGCCGCAACCTGACGACGTCGCGGGCTTCGCGCAGTTCCTAGAGCGATACCGCTCCGGCCTGCCCGTGGAAGCAGCCGCAACGACGGCCCTCTGACCCGGTAAATCAGCGGTTTTTCCTCCCCGGCGTGGGATACCGGGGCTCCGGAGGGCCCGCCCGTAGTGTTTTGGCGTGTGGCGTGTCGACTCGGTAGATGACGACCAGGGGGCATCGGACCTCTGGGATGAGGCGCTCCCCTCCAACGGCGAGTTTGCCTCCCAAGTGTCTGTCGGCGACCCAGACGTCTATCCGGTGAACCAGGCGGCGTCCGCCTGGGACGACTGGCGCAGCCAAATCGCCACCATTGGTGGCCCTAACCCACTCATTCACTTGAGTGATGACCCCACCACGCGGGTTGACCTCAGCCACAGCCACCCCGGTGGTCTCGCCCGGCTTATCGCCGGATCGCCGACGCTTCTGAGCGCTCTCGTGCGAGACGATATTCAGCGTCGCAGCGCCCATCGGGCTGCCACTCGACTGCTGGAGCACCACACCGAACTCCTCCACGCACGCGGTATTGAATCTATTCAGCTGGGTATTGGGCTCGTGCAGTGGCGACACGACGACGTGACCTACCGCGGACCGTTGCTCTTACGACCGATGGCCATTCGTCGGCGAGGCTCCGATATCGAATTCACCCTGCAGCGCTCCGGCATCAAGCTCAACCCTGCACTGCAGCGGGAGTTTGCAAAACACCTCGAGCTCCACCTCGACGCCGAAGCTTTCGTGCGCCTCACTGATGACCACGGCGCGTTTCGGCCCAATGCGGCGCTTGATCGTCTTCGTGACCTCACCGCTCACCGCGACGACGTCAGCGTGAAAGCGCAGCTCATCGTCGGCAGCTTCGCCGATGTGGCTGCGCCGCTCTTGGCCGATGCCGTCTCTCTTTCTCACCCCGTTTTGGACGCACTGGGGGGTAACCCGGCCGCGCTCGCTGAAGTGCGCGGATCGCGCGTTCCCGTGGAAGTTCCTGACTCAGACCGCCGCTCGCCCGGTGTGGACCGGCTCATTGTCGATGCAGACACCGAACAAGACCTCATCGTGACTCACATCCTCGCGGGCAACTCCATGACCGTGCGCACCCTCCCGGGAACGGGAAGCACCCAAACCATGGTCAACGCCCTCGGTGCACTCGTTGCCAACAATAAAAAGGTGCTGGTGGTGAGTCCCCGGCGGGCCACGCTCAACGCGATTAGTGACCGCCTCGCCCGCACAAAGCTTCCCGGCATGGCAGTTCGCCTCGGGGATTTCCGACGTGACTTGGTGCGCTCCATTGGCCGCAACGAAAAAGCGCGCCCGGTGGACTCCAGCGATGTGGATGGTGCACTGGAGCGCCTGCGCGACGTCATCGTGCGCTACCGCGCGGCACTCAGCCACGTCGACAGCACAGTCGGTGCCAGTTTTCTCGAGGCCGTCTATTGGCTCTCGCGCTTGAGCCTTCAAGACAACCCTCCTCAGACGACGGTCAAGCTCAACTCAGAAGCTCTCGTCGCCCTCGCGCAGCGTCGCGAAGAGGCGGCTGGGTTGCTGCGGGAAGCGGCGAATCTCGGCCAGTTCCGATTCGGACCCAACGATTCACCGTGGTACGGCGTGGAATTTAGAGACCGTGAGCACGCCCAACGCTCTCAACACATCGCGAAGCGTCTGGTCTCAGAGACGCTTCCGCGTTTGGTAGAGGCGGCACACTCCGTCCTCGAGCAGACTCCGCTGCCTTCCCCCAAAGACTTCGGCCAATTGGCGCTCTTCATCCATCTCTTGGTGGATGTGCGCGACTCTCTTGATCGTTTCCAGCCGGCGGTGTTTGATCGGCCGTTGACCGACCTCATCACCGCCACGGGTCCGAGTGAGAAGGCTCACGAGCTCGGGAGGGTGCAGCGGCGCCGACTGAAGTCTCTAGCGAAGGAATACATTCGCCCCGGTATGCACGTGGCCGACCTTCACGAAGCCTTGACTCGCATTAATGAACAGCGTCACCTGTGGAACCGTTTTGTCGAAACCGGTCACCCGCCCGCTGTGCCACCGGGTTTGGCTGACGTGCAGCCGCTGTTGCAGGAGGTCGAACAGGACATCCACGAGCTCGACCAGACTCTCGGTCGTGAGGGAGCTGACGCGCTGTCTCAGATGGGCATCGACGCGCTGACGCAGCTTCTGGGGAAGCTCGCCGAGGAGTCCGAAGTGCTCAAAACCCTGGAAGAGCGGGCCCAGGTTACTGACACCCTCAAAGAACTGCACCTCTCAGAGCTCGTCGATGATTTTGCGAACCGACATGTCACCGGGGACCAGGTGGCCAGTGAATTGGAGTTGGCGTGGTGGCGCGCCGCGCTGGAGCACATCCTGGCGGGTAACGAAGATTTGCTCGGCCAAGACACCAACATTCTGCAGCGACTCGAATCTGATTTCCGCCTGGTCGATGAAGCGCACGCGGCCTCCAACGCGAAGCGCCTCGCCTGGCAGCTGGCAGAGCGCTGGTCGGTGGGGCTGATGGATTGGCCCGAAGAAGCGAGCTGGCTGAAGGGTGCGCTGAAGTCGGGTCGCATGACCCCCGGTAATCTTCAAGAGCGAGCCCCCCATCTTTCTCGGGCCCTCGCTCCCGTGTGGCTCGCCAGCCCGTATGACGTGGCGAAGTTGCCTCCCACCCAAAGCTTCGATGTGGTGATTGTTGCCGACGCAGGTTCGGTGACTCTGCCCGAGGTCGCACCAGCCATTCGCCGAGGCAAGCAGGTGGTCGCTTTCGGCGACCCAGTGGTCCAGCGTCCAGAGGCCTTTAGCGTGGGGCTTGCACCCGAGGGTGAGCTCGATTCTCACGACCCCGAGGCTCTCCACCCACAGTCGGCACTCGGAGTGCTCTCCGAATTGCTTCCGTCTCATGCCCTCACGCGCAGTTACCGCGTCACCGGCGACGACCTCGCTGATGTGGTTGACCGCAACCTCTACGCAGGTGAAATCGTGTCCCTGCCGTGGGCAGGAAGTTTCCTCGGACACCGCAGTGTGGCCCTCGACATGGTGGAAGATGGCTACGGTTTGCCGGACCCCATCACGGGAGTTATTGAGAGCGTCGATTCAGAAGTACGCGCGGTTGTTGACCACGTCATCAATCACGCGCTCACGACTCCTCACGAGTCGCTCATGGTCATTACGGCGAGTGCACGTCACGCCCAACGGGTGTTCGAAGGGGTTTCGCGAGAGGTTCAAAACCGCGCAGATCTTGCGGACTTCTTCACCCAGGAGAGTATCGAGCCTTTTGTAGCGGTGACGTTGCGGCAAGCCCACGCGATGAGCCGCGACCGAGTGATTTTCTCACTGGGCTACGGCCGCACCCCACACGGTCGGGTTCTCAGCGACCTAGGGATGCTCTCCCAGCCTGGTGGCGAGCGGCTTCTGGCGCTCGCGTTGACCCGGGCGCGTAAGCACCTCCACGTCGTGAGTTGTCTCTCGCCAGTGGAGCTCAGCGATGAGCGATTGCTGCCGTCGGTGAGGGCGCTTGGCAAAGTACTCAGCGAAATTGAGAACCCTCCCGCTCTTCCCGACGTGACGCATGATCCCGATCCGATGCTGGTCGATCTGGCAAAGCGTCTGCAGCGCTACGGGATTACGACGAGCCTTGACCACCATTCAGTGGTGCCTCTCGCAGCGACGGCGAACGGCGTGTGTGTAGCGCTCGATACCGATCGTGTGCTGCAGCAGACGTCCATTCGCGAGGGCTTGCGACTGCGCCCCCAGGCGCTGCACCGATTGGGATGGCACTACGTGCGCGTCCACACCTTCGAACTCTTCGCCAACCCCGATGGGGTGGCCGAGCGCATCGCCCGGCTGACGGGCGTCATCGACTCTGACGAGCCGGATTCTGACGTCGAGGACTCCCACAATGACGCAGAACACACCGCCGTCTGAGAGTGCGAGTAACGCTCGTCCGCGGCGACGGGTAGTGGTGCCGCCACCGGAGGGAACCGAACCCGCTCCCGTGGGCGAGCCAGAGCGACACCGCGAGAATGACAACGACGAGCGGTTGAAAGCGGAGAAGCCCCCGCACTACTAAGAGCTCGAAGCAGCCTTCTTGGTCTCTTTCTTCTTAGGCTTCGACTCTTTCTTGGCCGAATCCTTTTTCGCAGAAGACTTTTTACCCGAGGATTCGGCGCGAGAGTCGGTGCGATAGAACCCGGAGCCTTGGAACGTCACACCGACCGCGCTGAAGAGCTTGCGCAGCGAGCCCTTGCACTGGGGGCACTCGGTGAGCGCGTCGTCACTGAAGTGTTGTTGAATATCGAATTCGACCCCGCATTCGCGGCAGCGATACGAGTAGGTGGGCACAGTGGTCTCCTTGAGCGATGAAGAGGCTTAGAACCGAATGGTTCCCTGGGGCGTGACCGCCCCATCAACACCTTGGTCGTGCGACTCGGTGGGAACTGAGTCGACAACTTCATGATTGTAAACCACGGCAAACACGGGCGGCCTGTGCGCCATTGACCCGAGGGTGCGGTCGAAATACCCTCGGCCCCATCCCAGCCGTGCTCCTGTGTGATCCACCCGTGCCGCGGGGATCAGCATTAGGTCGACGCTATCAATCGCCATGGGCCCCAGAAGCTCGGAGGTGGGTACTGGCATTCCCAAAAGGTCAAGGTCTTCCGCCCCTCGGTCAAAACGCGCCCAATCCAACAGGCCGTCCTCCCGGCTGATGGGAAGCAGCACGTCCTTGCCCTGGTCGAGTGCCCACTCGACGAAAGCTCTCGTCGGGGGTTCGTCCACTGTGGAGAGGTAACAGCCAATGGTCTGTGCGTCGAGTTCAGTGACGAGGGCGGCCATTTGCTCGGTGAGCTGGTTCGAGAAGCTCTCGCGCTCATCGGAGGTCATGATGCGCCGACGCTCCCTTGTCTCGGCGCGCAGCGCCGGTTTCAAGGTGGCATCCCCAGTGGCCATGCAGCCAGTCTAGGTCGACCACTACGCTGTCTCTATGCCCATTTCGAAAGCGGTCATCCCGGCGGCGGGCCTCGGCACGAGGTTCTTACCCGCGACAAAGGCCATGCCGAAAGAAATGCTTCCCGTGGTCGACAAGCCCGCCATCCAATATGTGGTGGAAGAGGCCGTAGGAGCGGGGCTCACCGATGTGCTGATGGTGACGGGGCGGAACAAGAACGCACTAGAGAACCACTTCGATCGCAACACCGAATTAGAAATGGTGCTCGAGCGCAAGGGTGACAATCACCGGCTGCACGAGGTCAACCAATCTAGCCACCTCGCGACTATTCACTACGTCCGCCAAGGGGACCCCAAGGGTCTGGGCCACGCCGTGGGTCGAGCGGAAATGCACGTCGGGCAAGAACCCTTCGCGGTGCTCTTAGGTGATGACATCATCGATTCTCGCGATGACCTGCTGAAACAAATGGTTGCCCTCTATGACAGGCACCCCTCGTCCATCGTGGCCCTGATGGAAGTCGACCCCTCGCAGGTTCACCTCTATGGCATCGCCACAGTCGAGGCAACCGACGAGGACTCGGTGGTGCGCATCACCGAGTTAGTCGAGAAGCCCAAAGCCGACGACGCGCCGTCCAACCTCGCCGTCATCGGCCGTTACGTTCTCCAGCCTGACGTGTTCGCCGAACTGGCCGAGACGCAACCGGGTTCGGGAGGAGAAATCCAGCTCACCGATGCTCTCAATGCTCTCGCTCAGACGGGCGCGGGTGGGGGAGTGATGGGTGTGGTGTTCCGCGGGCGTCGCTACGACACGGGCGATCGCATGGACTATTTGAAAGCCATCGTTCAGGTGGCGTCAGACCGTGAAGACCTCGGCCCGGGATTCACCGAATGGCTGAAGGGTTTCGTCGGGGGCTTGGAGAGGGACTAGGCCGGTGTCGTTTTCGTTACCGACCCTCCACCACCCCCTTGTAACGCTCAGGGGTCTCAAGCGCTCTGACTGGCGCGCACTTGAACGCGCGCTCTCCGATAACCGCGCGTGGTTACAGCCGTGGGAGGCCACGAGTCCTGTGCGCAGTATGGTCGCCGATGATCAGAAAGCAGCGGTGCGCTCTCTTCTGCGCCTCGCCCGACAGGGCTCGGGTCTTCCGATGGTGATGGAATCAGAGGGCTCCCTGGTGGGCCAGCTCAATGTCTCTCAGATCACCTACGGCTCTCTCAGCTCCGCGAGCCTCGGCTATTGGGTCGTCAAAGACCAGGCCGGTAAGGGAATCACACCCGCCGCGGTGGCCATGGTCACGGATTACATGTTTTATGAGCGCGGACTTCACCGAATGGAGATTTGTATCCGCCCCGAAAACACGGCGTCATTTCGCATCGTGCAGAAGCTGGGCTTCCGCTTCGAGGGCTTCCGTCGCCGCTACATTCACATCGACGGGCGTTGGCGAGACCACCTGTGTTTTGCGCTCACCGTCGACGAAGTGCCAGGTGGTGTGCTCAACCGATACGAAAAAGGACTTGTTCCCTCAGGAGTAGCGGACATCCCCGAATTCGTGCAGGTGCAGATGCGCAATCCCCTCCACCTTCCACCGCGCTAAACACGCCGAGGTAGCGGGATGCGGGCCGGAGCGCACGCCTACTTTTAGCCTGAAAGGCGTGGAAACTCCGTTTTCGGGCACGGCCTTGCTGCTTTTAGTTGCTGCAGCATTGTGGCTTGTGTATTTGGTTCCCATTTGGATGCGCAGAAGCGAGTACCTGGCGACAGAGCGCAACGCGGCCCGCCTGGGTCAAACCCTGAGGCTTCTCGCTGAAACCAACGAAACCACCGAAGAGATTCGTGCGGAGCTCTCCGCGCGGGAGATTGCGAAACAACACCGGATCGCGGAGCGCAAACTCAAGGAAGTGTCCTATACGAAAGCCGAAGTAGCCGCTCGCCGCCGCAGGATTCTTCGCTCTACGACCACCCTTTTTACCGCCATAGGGCTCTTCGGTTTGGTCTCATCCATCAGTCTTCAAGCGGCATTCTGGGTGACGGTGGCGCTGGGTGGAAAAACGCTGCTCGGCTTCATAGTTCTTGCGTTTCTTGCTCGCCAACAACGAGGTTTAGTGGCGAAAGTGGCGCACGCGACGCCCATTCAGCGCACTGAACCCGCCCGGGTGGCACGATCAGCGCGGGCGTGGACTCCGCCGACCCTTCCCGAGCCTCTCTCGGCCCGTCAAGCCGTCTCACTGCAGGAGTCACTGCCTTCTCGTGAAGAGCTCCTTCGCAAAGCCCGCATGGCTGCTGCCCAAGCACGTCCGCAAGAGGCCGCAGCGGAAGCCCAGACCCTCGCTCCTGTCTCACAGTTCGACCAGATGGGACGAGTGCCCCAGCGGGGTAGCGCCGCCGCTCACGATCTCGACGAAGTGCTAAGGCGGCGCCGCGCGGTTTAGGGCTAGGCCACTGGGATTTGGCTGGTCTGTGCGTCCGAGCGAAGCGCTTGAAGCCGAGAACCAATTACCAGCGCCGCACCGATAATCACGAGGTTTTTCACGATGTATTGACCCTCGAGGGTGAGTGCATAGGGAAACACGTCCCAACACACCTCCGGCAGAAGCACCAGAGGAAGGAAGGTTCCTGGCATTTGACCCGCGAGGAGAAGAATCGCCACTCGAGTCAATGGGGGAATGAGGAAGCTGACTCCGATCAGTGCCTCCCACAATCCAATTGCAGGAACAATCACCTCAGGAGTCCACCAGTAGACCGTCGCGGCTAAGAGATCCGCAGCGGGGCTCACTCCAAAGACTTTGAGCAGGCCAAACCAAAGAAAAACTACGCCGATACCGATGCGAAGAAACGGTAAGGCAACCTTGTCCATGAACGAAATGACCGTGCGATCAACCCGGGCCAGAGTCTTTGAGGGCTTTACCACGATCTCACGCTAGGGATGGAAGCTGTAAAACTCATTCCTGAAGGCTGGTTGCCCGGTGCTAATCTTGGTGGCGCTCGGGCCTGTGGCGCAGTTGGTAGCGCGTCTCGTTCGCAATGAGAAGGTCAGGGGTTCGATTCCCCTCAGGTCCACCGGAATACACGCCGAATCTCCCGGTATAACGCCTGAATAGGGCTATCTGAGGGCACACAACGGATACCAGCGCAACACTACGAATCTCAATGCCTTAGGAGTACATTAGGAGTACACCTGAGAACAGGCGGTGGTGAAGGTGTCAGATCAGTTCGAACTAGACACCGTGGACCGTTCGGGCTCGATAGGTATTCCCAAGGTCCCATAGTTCGAAGAGTAACTAGTCGAGCGGGTTGCTTGCGGGGACTCTCCACAGGTTGCCTCTCCCCGTTACCCTGGGAGGGCACAGAGTGGCCTCTAAGCGTCTCGGGTTCTCTCTTCAAGGGAGCATAAATAGGAGCGGGAGTAAATAGCCTCTAGTGGGCACATAGTGGGCACGCGCTATCTATCGTCTCGCTAGAACCCAGTAAATAGAGGTAAATGGGGGCTTCGCCAATCTGACTACGGATCAGAAGGTTGGGGGTTCGAATCCCTCCGGGCGTGCGACTGTTCACAAGCACGACACATTACTGCGCTACGGTCAGGCTCCATCTGAGAAGGAACTCTCACTGTGATGAGGACGGTTGAGCTATGTCGCTTGCTGTGGTGGAGCCCGAGGTCGAGCCTTTTGACCCTCAAATCTATTTTCCCCGGGAACTAGCGGGAATTGTTCATTTCATTGGAGAGCTGAGGCAAGATCGGCCGGGCAGGGCGTTGATTATGCCGAACGGCAGCGTTGAAATTGCATTTTTTCTTGAGCGGAATCAAACAACAGAGTTCTATTTGGGAGACGACTCGCCGTCAGACCGCACACAGAGGAACGAGTTCTCCTTGGTGTTCTCGGTTGCGAACCGCCCCCAAATTGTTGCGGGACGACGCATACACGTAATTTTGGCGA